>Ga0247841_10007592_pt1 | contig 16021 bp, 16 predicted proteins | sample LaCruzMarch2015__2_FD_192410 | JGI IMG/M metagenome (GOLD analysis project Ga0247841, IMG submission 192410) | Freshwater microbial communities from meromictic Lake La Cruz, Castile-La Mancha, Spain - LaCruzMarch2015_18m | ecosystem: Environmental > Aquatic > Freshwater > Lake | place: Spain... | reverse complement strand
TTCCCTAAAAGTTAGATAGCGACTCACGAGCTTCAACTTACATCTGGAAAATTTACCCTCAAAGTGCTATACTGCCCTTAGGAAATACATAGCTCTCGGGCACTTAACCCGAGTTGCCCGCCTTCGGAAAACTTAATTTAATAGTTTATGAAAATAATTTTAGTTGATGCTGTAGATGCTTTCGTTATAGGAACAGAAAATGGTTTTGAGATTTATAAACCAATGGAAAAAATACTTGATGAATTTCCAAATAAAAAAATAATTCTCACTGGAGCTGACGACGAACAATTTAAAAAATTTGGGTTAGACAAAATGCCGTATGAAGTTTTTACACTCAAACACAACCCAGAAAAAACTAGTCCAGAATATTATAAAAAAATGCTTGAGCATTTTAATTTGACATTAGACGACGTTGTTTATTTCGAACATAACCCAGAAGCAGTAAAAAGTGCTCGATCTGTTGGCATTAAGACCTACTTTTGGGATAATGAAAAGAAGCCTCTAAGAGAATTGAGTATTTTTTTGGAGAAGACACTATAAAATAAAGATTAGTTGATTAATGATAAATTTTGAAAAAATTACAAAAAGTAATTTAGAAACGGCAATAAAAATACAAAATTCTATTTTTCCAAAGGAGAACGGGGCTTTGAATTTAAAATTTTCAGTAGACCAGGATTTTATGGTAAAATTTTATGGTGGAAAGTATAGAGAAACCCTTGATTTCTGGTTGTGTAAAAATGAAAATGAAGACATTGTAGGTATTACTGGAATTTATTCTTATTGTGGATATCTTCCAGATGATGCATGGCTCGGCTGGTACGGTGTTTTGCCCGAGCACAGGAAGAGGGGGTATGGAGAGGAGATATTGCTTTTAACAATGGAAAAGGCTAAAGAAATGGGTTTTAAAAATTTTCGTCTTTACACGGATTTGATTGATAATCGAGACGCTGTAAACCTTTACAGAAAAATTGGTATGATTGAAGAGCCTTACTTAGTAGAAGACATGGGTAATGAAAAAATATTAATTTTTTCAAAAAGTTTATGTTCAAATGAGATTGAGAAATTAGGTGATAAAAACCTTTTTTTAAAAAAACAGGAAGAAGTTCAAAAAGCGTCCGATCAATTAAACTTAAAATTATGAATAAAATATTGGAAGGTTTTAAAAATTTTATTTTAAGGGGCAACGCCGTTGACTTGGCGGTTGGAGTTGTGGTTGGAGCTTCATTTGGAACAGTAGTAAATACTTTGGTTAAAGGACTTTTGACTCCATTTATTGGAGCTGTGGCTAAGGTCCCAGATTTTTCAGGACTTTATTTTACATTAAACGGCAGTAAATTTCTTTACGGAGAATTTATAAACGCCTTGATTTCATTTTTGCTAGTGGCAGTAGCTATCTACTTTTTTGTAATTTTGCCAATGAATTTTTTTATTCTTAAAACATCTAAAAAAACTTTATCTACCCCAACCACTAAAAAATGTTTGGAATGCTTAAGTGAAATTCCAATTGAGGCCAAGAGATGCGCTCATTGTACTCAACTAGTAAAATAAAAAATGGAATTAGGATTCTGGAAAAAGGTAAAAAAGCCAATAATGGCCATAGCTCCAATGTCTGGGGTAACAGATGAGGCTTTTCGCCTCATGTTTTTAAAATACGGAAAGCCCAGTGTTTTTTGGACTGAATTTGTTTCAGCACAAGGATTGTTTCATTCCAGGGGTAAAGTTTTTTGTCTTAAAATTTTAGAGCATTCACCAAAAGAAAAACCAATAGTTGCTCAGCTCTTTGGGTCAGCTCCCTCAGATTTTGAAAAAGCCGCCAGCTTAATGCAGGAACTTGGTTTTGATGGAGTTGATATAAATATGGGTTGCCCCGACAGGGCAATTGAAAAGCAGGGGGCAGGGGCTGCGTTAATTAAAAATGTAAATTTAGCAAAAGAAATTATTAGGGCCACCCTTCGCGGAGCTCAGGGTAAACAAAAAAGAATTCCGGTTTCAGTTAAAACACGTCTTGGGTATAATAAAATTGAAATTGAGAATTGGATTAAGCCAATTTTGGAAGAAAAAATTGCAGTTCTTACTGTGCATTTTCGCACCAAAAAAGAATTATATTTTTCTAAAGCGCATTGGGAGGTAGCAAAAGAAATTGTAGCTTTGCGCGACAAAATTTCACCTAAAACTTTGCTTTTGGGGAATGGCGACGTAAAGTCACTTTTACAAGCTGAGAAATTAATAAAAGAAACCGGGTTAGATGGCATTATAGTTGGGAGGGCAGTTGTTGGGGATGTTTGGTTTTTTAGCGGTAAAAAACCAAGTTTGCAAGAAAGATTAGATGTTATTGTTGAACATGCAGAACTTCTTTCTTCTTTGGGTGGCCATTTTGAAAGTATGAAAAAACATTTCCATGCATATACAAAAGGATTTAGGGGAGCCAAAGAATTACGCGAAAATTTAATGAAAGTCAAAAACGTCGAAGAAGTAAAAAAAGAAATAGGAAATTTTTTAAAATAAAAATCGCTTAAAAGGCGATTTTTTGGTAGAATGATAATATGAAAAGATTTTTTGGGATTATTTTATTTTTGGTTTTATTTACACTCCCGCTGTTTTGCTCTGCGCGGGAAAATATTTTTTATATGTCGCAGTTGCGAGAGAAAGAGGGGATTATCAGTTTGAAAAATAATTCCGAAAAAATTGATATTATAGCTCCGCAGTTTTATGCGGTTTCTGCAAAGCTGGGTTTAACTGGTGGGCTTAGCTCTGAATTAAAGAAAACCATTCGCCAAGCGCAGTTAAAAAATAAAAACCTAAAAGTAATGCCACTGGTGGCTAACGCCGGTTTTAAGCAAAGCATAATTCACAGTTTGTTGGTTTCACCAAAACAGCAAGACGCAATAATAAACGGCCTTGTTTATTTAGCGAAAAAAAATAGTTACATTGGCTGGCAGTTTGATTTTGAAAATATAAGCTACTTAGATAAAGATTTATTTTCAGCTTTTGTTGAAAAAACCGCTAAGGCGTTACATAAAAATAATTTAATTTTAAGCGTGGCAGTAGTTTCGCGAAGTGTTGATTATGAAGACACAGACGCATTTAAAAATTGGGGAGGCGTTTTTGATTATGCAAGACTGGCTAAAGCAGTAGATTTTATAAGTTTAATGACTTATGACGACCCGGAGTCTGTTGGCCCGGTTGCTTCGTTACCCTTTATTAATAAAGTATTAAATTATGTAAAAGACAAAATTCCGTCAGAAAAATTGTCTTTGGGAATTCCTCTCTATTATTGGGGGTGGAGTACAGAACCATTTAAAAAAATTACAACCAGCGGAACATATAGCAGACTTTTGGGTATTATATCTAACTTTAGCCATAGTATAAATTTTGATGCTTCTTTGGGGGCCGCATGTCTAACATATAATTGGCAAAATAAACAATATCAACTTTGGTATCAAGACAAGCAAGGTTTTGAGAGCAGAACAGATATTATAAAGCAAAATAATTTTAGAGGATTTTCGGCGTGGGTTTTGGGAGTTGAAGATCCCGAAATTTGGACTGCCCTAAATAAAACCGACAGTCATTGAAGTTTTGTCAAATTTAAGGTAATATAAGCAATATGGCTAACGTCCTTATTTTTTTGATTATATCATTAGCGTTTGTTGTTATTTTGTTGGTAATAAACGCTATTTTGTTTTGGTATTTTGACAAGACAAGGAAAACAATAGACCAGTTGTTAGAGAAGGGGAAAATAAAAGATTTTAAAGATATTTTCTTGTCTCAAAAGGATAAAAATGACAGTTTGGAAGAAAAAATTAAAGAAGCATTTTTAAAAATTGAAAAATTAGAAGATATTAGTGAAAAAACTATAAGGAAAGTTGGAGTGGTAAGATATAATCCATTCAACGATATGGGTGGAAACCAAAGCTTTGTTATTGCTCTTTTAGATAATAAGAATAATGGCTTTATAATTTCCAGTTTATTTGTAAAAGAAGGAAGTAGAGTTTATACAAAAACAGTAAAGCAAGGAAAATCAGAATACTCGTTGTCAAACGAAGAAACGCAGGCAATAGAGAGAGCAGTAAATTTTAAATAATATGAAGAAAGAAACGAAAAAAAATATTGTTGCTAATAGGCCCCCGGTGGTGGTGGTTTTGGGGCACGTTGACCATGGCAAAAGTTCTTTACTTGAAGCAATCAGAGATTTTAAAATAACCTCAAAAGAATCGGGAGGAATTACCCAACACATTGGAGCTTATGAAATTGAAGAAAAAGGAAAGAAGATTACTTTTATTGACACCCCAGGTCATGAGGCGTTTTCAGCAATGCGAGCCAGGGGAGCAGAAGTTGCTGATATTGCTTTGTTGGTGGTAGATGCTGCGCAAAGCGTTCAACCACAAACAAAAGAAGCTGTGCTTGCAATAAAAAGAGCAGAAATTCCAATGATTGTTGTGTTAAATAAAATTGATTTGCCAACAGCTAATCCAACAAAAATAAAAGGAGAATTATCAAAAATTGATGTTTTGGTTGAATCGTTTGGCGGAACAATTCCGTCGGTTGAGGTTTCTGCGAAAGAAAAAATTGGAATAAATGAATTGTTGGAGGTTATATTGTTGGTTGCAGAAATGCAAGATTTAAAAGCAGAAGTTAATTGCTCGGTAGAAGGTTTAATTATTGAGTCATATATGGACGGCTCTAAGGGGCCAGTGGCAACAGCCATTATAAAAAAAGGTATTTTGAAAACTAAAGACATTATTGCAACTGACTTAGCTTTGGCTAAAGTAAAATGTTTGAAAGATTTTAAAGGAAAACAAATTGAAGAAGCGCACCCCGCTCAACCAGTTATTATTTTGGGTTTTGAGAAAGTCCCGGCGGTTGGTGAAAAATTGAAAAGTTATAAAACCGTAGAAGAGGCAATGATAGAAATAAAAAAAGAAGAGCCAAAAAGAACCATTGGTTCGACAGTTTTGGAAGGAGATCCTAACAAAAAAGTTTTGAATATAATTTTGAAAGGAGACGTTTTTGGATCTTTGGAAGCAATAGACGGAATGTTAAAAAATTTACCGCAAGATAAAGTTGCTTTGAGAATTTTAAAGTCTGAAGTGGGGGAGATAAATGAAACCGATGCAAAATTAGCCGAAATGTCTAAAGCCGCAATAATTGGGTTTCGAGTAAAGATTAGTCCGTCTGTTTTGAAGTTTATGAAAAACGATTTGGATAAAAGGCTAAGGATAAAAACTTTTGATATTATTTACGAATTAATACAAGACGTAAGAGCGGGATTAGAAAAAACATTAGAGCCAGAAACCGTTCGTACAGATGTTGGAAAATTAAGAACAATTTTGGTTTTTTGGGGAGAAAAGAGCAGACAAATTGTTGGAGGGAAAATTACCGAAGGTGAATTAAAAAAAGGATTAAAATTGGAAGTTTTTCGCGAAGAGAAAAAAGTTGGAGCAGGAAGAATAATTAATTTGCAAAGAGATAAAAAGGACATTGATAAACTTACAAAGGGTGACGAGGCAGGAATACTTTTTGAGGGAAATGTAAAAATTGAAAAAGGGGATATTTTGGTAGTTTACGTTGAGTCGCACAAAAAAGGAGAGTTGTAAAAAAAGAGCCCGGGCAGGTGCCAAGGCAGGAAGGAAAGGGAAAGACTAAGCCATGTTAAAACGACGGACATCCCACCAGAAAACCTTTCCAGTCAAGTGAACATGGCGGGGATACGGTCCAGTTTCATCAAACGCATGCGCGTGAACGACTTCTCCCACTGCTATGGCAAGAGTCCCGTCTCTACAAAAGCATTCCTCCGTGCACACTAGTTCCACTGGCGGGACGACGAAGAAACATCCTTTTCGATGGCGAGACATCTCCTGACAGGTGGCTCTTGCTCGAAGGTTTTCTAACGTGATGGGCGCTGACATTGGTTGGCCTTTCCATTTTATGGCATGATTGCCAGAGAAGAACTAAAATTATATTACCAAACAAAAAATATAATGTCAAACAGAATAGAAAAAGTTAATTCATTGTTACAGCAAGAAATTGGGAAAATACTTCTTCGCGATTTTGCTTTTTCTCCAGAAATTTTAGTAACGCTAACTAGAGTTGAGACAACCGCAAATTTAATTGAAGCTAAGGCTTTTGTTTCTGTTTTTCCAGAGACAAAATCTGACGGAATTTTAAATGCGCTAAATAAATCGGTTTACGACATACAGCATAAAATTAACAGGACTTTAAGAATGCGACCAATTCCTAAAATAAAATTTATTAAAGAAACAGAAATTAGTAAAGCAGCCAGAATTGAAGAATTATTAGCTAAAGCTACAGCCGAAAGCATTGAAAAAAATCAAGAAATAAAGTAAATTAATAAAAGATGGCACGGTAGCCAAGTGGTAAGGCAAGAGTCTGCAAAACTCTTATACGTGGGTTCAATTCCCGCCCGTGCCTCCCTTCATCGCCTCAATATGAGGCTCTTCAGGGTAAACAAAATTAAATGTTTACTTTGAGTGAAGCGAAAAGCCCGAGTGGTGGAATGGTATACACGAAGGACTTAAAATCCTTTGAGCGAAAGTTCATGCGGGTTCGACTCCCGCCTCGGGCACATGCAAGGAAAAGGGTTCGCCCCGTCATTCGACGGGGCGCCCGGTCGCATGACCGGGCGACTCCCGCCTCGGGCACAATATGTTTTTGGGCGTGTAGCTCAGTTGGTAGAGCGGACGTCTTATACACGTCTGGTCCCAGGTTCGAGTCCTGGCACGCCCACCATGGATATAAAAGTAATTTATGAAGATAAAGATGTTTTAGTTGTAGATAAGCCGGCTGGAATTGTTGTATTCCCCGAAGGGCAAACTAAAACTGGTACACTAATTGATGAGTTAATAGAGAAATATCCAGAGCTTGTACACACAGGGTGTGTACCCAGATATGGAATTGCACACAGGTTAGATAAAGACACTTCGGGGGTTTTATTAGTGGCAAAGAGCACAGAGGGCTTGATTTTTTTGCAAAAACAGTTTTCCGCCGGCGCCAAGGCTTTGGCGGACAAGAAAAATAGAGAGGGGCTTGAAAAAAACGTTGAAAAGAGGTATATTGCATTAGTTGAAGGAAATATTAAGGAAGACAGTGGAATTATCCATACCTTGGTAGGGAGGTCAAAAAAAGATGGGAGAAAGCAAAAGGCTTATTTAGAGAATGAACCTCACCCGGACTCAGCCAGGGAAGCTATAACAGAGTATAAAGTTTTGGAAGATTTCAAAAATTATACATTGTTAGAAGTTAAAATAAAAACAGGTAGACGCCACCAGATAAGGTGTCATTTTTCTTATTTACAGCACCCAATAGCAGGAGATAAGTTGTATGGTTTTAAAAATTCAAAAACACCAAAAGGATTAACCAGACAATTCCTGCACGCTCAAGAAATTAAAATCCAATTACCCAACGGCAAAACTGAAAATTTTATATCAGAACTGCCAGAGGACTTAAAAAACATATTAAAAAAATTAGATAAAGAATAAAATTTATGACAACATTATTAGAAAAATTTAATAAGGAGCAAGAAAAAAAATTGCCAGATCTAAAACCAGGCGATACAATTAAAGTACACCAAAAAATAAAAGAAGGGGACAAAGAAAGAATCCAGGTTTTTGAGGGCATAGTTACAGCCCACAAACATGGCACAGGAATTTCTGGTACAATAACAGTAAGAAAAGTTGTAGATGGAGTTGGAGTTGAAAGAGTGTTCCCAATACATTCTCCTTCAATAGACAAAATAGAAGTTTTGAGACACGCCAAGGTAAGAAGAGCTAAGCTTTATTATTTGAAAACAGCCAAAGGAAAAAACGCTAAATTAAAGAGAAAAGATCTTGCTGCAGCAGTTGCAGAAGTACCAGCCGAAGAACCTAAAAAAGACGTTATTTCGACACAAGAGGTTAAAACAGAGGAGAAGCCAGCTTAGTCCATAAATCGTTTTGGGCCTGGCAGGCGGATGTGGCGAAATGGCAGACGCACTACCTTGAGGTGGTAGCGCTCGTAAGAGTATGTGGGTTCGACTCCCACCATCCGCACACTTCACTTTGTTCAGTGTAAACTATAGATATTTACCCTGAACGAAACGAAGTTGAGTGAGGGGCGCTTAGCTCAGTTGGTAGAGCATCTCATTTACACTGAGAGGGTCATAGGTTCGAGTCCTATAGCGCCCACCCTTCGTCGCTTTGCTCCTCAGGGTAAACTTGAGAAGCAATAGAATAAGGTTTACATTGAGGCTCAACAGAGCCGAAATGCCTGGATAGCTCAGGCAGTTAGAGCACAGCTCTGAAAAAGCTGGGGTGGCCAGTGCAAGTCTGGCTCCAGGCACCCATTCGTCACGCGCCAGTAGACGCGCTCCTCAGGGTAAACTTGAGGGATATAATATGATTTATGTTTATATAATTGAATGCAAAGATAAATCTTTTTACACTGGGATAACATGGAATTTAGACAAGAGGATTAATGAGCATAATTTAAGAACAAAATCATGCTTGCAAAAGAGTAAAGTTCCTGTAAAATTAGTATATTGGGAAGAATATATGACAAGAGTGGAGGCTGCTAAAAGAGAGAAAGAGATTAAAGGATGGAGTAGAAAAAAGAAAGAGGATTTAATAAATTGTAGTTTACACTGAGCTCGCCCGCAGGCGAGCGAAGTGCGGGTGTAGCACAATGGTAGTGCATTTGGTTGCCAATCAAAGTACGTGGGTCCGATTCCCATCACCCGCTCAGAATTAAAAATACTTCCGATAGGAGGTATTTTTATTGATTGGAAGCGGACCCAAAAAAAGGGGTCGGGAAAAAGAATTTTTCCCGTGTAGGAAATTATTCAAAACCGAGGGTTTTGAAGGAGCGAAGAATGAGCGACGGGTTCCATTCCCATCACCCGCTCCCTTAAAAAACAGCCCTATTGACCTGGGCTGTTTTTTGTTGTCTAACTATTGACAAGGGTGACTTTTTATGATAGGATATATGTATACTTCTGAAAGGGAGTTTTTTTATGAATATACTAAAAACAATCAAAAATAGCTTTGTTTTCAAAGGAGGAATTCCTTTGGCAGGCTCAATTATAGCCGGTATTATGATTGCTATTTGTCTTTTGGGTATAATCATACCTCAAGCAACTAATGCCGATGTCGATAACATCACAAACGCTTCATATGTGGCTAAAAAGACCAATGATGCTCAAAAGGTGGCAAAGACAATTAAAGTTTTGGCCACAGCTTACTCAAGCACCCCAGACCAAACAGATGATTCTCCATTTATAACTGCGTCCAACAAACAAGTTAGAGATGGTATAATCGCTAATAACATGTTGCCGTTTGGGACAAAGGTAAGAATACCATCACTTTATGGAGACAAGGTGTTTACAGTTGAGGATAGAATGAATAGAAGAAAAAGTAACTACCATATAGACATATGGTTCCCAACAAGAACTTCTGCCGTAAACTTTGGAGTCAAAACAGTTGAAATTGAAGTGTTGGAAAGCTAATATAAAGACAAATAAAAAGCACCAGAAATGGTGCTTTTTATTTATTGAGTGGGCGGTATAGGACTCGAACCTATAACATCTTACACGTCAAGTAAGCGCTCTACCAATTGAGCTAACCGCCCTTGTCCCGCTTAGCGGGATTATTTCTTTCCTTTTATTAACTTTTCAAACTCTTCTTTCTCTATTATCTCCTTTTCTACCAAATTTTGTGCCACTTTGTCCAGTAGGTTTCTGTGTTTTATCAAAATTATCTCCGCCTGTTTTTGGGCTCCTTTTATAATTACGTCAACCTCTTGGTCAATTCTTTCGGCAATTTTTTCAGAATAATTTCTTTGTTCGGATATTTCTTTACCCAAAAATACCATTTCTTCTTTTTCGCCAAAAGCAATAAGTCCCAAAGAAGACATTCCATATTCTTTAACTAGGCGCCTGGCCATATCTGAAGCTCGGGCCAAATCGTTTGAAGCGCCGGTTGTCATTTCTCCAAACTTTACTTTTTCAGCCGAACATCCACCAAGCAATGTTGCAATTTCAGAAATAAATCCTGTTTTGGTTTTCATTTTTCTTTCTTCGCTTGGAACCTGCAAAGTATATCCTGCAGCCATGCCCCTGGCAATAATAGAAATTTTTCTTACAGGCTCGGTTTCTGGCATAAAAGTAGAAACCAAAGCGTGACCGGCTTCGTGATAAGCTGCAATTTCTTTTTCTTTTTTAGACAATATATGTGACTTTCTTTCCGGACCCAACAAAACTTTTTCAATGGCTTCTAAAAATTCATTTTGGTCAATTTGTGTTTTGTTTTGACGGGCTGCCAGCAAGGCACCCTCGTTGGCAACGTTTGCCAAATCTGCTCCTGAAAAACCCGGAGTTCTTTCGGCAACTTCTTTGAAGTTAACATTTTTCCCAAGCGGTTTTCCTTTTGCGTGAATTTGTAAAATTTCTTCTCTGTCATGAACATCCGGTGGATCTAAAACAATTTTTCTATCAAATCTGCCAGGCCTTAATAAAGCAGGGTCCAAAATGTCTGGCCTATTTGTGGCAGCTAAAATTATAACTCCTGTTTCTTTTTCAAAGCCGTCCATTTCAACTAAAATTTGGTTTAAAGTTTGTTCTCTTTCGTCGTGACCGCCTCCAATGCCGGCTCCTCGGTGTCTGCCAATGGCGTCTAGCTCGTCAATAAAAATTATAGATGGAGCAGATTTTTTTGCTGTGGCAAATAAGTCGCGCACGCGGGCCGAACCAACTCCAACAAACATTTCCACAAATTCTGATCCTGATACAGACATAAATGGTACATTTGCTTCACCTGCAACCGCTCTTGCTAATAAGGTTTTTCCAACTCCTGCTGACCCAACAAGTAAGACTCCTCTTGGAATTTTAGCTCCCATTGCCAAATATTTTTTTGGAAATTTTAAAAAGTCAACAATTTCAACCAGCTCTTCTTTTGCTTCTTTTAGACCGGCTACATCTTTAAAAGTTATTTTTTCTTTTCCATGGCCGTCGGCTCCAAAAAGTCTGGCTTTTGCTTTTGTAAAATCAAAAACTTGAACTGCTCCATTTTTTGCTTGTCTTATCATTGTCCAAAAGAAAAATCCAAAAACAACCAATGGTAGAATTCCAAAAACCAAAAGGGGAGTGAGCCAACTCCATAAATCTTGTTTTGCTGTTTGGTTTGTTATTTCTATTTTTTGTAAATTATCTTTATTAACACCAAGTCCTATTAACAAATCGGTTAGTCCTGTGCCAGCTTCTTTCATTGAGGTGGCTGTTTTGTCATCTGTGTAAACAATTTCTAACGAGTCTCCAGCAATTGTAATTTTTTTAATCTTTCCACCATTTATGTCTGAAACTAATTGAGTTGAAGATATTTCATTTGGGGCTTTGGCCGGATAATAAAGTAAACTGAAAACTCCGCCAATAACAAGAAGAATTAAAATAACAAATACAAAGTTTTTTATTAATAAATTCATTATTTTTTTATATTTTAATAAACTTAATTTACCATATTTAAAAAGATAATTCAATATTGAAAAAATGTAAAAAAAGAAGGAGGCGAGCATTGCGTTGTTACGCTTTGCTACACCTCCTTATCGTTCACTGGCGGTCAGGCTATGCGCCGACCGGCGAGTGAACCTGGGGCTCGGCCTCCTCCTTACTGGGTTCTTCGTCGCCCGCTTCGGGGGGGATCACCGCGTGATCGATGGTGAGGGCCTGGGCCACTTGGCCCCTGATTGCCCGCAGGACCGGGGCATAGGGGACAGCGCGGAAGTGGTCAGAGATGTCGAACGTCTTGCCGACGTATTCCCCGAGAAGGGGCAGGACATGCTCCGGCACCTCGTTGACCATGATGCAGGGATTGTCTCCCCGCATGACCATCGTGGCCAGGAAGTACAGGTCGTTGATGCGCTGGCCGTTGACCTTGAGGGTGAACTGGCCATGGTACTGCCAGAAGGCCGGCTGGTCGAACGCGATCTTACCGCCCAAGCCATTCAAGCCCAGGGCTTGCTCGACCGTGATCGTCGCCTTGCCCTTGAAGGCTTCCTTCTGGGCCAGCAAGAGCTGGTCTGCCTCGGAGGTCTCGAGGCCGCGAATGCAGTACTTCCAGAAGTCCAGGAAGTAGTAGAACTCCTGCTGTTGGAGCTGATGGCCGACGTTGAGGCGCTTCCGGTCGGAGAGCGACGAAACGGGGATTTCAACTCCCATGTCGATCATCTCGCCGACCCGTTTCTCGATCTGCCCGTTGCCCTGGACCGGGCGCACGTAGCCCTCGCCGAACTCCACCACCATCATACCGGTGGCTTCGTACAACGTCTTGCCGTGGTCGCCCAGCTTCGGTTTCCCATCACGGTCCGTGCGGGGAACCCTCCGCGACAGGTTGAGCAGGCACATTCCGCGCCCGGTCTTCATCGCTGTGGCGAGGTCGGTGTCGGCTCGTTCCTCCATCGGCCGGGTGTCCTTGTGGACAGCCTTGGGCTGATCGAAGATGAAGCCGAGTTTGGCGACCCGTGTGCGGAACTCACCGAGGAGACGGTCGGTCATTCCCCAGTGGTCGGGCACGTTGTAGCGCTGAGCTCCGAGAGTGATGTGGCCCTTCCGGTCATCACGGACGAGGATTCTCTTGCCCTCGAGGTCAAGGAGCACTTCCCTGGCCTTGCCGACGTCGCCACCGAAGTCGTCGGGGACGATGGCATTCACGAAGGCAATCATGGCACAGCGCCGGGGGATTGGCTTGCCCCCGAAAGTCAGGTTGCATGCGAGCTGCTCGTCGATGTAGGCGTCGGCCACGGCGGTTTTCTCTTCCGCCAGGCTCTCGGCGATTTCGCGAGCCAGGTCATCATCTCCACAACTGTCGATCTGGGCCATGGCATCCCGGCGGGAAGCCACAGCAGCCGCGATCTCGCCGGCGAGACTCTTCATTTCCTCGCTCAGCTTCATCGCGTTGTCGCCGATTGCGGCGAAGTCGGGCTTCTTGAAGCCTTTCACCGTGAACTGCGCGGCGGGTTGACCCTCTGTGACGTTCCCACCTTGCGGTCGGACCATGTCGCGCTTCAGTTCACCGAGTCCAATCGTAGCCTTATCTTTCTTGCTCATCGAATTCCCCTTGGGTGCATGTATTTTAGCACCCGTTCATGTTGTTGTGTTTAAGAACCCTAAGACACGCACTCGTTTTCTTATAGGCGCTCCTTTCTGGGCATTGCCCTTTGATGATATTAAGATATTATGAGCTACAAACATTATATCATATATTAATAGTGTATGTCAATAGCAGTTGGTAATGTATACGGACATATGGCGGTTTTTACCGAGAAGCGTTAGTATCTCGGTATGTGTACAAAAATGCCAAAAGATATCAAGGAAGAACGCTTAAGATGGGTGTTGCCCATCGTCAACAAGGAAGTAAAGCTAGTCGATGCGGCGATAGTGTGTAAATATGGAAAGCGAACGCTGGAAAGATGGGTGTCTGCTTATCGCGAACACGGCGAAGCCGGACTGGAACCGAAATCGACCCGACCGAAAACAAATCCGAACGAGACTCCGATAAGAATCAAGGAACGGATTATCGAAATCAGAAAAGACAAAAAACAATGCGCGTTAAAAACAATGTGGGATTTGCAGGACGAAGGAATTTCTGTTCACCACCAAACAATTCAGAAGATAATTAAAAACGAAGGATTGACTAAAAAATACAAAACAAGGAAAATTAGATATGATTATGTTAGAATACCATTAAAGAAAGGTGAAATGGTGGAAATTGATGTCAAATTCGTTCCTGGCAGGATAGACGGGCGCAGGTACTACCAATTCACGGCGATTGACTGCGCGAGCCGATGGAGATATATGCAGGCCTACGAAGATATTGATAACGTAAGCTCAATTATGTTTTTAAAAGAATTGATTTCCGTTGCCGGTTTTCCAATCACGGCAATCAAAACAGACAACGGTTCAATATTCACCAACAGATATTTAGGTTATGACAGATCAACCGACCCGTTAAATCCCAGACTGCATGCTTTCGACGTTCTGTGTAACGAATTGGATATGCCACACTATCTCATCGACCCGGGCAAACCTGCCCAGAACGGAAAAGTGGAACGCTCGCATCGGACAGATCAACAGAAATTCTACGACCAATCAACCTTCCAATCGTTTGAAGAATTAAAATACAAATTAAGATTATGGAATATGTATTACAACGATACTAAACACTGCTCGCTTAACGGCAAAACGCCGAACGAAATGCTCAAATTATTAAATTAACAACCCGCCAAAAGTCTGTGTGTAAAACAAGTTTATGTTTTTTGTTTAAAAAAAAGCAGAGAAAACTCTGCATGCTTTTATAGCGTCATCGTGTCCAGCCTCAGAAACATTTTTCTCCCGCTTATGGGACTATTATCAACAAGACGCAAAACTTCTTCTATTGTTTTTTCATGTTTTGAGAATGAACCAACCGTCGGAGCAACAACTGCCACCAGTATTCCGTGTTTTCTCGCAAAACGTAAAAGGGGCAGATAATGGGTGTCTCCAGAAACAATGCAGAGTCTGCGGACGGTTGAATTGATTATCATTGACTCTGCAAAAGATATCAACGACTGGTCAACTGAGTCTAGCGAACCTTCGGCATCGGGTTTCTCTTTCTTTGGACACGTCATTATGCGTAGATTGTGTCTGACGCACATTTTTCGGTTGTAGTCGTTGGTACTAAGATGTTCGGGGGCGAAAACAAACCCATATCCTTGAGAATATTGGCCGTTATTTCTTTCATATCCACCGAAAAGTTCGCCAACTTCAGACGTGACCCATGCGAGCAGTAGTTTTAACCTTTGCTCAAGACGCACTTGGCCAGGCTGAAACCTTGTTCTTAAGGAAATATCCAAGTTGTCCCAGTCAATGCCAAGAAAAACACTCCCTGGTGTTGGGAATTTTCCTTGGCTTTTACCATTTCTTGTCTGATGCATGACGCCAGCTCCTTATGATGAGGTGCCTTATTGTTAATGTACAGTTTTATTATATGACAAGAATAAATATAAAAAAAGCCCCGGTGCTACACAGATTTGCATTCTCTGTGTAGCACCGGGTATGTGGGAAGGGGGTCTAAAAAGTGGTGTTTATACCACGCGGCTGAGCACCATGTCTTGAACGGCGCTTTCGGAAAGCGCCGTGTCGAGACCGAGCGTGAGCGCCCACTTGATGTCTTCCAGGCTCAGCTTGGTCGGCGGCTTGTGGGCCTTGGAACTCCCGTTGAGGACCAGTTGTCCTCGCCGGAAGTAGTACCATTCCTCGACGTGTTCATGGTTTCCGTCGCGCCCGAGCCTCTGCCAGTTGGCGGCAAGCCAATCCTTGTCGATGTTCCTGTCGCCCATGCAGAGCTCCAGAGCACGGAGGACTCGGACAACGTTGTCCAGGCTTGGCAGGCAGGATTTCTTGCTGGTGTGAATCTGCATGTTCCCCGACTCCTGGCGTTGCACCAGTATGTCGGCTTTCAACCAGCGACTTGCGGCATTGCACCGCTCGTTATCGCTGCGGACTACGCAGACCACGATTTCGCGCTCGCCAGACGTGATACGCACCTTTTCGCCACACCGCTTGATCTCGTTAACAGCCTCGGCGAACTCTTGACCATCGTGGTAGAGAGCGTCGAACGAAGCAAGGGTGTGATTGATGGCCACCAGCGGGTCGCTGTGCTTGCGGTACATTGCTCGCGAGACATTCGCGACGTCCCCGAAGCTCCCCAGCGCATCTCGGTCATTGCCAAGGACGAACTGGAGCAGTTGACGGAGTTCGAGTTTGCCTTCGAGTCCCCATTCCTTGGCAGCCAAAGTGGCCGCGCAATCGGAGTTTCTTGCCTCGAGTTCAAGCGTGGAGTGCTCGTCGAGTCCTCCGCCACCAACGCCAACTAGGAGAAATCCCTTCTCGCGCGACATGGCGTCGAGAATGTCCCCCTCGGCCTCGACTTCCGGTCTGGAAAACTGGAACTTGATGTCACTTTCACACAGGTCGGGTCGGAGACGAGTCAACATCCAGAAA
>Ga0247841_10007591_pt1 | contig 16024 bp, 13 predicted proteins | sample LaCruzMarch2015__2_FD_192410 | JGI IMG/M metagenome (GOLD analysis project Ga0247841, IMG submission 192410) | Freshwater microbial communities from meromictic Lake La Cruz, Castile-La Mancha, Spain - LaCruzMarch2015_18m | ecosystem: Environmental > Aquatic > Freshwater > Lake | place: Spain... | reverse complement strand
GGAATAGTCATTCTGGTTGCACTTTAAAAACCAAAATTATTCAGAGAACCCCTGTTATGGAAGAATTTTCGTTGTAAAATGATTGTAAACTATTTTACAACGAAATTTTTTTAACACTCGTCATTGGCACTTTTCACTTGTCAATTGGCGCCTTGTCCTCCGAATAATACCTCACTGTGATCTTAAAAGCCTCCTCTTTCGAATATTTCGGAATAAACCCAAAATCATTTGCCGCTTTTGCTGAGGTAAAGGTAAAATCGTTGCAGGTATACATCACGGCAAACCGGCTGAACTTGGGATTAAATTTTTTAACCGGGCGGATGAGCAATGCAAAAAATTCGGCCATGGCACCCATAGCATAAGCAATGTTACGCGGAATCCATATGTTTTTTGGCCTGATCCGGAAGCCTGCCCCTTCCACAATGGCATCAAAAAACCTGAAAAAGTTGGAAGGCGAGCTGTCAGTAATGAAATAGGCATTACCGGCTACTGCTGTCTTTCCGTTCATCAGGGCATGCAGCGCCTGCAGGTGCGCCCGGGCAATGTTTCCAACGAAAACATGCTGCGAAAGCGAGATTCCATCTCCAAGGCGCACATAAAAACCGCCCCTGGCCATGTTGATAAGCGATCCGATGTGGAATGGATCGCCCGGACCATAAACATCGGCAGGCCGAAGTACACAGGTCGTCAGGGGAAAAGGTTGACTGGTGGACAAGGGGGCTGATGGGTTGGTGAACTGATCATCTTTCACGGCATAGGAGGTAGGCTCTCCATTGGCTTTCATGACGAGTTTTTCCGCCATTTGCTTGCTCCGGCAATACATGTTGGGATGTTTTGCCGGATAGGGAATTGATTCATCTATATCAACCAGGGATTTACCGGCATAGATGGCATCAAGGGAACTGGTATAAATGAGATGTCTGACTCCATGTGTAAGGCAAGCTTTTACAACATGTTCCGTCCCGGTATAGTTCACTGAATAAACCTCCTCCTCCGGCCGGGTTCCCCAGTCAACAACCGCTGCTGAATGAATTACAACATCGATTCCCTGACATGCCTGCAAAACTGCATTTTCTTCCCGGATGTCGCCGATAACCATTTCGATGCGGTTATCGAATGGGCCATCATAGGTTTTCACATCAAAAATCCGTAATAACGAAAAATCCACGGGAGAATCATCCGAAAGAAGTTCATTGACAATGGCTCGTCCGAGAAAGCCTGCACCACCGGTAAGCAGGATTGAACATCGTGATGGGTAATTATAGGAATCAGGTATTTGCATATCGGTTTTTCAGCTAGTGAGGTGCAAAAGTAAAAGGAAAGATCAATAATTTGCTTTGTTAATGAACCATTTTGCTTCAGGAAAATTTATACATTTGATTCTATGAACAAAGAAATCTACCTGGTTAGCGGAACCAATACAGAAACTTATCCTGAATTTCGCGAGCGTATGCTTTTTACGGCCGAAGAGGTTAACTCTATTAATCAACCTGAAAAACTTTGGATCACCCTCACTGAATCTCCTCCTCCCGCTATCTCCATCATCCCTTTTAAGCAGGGGAAAATAGCGTCATTCACCCTTTTCAGGCAGGAAGGTGACACTGTGCCATGTTCCCTGCTAACCGGCCAGGCCGGTTTCCGGTTTGCTTCACAGGTTGAAGAGGGCATTCCGATAGCCTATACAAAGGACTGGCCCGACGGCTCTGTTACTCCGGGTGTTTGTCTCCTGACTTTATTCCGTTCCAGAAAAGATTTATCTCATGATATATTTATTGACAGGTGGCACAACAGCCACACCCCATTGTCACTCCGGATCCATCCGCTTTGGCATTACAACCGGAATGTGGTTACGCAAACCATCGCCTCCAATGAACCAGCATGGGATGGAATTGTTGAGGAGCATTTTAAAACCCGGACCGACCTGCTTAATCCATTCAGGTTTTTTGGAAATCCGATGGTGATCATCCCCCGAATGATCGAAGTATATCGTGATACCAATGCTTTTCTCGATTATAAAACTATCGAGCCCTGGCTGGTGAGAGAGTATCATATCAGGTAACATACGGTCGTATTCAATTCTTCCATTAAAACAACAGCATTGCCTTTTAATGCCCATCTGACCATTGTAAACCATAGCGTACAAAGAGTTTTTGAGCAACCAACCACCGGATCTGAAATAATGGTCAATCTCACAGGATTGCCCAACGGAGTCTATTTTTTTAATACCAAACATTGGCACACGCTTTTACGTAAACAGGATTTTGTGTATGTTTGTTCTGTATTCAAATATGCCTGAACACCATGAAAACCTGTTTGAAATTGCTGATCTTTTTTGCTCTGCTGGCACTTGCCGGATGCGGAAACAAAGAGGTACAAATCACAAACCTCAACATGCTGAAGGGAGGAAAAACATTTGCTGTTCCCACCGGAACGGCGGCAGACCAGTTTGTGCTCAGGAAATTTCCTGATGCAAAAATCGAGTATTACAGCGGAGTTCTCGATTGCTCAATTGCAGTCAAGGATGGTAAAGCCGATGCAGCAGTGTATGACCTGCCCATCCTGAAAAACATTACAGCCAAGAACGACGGACTAATTGTACTGCCCGAATTATTGTTTGATGATCAATACGGTTTTGCGGTACGGATGCAGGATACTGCGCTGAAAACGGCCATGGACAAGGTTCTGGCTGAATTGAAAGCTGATGGCACTTACGACGACATGCAAAAACGCTGGTTTCCAGCTCACGGGAACCCTGCATCCATGCCCGATATTAAACTTTCCGGTGAAAATGGCATCCTTAAATTTGGCACCGCAGCGGTGACCGAACCTATGTCGTTTATGGATAGCAATCAAAAGGTGGTAGGGTTCGATGTTGAATATGCAACATACATTGCAAAGAAAATCGGGAAACAGATCGAAATCGTCGACATGGAATTTGGTGCCATGATTCCGGCTCTTATGTCAGGGAAAGTGGACATGATCGGTGCCGGCCTCTCCATCACTGAAGAACGGGCAAAAAGTGTACTCTTCTCGCAAAGTTACTATCCAAGCGGCCTGGCGGCAGTCGTGAAAGATGTATCAGATCGTGGTTTTGAAGAAGCGCCCGAAGAAACCGGCATGAAAATGAAATCCATCGACGATATAAAAACGAAGCGGATTGGAGTACTACTGGGCAGTATCCATGATTCCTATGCCACCAAAACCTTTCCCAACGCAACGATTTTGCAGTATCAGAGCCTCTCAGATATGCTATTTGGTTTGAATTCAGATAAAGTGGATGTAGCATTTATGGATCATACCGGGGTGAAGGATGTGTTCAGTAAAAACCCTGAACTGGGTATCCTGGCCGAAAATGTTTTTGCAGTTGATATAGCCGCTGGTCTGAACCAGGATAATGATCTGCTGCGTGAACAATTCAATACATTTCTGAAAGAAATAAAGGCGATCGGGATTTATAAGGACATGACCGACCGCTGGATGGATAAGGGGCTGAGCGACATGCCTGAAATTAAAAACTCAAATAAGAACGGGCAGCTGAAAGTTGGCATTGTGAGCGACCTGGGATTGCCCACTACTATCCTCAAAGACGGACAACTGGTCGGTTTTGATATTGAACTCGGCCAGCGTTTTGCCGCCAGCATCGAAAAGGAATATGTTCCGATTGACCTTCAGTTTGGAGCCATGCTGGCCTCGGTTTCCACCAACAAGATCGATATGATCACCAGTTCACTTATGATTACCGTGGAACGGAAAAAGCAAATTGACTTTTCCGATCCATATTATAATTCAGGGGTAAGTATTATCGCGAGGAAAACAACCATTGATCGTCCATTTGCGCTCAAGGGGGATCCGGCTGCAGATGAAAAATCCATCTTCAAAAGCATCTCTGAAAGTTTTTACAACAATATCATCCTCGAAAAAAGATACCTGCATATCTTCAACGGATTAGCCGTTACCATGATCATTTCCATCCTGGCTGCGTTGCTAGGAACGATCATAGGCGGCCTTGTGTGTTATATGCGAATGTCGAAAGGAAGGTTTATTTCCGGGTCGGCCAGACTTTACATTTCTTTACTGCGTGGAACCCCGGTGCTGGTGCTGCTGATGATCATCTATTATGTAGTGTTTGCTTCAGTGAACATAAATCCTGTATTTGTCGCCGTGATTGCCTTTGGACTGAACTTCGGCGCCTATGTTTCAGAGATGTTCCGGACCTCGATTGAAGGCATCGACAAGGGGCAAACAGAGGCTGCTACCGCTGGAGGGTTTGCGAAGATCCCAACCTTCATTTACATTATCCTGCCCCAGGCGCTGCGCAGCATCCTGCCGGTATACAAGGGAGAGTTCATCTCCCTGATCAAAATGACATCCATTGTTGGATATATAGCAGTCCAGGATCTGACCAAAGCGAGCGATATAATTCGCAGCCGCACCTTCGATGCCTTCTTCCCCCTCATCATGGTAGCTGTCATCTACCTGTTCCTCGCCTGGCTGCTGTCGTGGGGCCTTGGCTTTGTTGAAATCTCGGTGGATCCTAAAAGAAAACGTGCAAAAAAAATGATGGAGGCAAAAGGATGATCAAAGTAAGAAACCTGTCAAAACATTTTGGCGAACTGGTAGTCCTCAGGGATATAAATTGTGACATAAAAAAAGGAGAAGTTATTTCAGTCATCGGACCGTCAGGAACGGGTAAAAGCACCTTCCTTCGTTGTCTGAACCTCCTTGAAACGCCAACCGGAGGAAGCATTTTCATCGATGATATTCCCCTGCTCGATAAACAAACGAATGTACCCAAACTACGACAGAAAATGGGGATGGTCTTTCAATCCTTTAACCTGTATGCTCATCTTTCGGTGCTCGAAAACCTGACCATCGGCCCTGTCAAACTTCTGGGGAAAAAACATGCCGAAGCAGACGCCAGAGCCATGGAGCTACTTAAACTGGTTGGACTTGCCGAGAAAGCAGAAAGCTTCCCCGATGAACTTTCGGGCGGGCAGAAACAGCGTGTTGCCATTGCCCGCTGCATGGCCATGGAGCCTAATATTCTCCTCTTCGATGAACCTACTTCTGCGCTCGACCCCACCATGGTCAGCGAAGTGCTGGCCGTTATTCGCAGGTTGTCGCGTGAAGGGATGACGATGATCATTGTCACCCACGAGATGGAGTTTGCACGAAACACCTCCAGCCGGGTTTTCTATATGGATGAAGGGGTTATTTACGAGGAGGGCACGCCACAACAGATCTTCGATAACCCCCAAAAGGAAAAAACACAGGCATTTATCAATCGCGTTCGCAGCCTGAACTTCAGGATTAAAAGCAAAAATTATGACCTGTATGCCATGCAGGGTGAAATGGAGGCATTTTGTGAAAAGCACATGGTCTCCAAAAAAGTGACCGGATATGTGGTACATATTTCTGAAGAACTTCTTGAATTGCAAACCGATTTTACGGGTATCAGCCTGAGCCTTTCCTATGCTGAAAAAGAGGGGGATGTGCAGTTGGTGTGCGAGAGCGCAGGCCCACCTGTGAATCCGCTGAAAGAAGAACTTCTGGAAGATGATATCGCCTTAAAACTGATCCTTGGAAGGTGTAAAAGCGTTAATTATTCTTACACCGACGGTAAAAATATACTTGTCCTCCGGATAAAAAGCGATTAATCTATTCCTCGAGCGTTGTAAGGTCGCCTGTATCGAGTCCCAGCGCCATTGCCTTCAAAACTCTTCGCATGATTTTTCCGCTTCGGGTCTTGGGAAGCTTATCGGTAAAAACTACAAATGCAGGCCTGGCGATCGGACCGATTTCCCGCTCCACATGATCTTTAAGCTCAGCGGCCAGTTTTTCGTTGGGAGCGATGCCATCGCGAAGGGTCACGGTAGTATGAATGATGTTCCCGCGCAGTTCGTCGGGGAGTGCGATGGCCGCGGCTTCGGTTACCGCAGGATGACTAACCAGGGCGCTTTCGATTTCTGCTGAACCCAGCCGGTAACCGCTTACCTTGATGACATCATCGATGCGGCCGATGACCCAAAAGTATCCATCCTCATCCTGACGTGCCGAATCACCTGCAAGGTACCAGCCCTGTTGCTGGTATTTTTCCCAGTATTTCTCCACGTACCTGTGAGGATCATGCAGGATCGTCCGCGCCATCCCCGGCCATGGATTCTTTATCACCAGGGTTCCCTCTTCCCCTCGTTTTACCTCATTTCCCTGATCATCGACGATCGCAACTTCGTTACCAAAGAAAGGTTTTGCACACGATCCCGGTTTCAGTGGCATGATGGGAAGAGGCGTGATCATAAACCCACCGGTCTCCGTTTGCCACCATGTATCCATAATCGGACACCGGTTTTTGCCGATAACCTCATGGTACCATTTCCAGGCTTCGGGATTGATGGGCTCCCCTACCGAGCCAAGCAGCCGCAGTGAACTCAGGTCATGACGGTTGGCCCAGGATGCGCCGTATCGCATCAGACCACGGATGGCAGTTGGCGAGGTGTATAAAATGTTGATCCCGTATTTTTCGATCATTTGCCACCAACGGTTGGGATATGGATGGTTGGGCGCTCCTTCGTACATCATGATGGTAGCCCCGTTGATCAGCGGTGCATAAACGATGTAGCTGTGACCGGTAACCCATCCCGGGTCAGCTGCACACCACCAGCGGTCCTCAGCCTTGATATCAAAGACATACTTGTGCGTGGTGGCAGTGTAAACGGCATACCCACCGTGTGTGTGAACCAGCCCCTTTGGCTTTCCGGTTGTTCCCGAAGTGTACAGGATAAAAAGCGGATCTTCTGAATCCATCACCTCGGTTTTACAATCCTTGCAATCGAGTGGCATCAGCATCAAATCATGGTACCAGAAATCACGGTCATTTTCCATGTAACACTCTTCACCGGTGCGCTTTACCGTGATACAGACTTCGATAGTCGCTGAACGCTGCATCGCCTCATTCGCAATGGCCTTAAGGTGGGTAGTTTTTCCCCGTCTGTAACCCCCATCGGCTGTGATAAGGATACGACTCTGTGAATCGTGGATCCGCTCTGCCAACGCCTCAACACTGAACCCCCCGTAAACCACGCTGTGTACTGCACCCATGCGGGCACAGGCCAGCATCGCGATCACCAGTTCGGGAATCTGGGGCATATAGATCGTGATCACATCACCCTTTTTCGCTCCCATGGCTTTCAGGATATTGGCAAACCTCGAAACTTCCCTGTTCAGGGCATGGTAGGAAAAGGTACGTACATCCCCGGGTTCTCCTTCCCAGATGATGGCCAGCTTATTACGTGTCGCATTCTTCTGGTGCCGGTCAAGGGCATTGTGAACAATGTTAATCTTTCCTCCTGTAAACCATTTGAAAAATGGCTTGTTGCTGTCATCAAGAACCTTGTCCCATTTTTTAAACCAGTCCAGCTTTTTGGCCTCCGCGGCCCAGAATCCTTCCGGGTCATGGATGCTCTGTTCATATAATGATTCATAATCCCTGACATTCGCCTTCCTTAGGATATCCTTCGAGGGATAATAAAACTTATTATCGATGTTCATTTTTGTTTCCATTTCGATGATTTTGGTAACCAAAGATATACAATTTTCTTCATGTGTATGATGTGATATATTTTCAGGGTTTTTAGTCCAGGGAAATTATCGCTTGGAAATGACCATTCAAAAATAATTCCGTACTTTGCACCTATGCCCCTCTATCTCGCATCACTTAATTCAGGCAGCAATGGAAACTGTTATTATATCGGTAACGGGCAGGAGGCTGTATTCATCGATGCCGGCATATCCTGCCGTGAAACAGAGCGGCGGATGATTCGCATGGGGTTACCCATCAGGGGGGTGAAGGCAATCTTCATAACCCATGAACATACCGACCATACAAGGGGCGCCGAAGTTCTATCCAGAAAATACGGGATTCCGGTTTACATCACGGTAACCACCTACCACAGCAGCCGCATGAACCTGGATCCGCAGATGGTGAAACCCTTTATTGCTGGGTTTCCTGTGCAGGTCGGCGACCTTTGTGTTCATCCATTCCCCAAAATGCACGATGCCTCCGAACCGCATAGCTTCACGGTGAGCTCAGGCAGAGTCACTGCAGGTGTTTTCACCGATATCGGGATGGCCTGTGAACATGTGGCTCACCATCTGGGCAGGTGTCATGCCGCCTTCCTGGAGGCAAATTATGACGAAGGGATGCTGGAAAGGGGGCGTTATCCTGTTTACCTGAAAAGGCGGATCCAAGGAATGGAAGGTCATCTGTCGAACGACCAGGCGCTTGACCTTTTCACCACCCACCGTTCGCCATGGCTGCAACTTCTGGTGCTGTCGCACCTATCGGCCGAGAACAACCACCCGGATCTGGTGCGCGGGATATTCAGCAGGAACGCAAACGGAACAAAGATCGTGGTGGCGTCACGGCATGAAGAAACGGATGTGTTTTGTGTTGAGTTGCCTGACCCGGATCATGCTTAAATTGCACGTTCCCGTGTGATTGAAAATCGTCCGGAATAACTGAATATTACTACCAGCAGAAATTATTTTTGCAATTTATATCGGTTCCCGACCTTGTCCCGGGATCATTTGCATTTTTCAATAAAACAACCGGCACTTTTCTCCAATTATCTTTGTCTGGTTGCACATTTTGCAAAACAGCAAGTGGCTGTATTGTGTTTCCGTTTCATTCACCTCCATAACGGTTGTTCCTTTGTAGCGTAAATGAATTCGTTCATTCAAACACAAAGGCCATGAAAACGAAAATGTACTACCTGGTATTCCTGATAGCGGGACTGATGTTGATGAATCCGTGCAACGGACAAGCAACATCCGACAGTATCCTGGCTCAAAGAGCCTCTAAATACCTGAAAAGGGCATCCATCCTCAATGGCATTTCTCTTGCTTTTGGTTTAGCAAGCAACATTGAAATGGCAGTCATCGGTGGCTTCCCGCTGGAGTACGAAGGTGGTCTGAATCCGGCTGTAAACGTGTCACATGCAATAATTTGTGCCGGAAGGATTTCCTTTTCAATTTTTCCCCCAACCTTTGTTTCCAAAGCCAGGAGAATATTGAAGCCCTGGCGGGAATCCCCTGAGATGGCCCGCTCCTGTGAAAAACTCTTTTCGTATTTGGATGCTGCCCAGGTCCTGACGGCGGCAGCGCCGGTGTTATGCGTTGGCGGCGGGATCATGATGGCTTTTGGTTCGAAAATCAAATACGAATATGAATATCCATATGAGGACCAACAGTCGCTGCAAAATCCGCAACTGAAAACCATCGGGTGGGTACTGGTAGGCGCAGGACTGGGCGCTACTATCGCCTCCGCCGTCCTCATCGGGAAGGCAAAAAGAGAACTATCAGCTAAAACCGGCACCCTTAAATTGTCTGCCGGACCAGCAGGGGTCGGAATGATATACACCCTGCCCTGACGATAATTACCATCCTTTCATGCTGGATTAAAAATTGATTTATCTTTGAATTGAGGTGATATTTGAATGCCCGCATCAACACCGATGGAATTTACTGCACACAACCGGCACGCATTCCTTCAGTCATGGATGAACTGAAAGTAGTAAACGATGTCAGTGAAATGTCACACGAGGCAGGTCCCCTTGTCAGGATCTTTCCTGATCCTACCAGCGGCGCTTTCACCCTCGAACTGAGTTTTCCCGGGGAATTCACTTTCATAACGGTGGAAATCTTCAAAATGACAGAAGAAAAGGTACTGCAAGCCAAGTTGAATAGCCAATGGTACATTAACCTTGATTTATCGGGCAGTCCACTTGGGGTTTGCTTTGTACGGGTCATACAGGGAGATGTAACAGGAACCGTAAAGTTGGTAAAACAGTAAACCGGTATTTTAAACCTTCGGGTTGATGCAAAGCTCACCTGTTCATTGAAAAATCGCAGGTAAACCTGAGAAATTCCGGACTTTGTTTTTTAAATGAACTTTGTCATTATATTTGCTTTAGTAAACCCGTTAAACAATAAACAAGCAAGTCGATAATTATGAGCCAAAATTACACTGTATCAAGGTACCTTCTCCATCGGTTGCAGGAGATCGGAATAAAGCATCTTTTCGGAGTTCCGGGTGATTACAACCTCGATTTCCTGGATAATGTGATGGAAAGTCCCATCCGCTGGATAGGGAATTGCAATGAGCTTAATGCAGGTTATGCGGCCGATGGTTATGCCCGGCTTAATGGTATCGGCGCGGCAGTTGTTACCTATGGAGTGGGAGGGCTGAGTATCATCAATGCTGTTGCAGGTGCCTTTGCTGAGCATGTTTCGGTGATCGTCATCAACGGCGCTCCCCCGGCCCGGCGCAGGGAGGCCGGCGCCTTGGTGCATCACCTCGTAGCCAATTACTACCTGCAGCTCGATATCTTCAAAAAAATTACAGCTGATGCGGCCCTGCTGTCTGATCCAAATACCGCACCCGATGAGATTGACCGTGTGATCCGTAATTGCATGGCCCATAAGCTGCCTGTTTATCTGGAACTTCCGGCCGATATAACCAACGCTCCATGTAGGGAACCCGGGGAGCCACTTACTTTCGTTCAATTAACCTCAAACCCCGACAGCCTTGCGGAGTCGGTCAGGGAAGCTGCCGAATTACTCAACAAGGCAACCAGTCCCATAGTCCTGGCCGGTATCGAACTGCTCCGCTTTGGACTTGGGAAGGAGGCCCTGCAGCTGATTGAAACAACAGAAGTGCCTTTCGCCACCATGCTGGGCAGTAAATCGGTATTGCCTGAACTTCATCCCCAGTTTACCGGTATTTACCAGGGAGCCTGGAGCAAGGAAAAGGTACGCCACCAGGTTGAAGATTCCGACTGCCTGCTGTCGCTGGGGGCCTGGATGACAGACCTCGACACAGGATTGTTTAGTATCAACCTGGATAATCGCCGGATGATCACGGTTGGTGGAGGAGAGATCCGCATTGGCAGCCATTTTTACCACCAGGTGCAACTGGGAGATTTTATCCGCGAACTGACCCGGGTTGTTCAGCCCCGCTCGTACCTGGCTTCCCACCCGGCCGAATCATATCGCCCAAAGCAACCTTTTACGCCTGAACCTTCGTGTGAACTTACCGCAATACGTCTTTACGAATGCCTGAACTATTATCTCGACGACCACATGATCCTTCTTTCGGAACCCGGCGATGCTTTTTGTGCAACCCCTGAATTCCATATCGAAGAAGCCGAGAACTTCATCGTCCAGTCCTATTATTGTTCCATCGGGTTCTGCACACCGGCAGCGTTGGGTGTAGCCCTGGCCCGCCCCGGAAAACGACCCGTGGTACTTACCGGCGATGGCGCCTTCCAGATGACAGCTCAGGAGATCTCCACCCTGATCAGGGAACGCTGTCCGGCGGTGGTGGTGCTCATCAACAACGACGGGTACCTGATTGAGCGTAAACTTCACAAAGACGGACACTACAATGACATTCAGATGTGGCAGTATGCTAATTTGCCCGGAATGTTTGGCGATGGATCTTTTGTTACTGGTATCAAGGCCTCGACTGAGGAAGAACTGGAACAAGCGATTAAAACCGCTATCCGCGAAACCGACAAACTGGTGTTTATCGAGGCTTGTATACCAAACCGGGATTGTTCCAAAGGTCTCGAACGTCTCGGCAAAACCTTCATGCAATCCCAGCAGAAGTCATAAATTCAATGAATTACACCCAACTTTCTTAGAAATCTGATGTATAACTAAGAAAGAAACTAATATGAAAAAATCTTTACACTGTTGTTGCTTTCTTTGCTAACACTGAACATGATCAATGCACAGAAATTCTATGCCCGCCTTGGAGTTGGAGGAGGAATCAGCACATCTTCGTCATTAGATATGCTGTATAAATACGAATGGGAAGGATCTACTTTAACCTTTTAAGTAGTTCAAATTCATGATGTTAATGATTAACTGCGGGTGGGAACCGTAAAATTTAATTTCGCTTTTAAGTGGCATCAAATTAATTACCACACGAACTGATTACATTATTTTTGGGAATGCTCCTGTCAGGCCGTTAAGGATAAACTGTATCCCCAAGGCAAGGGTAATCAGGCCAAAGATCTTGGTCAGTACATCAAGGCCGGTGGCTCCCAGAAATCTGACAATCTTCGGCGAATAATAGAAAGTAAGGTAGATAATACCTGTCATTACAGCAATGGCCGCCATGAGGGCAAAATGAAGATACGGTTTATCACGTGCACTCTCTGCGAACAGGATAATAGTAGACATTGTCCCTGCGCCGGTGGTCATAGGAATGGCGATGGGGATAATCGCAGTCGAGATGATCTTGGAAAATGTCTGTTCTGCTATTTCAATCGACCGCTGAACAGAGTTCATCATTCCGAACCCGGTACTTAGCAGCAAAAGTCCCCCTGCAATTCTGAATGCCGGGATGCTGATCTGGAAAAAGTTTAAAACTGCCAGCCCTGCAAACATGGAGGTCACCATTGTTACCAGGGCCGCAAATGTAGCAGTGGTGCATATTTTATGTTGCTCTTTGTCAGTTCTTCCGTTAATCAGGTTGATATACAGCGGTATGGCTGCAATGTTATTGGCTACGGCAAACAAACCGAGCAGATAATGCTGAAATGACATTTCGTCCATAGGGAAAAGTTTGTATCACAAAGATATATCAATTGTGCCATTTTACCTCAAATAGAATCTATTTCAATAGTCACATTTTCAATAACCATCAGTTAAACTGAGGCTTTTTTCGGTCAGAGTCTACCGGAAAATATATCTATATTTGTTTTTATATTTAAACCTGCCCATGTCATTTATAACCGATTCTGCACGTATCCCAGCCATCAGGCAGGGAGATCCGAAAGTAATCAATGGATGGATTATGTACGATTGGGCGAATTCGGTTTACCAACTCACGATTGCCTCAGCAATTTTCCAGGTTTATTACAATGCGGTGACCTGCAGCGGCGACAATTGTATGGTTTCCTTCCTTGGCATCAAGGTGGTCAACAGCGTACTGTATTCATATACCATCGCTGCTGCTTATTTCATCGTAGGCGTGTTTTCACCGCTTTTCAGCGGGCTGGCCGACTACACCGGACGCAGGAAGACCTTCATGAAGGTTTTCACCCTTATAGGTTCGGTATCCTGCATGGTCCTCTATTTTTTCGACCGCGACCATATTTCGTTGGGGGTGATCGCATTCGGCATGGGAACGCTTGGTTATGCGGGGAGCATCGTATTCTACAACTCCTTCCTCCCCGTTATTGCGGCTCCCGAAGACCAGGACAAGATCTCAGCACGTGGCTATTCAATGGGCTACATCGGAGGAGTTATACTCCTGCTATTCAACATATGGATGATCCAATTCCCTGGCTTTTTCGGAATTCCCGATGGGTCTTCGCTCCCTGCACGCATCTCATTCCTGTCGGTAGGTATATGGTGGATTGGCTTCGCCCAGATTACCTTCCTGAGGCTCCCCAAATATACATTCCGTCACCGGACGGGCCATGAAAATGTGATCACCAGCGGATACAGGGAATTAATGACCGTATTCGTCCAGGTACGAAAGTCGTTTAACCTGAGCTGCTATCTTACAGGCTTCCTCTTTATGATGATGGGCGTACTCACCGTCATGTTCATGGCCGCATCATTCGGCACCAAAGAACTTAAACTTTCCGACGAGGTCCTTATTCCGACCATTCTACTGATCCAGTTTGTGGGAGTAATCGGCGCATGGTCATTTTCCAGACTGTCGAAACGGATTGGGAATTTCCGCGCACTTATCATATCGGTTGTTATCTGGATTTTTGTATGCTTTGGAGCTTATACAGTTGAATCGGCAAAAGGTTTCATCATTGCCGCCGTGTTTATTGGTCTCGTTATGGGCGGATCGCAGTCACTGGCGAGGTCGACCTATTCAAAGATGCTCCCCGAAACCACCGACCATACCTCCTATTTCAGCTTTTACGATGTCATGGAAAAACTGGCCACAGTATGCGGACTGGTTTTGTTCGGCCTGATGAACAGCCTCACCAGCGGAATGCGCACCGGGGTGCTGATGATCGCCATTTTTTTCGTAATCAGCCTCGTTTTCTTTTTACTGCTTTTGAAAAAAGGGTTGAAGTCCATCAATTAGAGCATTCATAATAACCTCCTTTTCTTTTTACGACCTCCTGAAGTTACAAAATTTCAGGCTGGATAGCAATGCAAAAGATCAAAATTTCAGGAAGCCCGGCCTCTGATTTTCAATGGAAATAATGAAATGCTGTTACTGTTTCCGTATGCCATTATTTTGAAGGAACGATAAACTCGATTTGGTCTTGAATGCAATGGGCTGTTAATTCCCACTTGTATAACCCATTGGTTTCTATGATTGCCCAAAAACCAAACCAGGGTTCTGCAATGTCGCCGGCATCATTCAGTTTGTAACCCGAGGTTGGATTTCCATTGGAATAGGAAGCACAAATAAGGGGAAGTCCTTTCTTAAAGCCATCGAAGCTATAATCACCCAATGCCTGGGAGGTTAACGCATAGATTTTAACCGCATCATAATTAAGCAGGCAATTGTCATTGGGAACCATGCCGGTGGCCGACTTAACTTCATCAATTATTTGCTGGTATTCGGGCGTATATGGGCCATCCCAAACATGGCCTACCTCGAAAATAGGGGCCAGGAATTTTACCATCTTTGCAAATGAGGCGGCATTGCGATTATCAACCAGGCTGTTTAGCCCCGCATTCCCGTCACAACCGATCCATTTTACGGAGGTAAGATCAGGAAAAGTACGTGCAATATCGAAAATGGCAGAAGTTTCGGTCGAAGAAACAATGACCACGGCTACTTTATCGCCACCATATTGCTGCCTGGCAGCTGATACTTTTTCATTGAGCGAATTGACCACCATCGTATAATCACCCGTAGCATTGGAGTAAGAAACACCTTCCGATACGATTCCTCCTTCAGCCAAAAAGGCCGAAGTGATCTTTTGCATCAGTCCGCTGCCGTAAAGATCATTCACAAACAGCGGAACAAAAGCGCGGACACCGTAATATTTGAGCATTGCCACAATGCCCAGGGCCTGCTTTGTATCGTCGGGAGCCAGTCTGAAAATATTGTCACCTGCGATTGAAAGTTTGGTGGATGTACTGTAGACATTCAGCATCAACATCTGGTTCTGATCCAGATAGCTTTTAATGGCCGAAAGTTCACGGCTGTTATATGGGCCTCCCAATAAAAGTTTGATTCCCCGGCCATTCAATTTTTTCACCTTTTCCAGGCATATATTTGTATCGCTCTGCGAATCCTCGATGACACAGGCATACCTTGTGGATGAACCTATATAGGTCATAAAATTATTCAGATCATTGATTGCAACGTTGACGGCCGCCTGGGCTATTTTTCCTCCTTCAGCATCGGGTCCGCTTATCGGAAGCAATGCACCAAAGGTCACCACAGGAGAAACCGGTTTGGGATGCTGAGTTTCCTTTTTGCAGGATGTTGAAAAAACAAACAGAACAAGGAGAAGTAAAAAAAAATTCAAATTTAATTTCTTCATGATTATACGTATTAAAAATGAATAAGTTGCTGCCTGTGGGCTTACCCGGGCATGAGATTTCTCGCCCATAATGCCAACGGTAATTAATTCGTGCGGCCAAAGGGAAAAAACCTGGGAACTCTTTTTTGATATGCTGTATATTCCTGGTATTTCCCGGCGCTAATCTCTTCACTGAAGCTCGAACTGCCCTGAAAAAGTACAATAAGTAGCAGGCAGCCGGCAATACTCCAGTTGAACCACTGACCGCTGGCTGCCACACTGAAAAGGTAAAAACATACCCATATAGCCTGCTCGGCAAAGTAGTTTGGGTGGCGGCTGTATGCCCACAAACCTTTATCAAGGAATCCCTTCTGGTAATCACCGGTAAGTTCATTTCCGGTTCTGATCATCGTCAGTTTTTTGTTTTGAAAGTTCCATTGCTGGATGTCGGCAAGTGTTTCGTATGCAATAAAAAACAATATCAATCCGGCTGCGGCATAGTCGAA
>Ga0247841_10007590_pt1 | contig 16029 bp, 16 predicted proteins | sample LaCruzMarch2015__2_FD_192410 | JGI IMG/M metagenome (GOLD analysis project Ga0247841, IMG submission 192410) | Freshwater microbial communities from meromictic Lake La Cruz, Castile-La Mancha, Spain - LaCruzMarch2015_18m | ecosystem: Environmental > Aquatic > Freshwater > Lake | place: Spain... | reverse complement strand
GCTCGCCCTGTTCCCCTGGCTCCCAACCCCCCCTCGTCCCTCAGCGACCGACCGGTCTTCACCACCCCCGTTGGCGATGGCCCGCGCTATCCGCCAACTATCCGCAGGTTTGGGTAGCCATCGACAGTTCCGGAAGGCGCGGCGGCCCTACACGGCCGGGCCAGCGCGGAGCTTTGCCGCTGCACGCCCGAGGAGCGGCTCGCCCTACATTGGGCGATGATGCTGGGCACCTATCCGATCTTCTCGGACGTCACAGCGGCAGCTGGTCGCCTGCTCATGCTCCAGGGCCAGTTCACGCTCACGCACCTGACCCGAAGGCTCGTGGATGCCTGGGGAGAGCGCTCGACGCTGGAGCGCGCCGTGCAACGCATCGTGCGCTCGATGATCCAATGGGGGGCGTTGCGGGACACCGCGACACGGGGGATGTACGAAAAGGCAACGGTCCACCGAAAGGTAGGTCCTGCGGTGAGCAAGGTGCTCATCGAGGCACTGCTGTTGGACGCCGAGGAGACATCCATTCCGTTTGCCCAGCTCGTCGGGCACCCTGCGATTTTCCCCTTCGATATCGACCTGAGCGCAGGACAAATCCGTGACGCACCTCATTTCAGGGTGCATCGGCAGGGGCTCGACAGCGATGTCGTCGAAGTTGGCCCAAAATAAGCGAAGGTGCTACGAGGTGGAGGATCAGGTTTCGCGATCCGCCCGATGATCGAGCATCCGCCCCACGACGCCGCGCAGACGCTCGATCAATGCCGCCCGGCCACTGGCCTGGAAAAGTTCCACCAACTCGCCCACCGGCCGCAGTTGGGCGGTGGCGGCGGCCAGTAAGGCGGCCTCGTCCGCGGTCATGTGACCGCAGCGCAGGGCAGGCCCCAGCCAAAGGCGGGTGGCTGCGGCAAGCGCCGGCAGCGCGGCTTCAAAGGTTCGATGCCCGGCGAAGAACGACTGTAACTCCGATTGCTGCTCCGATTGCTGCTCCGATTGCCGGGCCGGGTCCACGCCCGGCGGCGGTCTGCCGGAGTTCCCCATTGCGGAGATCACGGCCGCGGCGACCGCGGGATCGAGCCGACGCAATGGACCCGGCAGCAAGACCGGGAGCCGCGCCGCCAACCGCCGACCGGCCGCGCCGAGGAAGGCCGCGCCCGACCGGCTGACGCGGCGCAGCATCACCAGCGCGTGCTCTGCGCTCGCGGCATTGCGGCTCAGACCGATCTGCACTGGACGATAGCCGGCGGCGGACCAGAAACCAATCAGACCCGGGGTGGCCCCAAAACTCGTGCCCACGAGATCGATCCCCTCCCCTCGCGCGGCGCGATAGAGCCCGCGCAGCAGTCGGCGGCCCAGACCCCGACGCGCCAGCACCGGGTGTACGGCGATACGGACCACCCGCAGGTAACGCAGCCGCGGGGCATCTAGGAGACCGCCATGGGCGGAGAGTGTTTGCGGCAGCAGGTGACCCCGCGGTCGGCGGCGGCCGTCATAAACCGCCTGAAGCAGCTCCGGATCGGTCATGCCTCCTTCGGCCACCGCGATCAAAGTCCCCGCGACCAACCCCTGATGGCGCAGCACCAGGACGCGCACGCCGGGTCCGTCGAGCAGCAGCCGCAGATCAAGCGGCCGGGTCTGATAATGCGCGAGGACCAGCAGCCCGAACACCTGCCCAAGCAGGGCATCATCCACCGCCAGGGCGTCGCGATGCAGCCGCTCGGGCTGCCAGGCGGCGGGATCGATCGACTCCAGGTCAGCGGCGTCGGCAGTGGCGGCATCCAGCAACAGGGCGCGAAACACCAAAGGCTCCAGGGGGTCACCGGCAGCCCAGCGAATCGGCGCTTCCAGGGTCAGGCCGCGCCACTGAGGCGTCAAGCGGTCCAAGGTCTCGCGAAAGCGCAGGTCGAAACCGCGGCCGGTCCCCTCATAGCCGTGAACCGTGGTCGCGAAGACCACCCGCGGATACTGTTCCAGCAGCGCGGTGAGCAGCGGGGCGGGGATGCCGGCCGCTTCATCCACCAGCAGCAGATCCGCGTCCGGATGCGCCTCGCGGCAGGCATCGGGTGCCATGAAGGCGATGGCCCGGTCACCCGCGCGCAACCCGCTGCCGTCCGGTCGCGATCCCGGCCAGGCCAGGGCCGCATGGTGAAACAGTGCCTCGCACGACGCGCGGTTGGGGGCCGTCACCAGAATGCGATAAGGCCGCGCCACGGCCCCGGTCTCCGGAGCGAGCACGCGGGCGGCGGCGAGCCCCAGGGCCGCGCTCTTACCACGCCCGCGGTGTGCGGTGAGCACCAGCGGCCGGCGGGGACGGCCGCGCGCATGCCGCAGGATCGCCTCAACGGCTTGCTGCTGATCAAGGGTCGCCGGGCGAGCGGGGTCTGCCGCCGGCCAGGGGGTATCGATCGCCGTATCGTTGACGCATGGAAACGGCGAGTCCATGACCAAACCGGCAGCACCGTCGCTTTGCGTGTAGATCAGCACGCCTGACTGGCGACTCAATACCCGGACCAAACGGGCAATGAAACGCTGTCTCACCGCGTCCGCGCCAAGCGGCCAGGGTGCGATGCGCGCCGCCTGGGGATCCGGCAAACTGGGCCAGCCGTCAAACGGCGGGGTCAGGAGCACCAGGAGACCACCCCCGCGCAGGGTTCCGGTGACGGCACCGAATCCGTCCGGATCGAATCCGGACCAGGCGTCATAGATGAGCAGACCACACTCACCGCCAAGCAGACGCGTCGCCGCCGCCAAAGGACGAACCCCTGGGTCGAGCGGACGATCGGAAATCCAGAACACCGGGCTCTCGCGTCCAACCGCTGCGACCACGGAGCGCGCCGCGGCAGCCGTCCAGTCCGGATCGCCGCTGAGCACCAGGGTGAGTCGATGCCGAAGCGCCCGTGCCTCAGACAGCATTCGGTTTACTAGAAAAAACACGAAACGGCTATGACTTCGCCTTCACCGAGTGTTCTGCGCGCATGTCAGGCGCCAACCTGGGCGCCTCTTCCGTGCCGGACGTGGGCGGCAGCGGTTCCGGATCGGCGTCCGGGAAGCGGCGCGGGTCGACCTCGTCCTCATCCATGAGAATGCGCCGACCGTCGCCGTCCAGGTCGTCGAACTGGCCGTTACGGGCCGCCCAAAATAACACGGCGACCGCGACCAGCCCGAGCACGAGCATTCCGGGAATCAAACCGTAGATGACGTCCATTCGGTATCCTATTATTAACGAGTCGGAAACAAATCAAACGATAGACGCTCACCTGCCGACATCGACCCGTCCGCGGTTGAACATGCCGCGAATCCGCGCCGAGTTGCCGATCACCGCCAGTGAACTGATCGGCATGGCGATCGCGGCGATCAGGGGCGTGATGACGGCGGCCATCGCCAGCGGCACCATGATCAGGTTATACACGAGCGAGATGGCGATGTTCTGCCGGATGGTCCGCAGCGTCCGCCGGGACAACTCGGCGGCTTCGAGTACCCGCTCCAAGGCGTCGGACATGAGGACGATATCCGCGCCGGCGATCGAGACATCGGTTCCGCTGCCCATGGCGATGCCGACGTCCGCGCGCACCAGGGCCGGCGCGTCGTTGACCCCGTCACCGACCATGGCAACCCGCTGTCCAGCGGCCTGCAACCGCGCGATCACCCGGTCCTTGTCCGCCGGCAGGACCTCGGCGATGACCTCGACATCCCCCACTGCGGCAGCGATCCGGCGAGCGACGGCCAGTCGGTCACCGGTGAGCAGGGTCACCCGAATGCCTTGGGCGCGCATCCGCCCGACGACCTCGGCCGCCCCCGGCCGCAGCCGATCCTCGGTGGCCAGGACCAGGGTTCCCAGACCGGCGACCGCGCAGTGAATCAGACCGGCGTCCGCCGGCCAGTCCAGGCCATTTGTGCCATCGTCGACCGGGCTCGCCCCCAGACCCTGCCGGTCCAGCCACTCCGCCGTGCCGACCGCCGCCACGGCGCCATCGACCAAACCGCGGATACCTTGACCGGGGACGACCTCGACCTCAGCGCAGTGAATTCCATCGAGCCCGATGTCCGCGTGCGCGCATAGATCCAGCACGGCCGCCGCCGCCGGATGCTCGGATAGGCGCTCCAAGGCGCCGACCTGCCGCAGCAGCGACCGCTGCGCCGTGCTCAGCTCCGGCCCTTCCGCGTCCAGCCGCCGCCACGGACCGGCACCGGCCCGCCACCCCGTCACCTCGGGTCGTCCTAAGGTGAGGGTGCCGGTCTTATCGAAAACGAAGTGATCGATGTCCGACAAGCGCTCCAGCACGGCGCCGTTCTTGACCAGGATACCGCGTGCGGCGCCCAGACCGGAGGCCACGGCCACCGCCATCGGGGTCGCCATGCCGAAGGCGCAAGGACAGGTGATGATCAACACCGAGGTCCCGGCCATGATGGCGATCTCGATGCCCGCGCCCAACCAGAGGATGAAGGTCAAAGCGCCGAGCCCCAGGGTCAGTGCGACGAACCAGGGCACGATGCGGTCGGCCAGACGCTGGATGGGCGCACGGCTGGACTGGGCATCCTCCACCAGACGGATGATGCGCCCCAGGGCGGTGTCGCGCAGCGTCGCCGTGGCGCACACCCGCAAGACCCCGGCGCGATTGATGGTGCCGGCAGACACCGCGGCACCTGCCGCTTTGGGCACCGGCCGGGACTCCCCGGTCAGCATGGACTCGTCGACCTCGCTAGTGCCGTCCCTGACCTCCCCGTCCACCGGCACCCGCTCGCCGGGCCGCACCAGCACCAGATCCCCCAGCGCGACCGAGCGCAGCGGGACCACGCACTCGCTCCCGTCGCGTACGACCGTCGCTACCTTGGGCTGGAGATCCAGCAGTCGCTGGGTCGAGGCCACCGCCTCGCGCTTGGACAAACCCTCCAGAAAACGCCCGACTAGGATCACGAACAGAAAGTTGACCACCGTGTCCCAGTAGACCTCGCCGGTGCGGGTGCCGCTGACCGTCACGTAGAACGAATAGCTCCAGGTGATCGTGGCCCCGACGGCGATCGGCAGGTCCATACTAAGATGCCCGCAGCGCAGCCCCTTCCAGGCACCCTGATAGAAGGGATAGCCTGAGTAGAGGAGCGTGGGCGTGGCGAGTAGCAGACCGATCCAGTGAAAGAGCCCGCGAAACTCGCCCTGATCCGCGCCGCTATACAGCGCAATGGAGATCCACAGCAGGTTCATCATCGCGAACCCGGCCCAGGCCATCCGATAGAGCAGATTCCGGCCCTGACGCCGCAGCGCACCCTCGGCCGACTCCGGATCGAAGGGCACCGCGGCGTAGCCGATCGCACCCAGCCGTCCCAGAATACGCGAGAGCTGGATGCGCCCGTTGTCCCAGCGCACGCGCAGCCGCCGCCCGGTCAGATTGACCCGCGCCTCCTCCACCCCCGGCAGCGTCTTGAGCCCGGTCTCAATCAGCCAGACACAGGCGGCGCAGTGGATCCCTTCCACCAGGAGATTGATCTCCCGCTCCGCGCGGGCGGTATCGACAAACTCCTCCTGTACCGCGTCAAGGTCATAGAGCGCCAAATCCCGCGGCAATTCCGGCGGCGGACCCAGCGGCTCACCCGCGGTGGTGCGGCGATAGAAGCCCTCCAGTCCGGCGGCATGGATCGCCTCGCAGACCGCCTTGCAGCCGGTACAACAAAACGCCCGACCGTGACCGCGGATGACGGCGTGCGCATCCGTCCCCGGATTCAGCGGTAAACCGCAGTGAAAGCACCCGGTCGGCGACGCGCAGTCAGGCGACTGGAGCGCAATCCCGGCGGCCGTGACCGAAACCGGATCGGACACCGCGTCACCCCCAACCGAGCGCCGAATCGACGTCGTCTTAGTTTTCCGGGCGATCGGGACGGGTCACGATGATCGCATCACCGGTGGTGAACTCATCCTCACCCTGGCGTACGGCAACCAGGCCGTCCCAGGCGCCGAACAGCGGAAACACGACCTGGGCCGCGTAGCGTCCCGGCCCCTCGGCCGTCATCGGCACCGAAAAGTCCCGCGACTTGTCCGACGGCCGGTAGGCAAAAAAAGTGACCTGATCGGGCGTTACCGGCTGACCGACCTTGTCCACCAAGACGACCCGGATGGTTGCGCTTTCCCCGGGCCTCAAGTCGTCTGGGATGTCCGTGCGCATGGTCCAGCCCGGGTCTTTCGCCAGACGGGAGACCAGCGTCTGTTCGTAGTGCTGCCCACGATTGTAAAAGTCTTCACTGACCAGGCCCGGATTCGTCGAAACGGCCAAATAGACCATGGTCACATTGACCCCCAACACCACAACGATCAGGCCGATCCAGCCAAGGACCCACGGATTGCGCCAGGGTGAATTGGAACTGTTGGCCGCTGCGGATGACTGCATCGAATTTGATCTCCTGACGACTGATAACGGTGACCGGCCGGCTGGATCAGCGGTCCGGGCCGACGAAGACGCTGGTCCGCTCGGACTCGACCACCAGACCGTCCGGCCGCGTCGCCTCCACCCGGAAGCGGATCGGTTCCTGCGCCTTCTTCAGATGACGCTTCGGCACCTTGACGAAGACCATCGCGGGCGTCACGCCGCCGGCGTGAATGACCACCGGCGCTTCCGCCCCGATCAGTTTCAAACCCTCCGGGCCAGAGACACTGATCCGCACCGCAAGTTCCTCCGGCATCTTATTGAGCATCTTGAGCGTGTATTTGTTCTGGATCGAGCCGTCACTCAAGGTCACGAACAGCGGGGCACGCTCATGCAGCACCTTGAGGTCGATCGCATCCAGCGAGGACATCCCGTAGAAAATGCCGGACAGGGCGACCGCCAGGATGGTCGCATAGACCCAGACCCGCGGGCGCTTCAGCAATGCCTTTGGGGCCTGTCCGGCGAACTCATCCAGCGAGGCGTACCGGATGAGACCGCGCGGCCGGCCCACTTTCTCCATCACCTCGTCGCAGGCGTCGATGCAGAGGGCGCAGGTGATGCAACCCTCCTGCTGCCCCTGACGGATATCGATGCCGGTGGGGCAAACCGCGACGCACTGTTTGCAGTCAACGCAGTCGCCATTGGTGCGGGAGGCCGCCGTCTCGCCCTTATTGACCCTGCCGCGCGGTTCACCGCGGCGCTCGTCATAGGTGGGGACAATCGTTGTCTTGTCGAGCATGACCCCTTGAATGCGGGCATAGGGACAGAGCCAGAAACAGGTCTGTTCGCGCAAGTAGCCGGCCAGGATGTAGGTGCCTACCGTGAACAGCGCGACCGCGATGTAGGCCGCGCTGTTCGCCTCCCCGAGGAAAAACGCACCCCACAGACCGGGGGCATCGCTGAACCAGGCAACAAAGCTGAAGCCGGTAAAGAAACCGATCAGAATCCACAACAGATGCTTGGTGAGCTTGGTGCGCACCTTGGCGCGGCTCCATGGCGCCTGATCGAGCTTGCGCCGTTGCGGCGGCGTTCCCTCCAGCCGCTCCTCGATCCAGGTGAAGATGTCGGTCCACACCGTCTGAAAGCAGAAGAAGCCGCACCAGACACGCCCGACCAGGGCCGTCACCACCGCCAGCAAGATCGCGAAGAAGAGCAGCAGGAGCGACAGCATCCAGAAATCCTGGGGCAGGATGGTCACCCCGAAGAGGTGATACTGGCGATTGGGGATGTCGAACAAAACCGCCTGGCGCCCATCCCACCGCAGATAGGGACCCAGGAAGAAGATCAGCCAGACGCCAGCCGTCACCCACTTAATGGTGCGCCAGCGTCCACGGATGCGCTTGGCGTGGATGGTCTCGCCGCCGGTATTGACGTGCCAGTGCTCGGCCTCTTCGTAAAGCGCGTCGACAGCGGCCTGATGCTGACGTGTGTCACTCATACTCACGGTACAACTCCTGAGCCCGACCGATGCCGAATACGTGCCAGGACTCTCCTCGGCGGGGACGAACAACTGAACTTCCGCGGGCGGGGGCGGATCACCCTAGCGTCCCGGCAAACTTCAGCCCAGGTCTTTTCACAATAATATACCCTTGATCCAGAGAAGACCCCAGACAGAAAAAGGGGGACATCGGCCCCCTTCAGAAGGGTACCGCGCCGCAGCGGCGCTAGGGTTTCTGGTGTTTATGGGCCTCGGCGTCGTGCTTGATGAGTGCCGCGACCTTGAAGGCCAGAAAGGTGATGATAACGACCGCCATGACAACCATCAGGATCGACAGCCAGGCGACCGGGTCCCAATTCATCAGGTTGGTAACCACATTCATGACAACTCCCCTCTTCGCGCTGCATGGCCGGCGGACGGCGCTACTGCCGCCCGCCGGAGTCGTTTGCGCCCCTCACGCGGCCTATTGGCCGCCGCCGAACTCGTGGACATAGACGACGAGCTTCTTGATTTCCTCAGGCCCCAATTTCGCGACACCACCCCGCGCTGGATCGGGCCCCCAAACCGGCATCACGGCATCGCGCGTACCCGCAACATTGGGCTGATTGACCCCGTAGAGAATCGTATGCCTGGCGCTTTCGAAGCCGCCCGGCTCGAAGCGCCAGATCCCGTCCGTGAGATTGGCTGCACCAACCGAAACAAAGTCACCATTCGGCAGGTCGACCACGTGTCCGTTCGCTTTCTCGCCATGGCAGGCGGTGCAGCCCTTGCTCTTGAACAATGCCCAACCCTCCGGACTCCCACCGGTTCCGCCCGTATCATTCATCTGCACGGCCCAATGCGCCAGGGTATCCACCTCGACCGGGGCGAGAATCTTCTCGTGGGCCGTCATCACCCCTTTACGCCCGGCCGCAATGGATTCCTGGATCTTGGCCGTGGTGCCGCCGTACAGCCAGTCGTCATCCGCCAGGACCGGGTAGCCGGGATTACCCGCCCCGCCGCTGCCGTGACAGGCTCGGCAGTTATCGCCGAACAGCACCTTGGCGGAAGCCAGAGTGTATTCCTTGAGCCCGGGGTCGGCGATGATTTGGTCGGCCGTCATCTCTGCCAGCTTTTCTTCAAACTGGGCGCGCTTGGCGGTGATCTGCTCCACACCCTCCGCGTACTCCTTCATCTGGCTCCAGCCGAGTACGCCCGGCGTCGGTTCCTGGCCGATCGGCCACATCGGGTAGAGAATCGCATAACCGACCCAGAAGGCGACGGAGGCCCAGAACGCCAGCATCCACCACCGCGGCGGCGGATTCTTCAACTCCCGCAGGTTGTCGTCCCAGACGTGCCCTGTGTTGTTCTCGCCGGGGAAAGGGTTATTCTCCGCCATCTTTGTCTCCGCTGAACTCGTTGTCCTCTTCGAACGGGATGTATTTACGCGCTTCGAGCCGCTCCCGGTTCTTGGGACGGAATACCTGGAAGTAGGCCACCACCATGAGCAGGAAGATGACGACGGTCAGGATCGTGCCGATCCAGTCGTTGGTCGTCATCGCCTGCCAGTCGGTATGAAAATACTCGCTTAGGCTATTCACGATAGGCCTTCGCTTCATCCAGCTTGGCCATGGTTCCCAGCACCTGAAGGTAGGTGACCAATGCATCCATCTCAGTCTTTCCTCTGACGACCTCCGGCGCCTTCTCGATGTCGGCATCCGCATAAGGAACGCCAATGAGTCGCAGGCCGCTCATATGCCTGCGCATCCGCTTGCCGCTGATATAGCTGTCATCGAGCCAGGGATAGGCAGGCATCACCGACTCCGGCACCAGATCTTGGGGCCGACGCAAATGCTGACGGTGCCAGTCGTCCGAATACTTGCCGCCCACCCGCGCGAGATCCGGGCCGGTGCGCTTGGAACCCCATTGCATCGGGTGATCGAACATCGATTCCGAGGCCAGCGAGTAGTGACCGTAACGCTCCTTCTCATCACGGAATGGCCGCACCATCTGCGAATGACAGAGGTAACAGCCCTCGCGCTGATAGATGTCACGACCGGCCAGCTCCAGTGCGGTGTAGGGTCGGACACCTTCGCCCGGCTGCCAGTTCCACACCTGCTTACCCGCCCCATCCACGGTCACGATCGGCTCGACCCCCGCCTTGGCCCAGACGATCTCCGGGAACTGATTATGTTCCATGGTGTTCTTCATGAAGAACAGCGGCACGATCTCGACCAGACCACCGACGGCCAAGGCCATACCGAGAAAAAACAGGAGACCCCAGATATTGATCTCCATCCATTCCTGAAAGCTCTTCGCTTTGACTTTGCGATCAGCCATGTCTCTAACACTCCAGTAGGTTGATCAGGCCGGGACCGGAACGTTGCGCGCCCGCACCAGACTGCCGTCAGCGGCCGACTTGCGCACGGTCATCAACACGTTGAACAGCATCACGATCGCACCGGTCAGGAAAATGCCGCCGCCGATCGCCCGCATCGCGTAGTAGGGGTGCATGGCATCCACCGACTCGACGAAGGTGTAGGCCAGCGTGCCGTACTCGTCGTAGGCGCGCCACATCAGACCCTGCATGATGCCGGACACCCACATGGCGACGATATACACCACGGTACCGATGGTCGCGGTCCAGAAATGGAAGTTGACCAACCGCTCGGAGTACATCTCGGTGTGGAACAGGCGGGGCATCAGATGGTAGATGGCGCCGATGGAGATGCCAGCCACCCAGCCGAGCGCACCGGAGTGAACATGGCCGATGGTCCAGTCGGTATAGTGCGACAGCGCATTGACCGTCTTGAGTGCCATGACCGGGCCTTCAAAAGTGGACATGGCGTAGAAGGCCAGGGCCATGATCAGGAAGCGCAGCACATAGTCGGTACGCAGGCGGTCCCAGGCGCCGGACAGCGTCATCATGCCGTTCACCGCGCCGCCCCAGGAGGGAATGATCATGGCGATCGAGACCGCCGCTCCCAGGGACCCGGTCCAGTCAGGCAGTGCAGTGTACTGGAGGTGATGGGCGCCCAGCCAGACATAGCCGAACATCAAGGCCCAGAAGTGGATGACCGAGAGTCGATAGGAGTAGATCGGCCGGCCGGCCTGTTTCGGCACGAAGTAATACATGATGCCGAGGAACCCGGCCGTCAGGTAAAAGCCGACGGCGTTATGACCCCACCACCACTGGATCATCGCGTCCTGAACACCGGAGAACAGCGAATAGGACTTGAACAACCCGACCGGGATGGCCAGGCTGTTGACCACGTGCAGATAGACGATCATCACCATCATGCCGAGGAAGAACCAGTTCGACACGTAGATGTGCGAGGTCTTGCGTACCGCGATGGTCATGATGAAATTGAAGGTGAACGAGAGCCAGACGACGGCGATCAGGATATCGATCGGCCACTCGAGTTCGGCGTATTCCTTCGACTCGGTGAGACCCAGCGGGAGGGTGATGACCGCGAGCAGAATGACGGTGTTCCAGCCCCAGAAGACGAACCAGGCAAGCTTGTCGCTCCACAGCCGCACACCGCAAGTGCGCTGCACGGTGTAAAAAGCAGTCGCCATCAGCGTACAGCCGCCGAAGGCGAAGATGACCGCATTGGTATGGACCGGACGCAAGCGTCCGAACGAGATGTATGGACTATCGAAGTTGAGGAACGGCCACGCCAGTTCCGAGGCGATATAGACACCGACCGAGGCACCGACCACCAGGTAGACGGCTGCCATGACGGTGAACCAGCGTACAACATCGAAGTTGTACTTCTGCTCCAATCCGGATTCCATAAACCCTCCAGGGATTCTTTAGAAAAGCGAAGAAGGACACCAGGCCATCCAGCCTAACTTCTGTGCGCCTCAATCCCCAGGCGTAACCTCGGCAATCAGACTGGATCGCGCCTGAAAAGTCAACCGCGACAAGACAAACGGCATTATCAACCGCGTGATTTGCCGCAACGGTTGCGGACCTGGATCCAGTGCGGCGAACACCAGACGGCTACTTGAAAAACGACTCGATCGAGAAACCTTCCTTCTCCAGGATGTCGCGCAGACGCCGCAACGCGTCCATCTGGATCTGGCGCACCCGTTCGCGCGTCACGCCGAGCTCCTGGGCGACCCGCTCCAGGGTCGCGTTCTCGTAGCCATGCAGCCCGAAACGCCGCTCGACCACCTCGCGCTGTTTCTCGTTGAGCTTGCCCAGCCAATGCTCAAGATTGGATTGAATATCCTCGTCCTGGATACGATCGGTCGGGTCGTCCGCGGCTTCGTCCTCGAGCATGTCCACCAGCGGTTTGTCCACGTCCTTGCTGAAGGGAGTGTCGACCGAGGTGATTCGCTCGTTGAGACCGAGCATCCGCTTGACCTCGTGGATCGGCCGATCCAGCAACACGGCGATATCCTCGGTCGTCGGCTCATGGTCAAGCTGCTGCGCGAGTTTGCGCGCGGCCTTGAGATAGATGTTGATCTCCTTGACGACATGGATCGGCAGACGCACGGTGCGCGTCTGGTTCATGATCGCGCGCTCGATGGTCTGTCGGATCCACCAAGTGGCGTAGGTTGAGAAGCGAAACCCGCGTTCCGGATCGAATTTTTCCACCGCACGGATGAGACCGAGATTGCCCTCCTCGATCAAGTCCAGCAGCGGCAGCCCGCGGTTGAGGTAACGACGTGCGATCTTCACGACCAGACGCAGGTTGCTCACGATCATACGTTGGCGTGAGGTGTTGTCGCCGCGCTGGGCAAGCCGCGCGAAGTACACTTCTTCCTCAGCGGTCAGCAGGCGCGACTCGCCGATCTCGTTTAAGTAGATCCGGGTTGCGTCGAAGTCGCCCTCGCCGGACGGAAAGCGCTCGCTGACCGGCCCGACCCCTTCCTCGTCGACCGCCTCGTCGAGCGGCTCGACCGATTCGGCGTCGTCGATGATCTCGCTAATCTCGTCCGGGGCCCCATCCAGCAAAATCAGGGACTCGCTGTCCGGATCGATATCGGAATCGAGACTCTCGGGCTCGATGATCTCGAGGTCGACCCGCTCGACCGCAACGATCTCGGTGTCCTGGCTGATTACCATCCACATCTCCCTCCGTCCGCTCAGACGGTGTTACTCGCGCGGGGGCAGGTAGAGAATCGGATTGACCGAGGCACCGTGACGGCGTACCTCAAAGTGAAGCAGGTAGGCCCCGTCCGGTCCCTCGCCACACTCCGACACCGCCTGGCCGCGCTTGACGCTGCCCCCTTCCTTGACGAACAGCCGACGGTTGAAGCCGTACGCGCTGAGATAGTTCTTGTTGTGTTTGACGATGATAAGGTTGCCATAACCCTTGAGTCCACTACCGCTGTAGACCACCTGGCCGGACGCCGCCGCCCGCACCTCCTCGCCTGACCGACAACTGATGCGCAACCCCTGGCGAGCGGGGTCGCCGGCCCGGAAGCCCTGAACGATCGCCCCTGACAACGGCCAGGCCCAGGCGACACCAGAATCTTTGGTACGACTCCCCGGGGTCGGCGCGGCGGCGACGGTCTTAGCCGACGAGGTTTGGGGCTCTTGCTGAGTCACCTTTGAGACCTCGCGCACCCTGCCAACCCGCGCCCTCCCCGGCGAACGGCCCGGCGAGCGGCCCGGCGCCGCCACCCGCAGCAACTTGCCGGTAAAAACGGTGTAAGGGGGCTTGAGGGCGTTCCAGCGAATCAGGTTCTTCATGCTGACATGGCGCTTGGCGGCGATCTCACTCAGGCTATCGCCCTTGCGTACCAGATAATAACCCTTGGGGACTGGACCCTTTCCCGACCAACCCCCGACCGGCGCGGGACCAGTAGAACCGCATCCCGCCAAAACCAGGGTCATCAGCCCCAGGATGAATCCCAGCAACCGCCTGGACCGGTGCCTCGACCCGGCAGCGCCGCCACGACACGACCGCCAACCTTTGGCCCGGCAGCCCTTGAAGCAGAGGTCAAAGCCGAGTTCGTCCACCACGGGGCACCCCAGCGTCCGACCCGACGGCACGCGGACTGGACGCGCGACCCATGCCGGGGTACTCACGGCGAAACAACCCACGGGAAACGCTCATGCAACCCCCCCAAGTAAAGGCACAAAGCTGACCGGCTCCAGTACTTGCTGCGCAAACCCACCCGGCACCCGGGTCACCCGCACCAGCGCCTGCCGGTCCCCTTCGCCCATCGGCAAGACCAGGCAACCGGTGGGCGCCAGTTGGTCAGCCAGGGCGCGCGGCACCGCCCGCGGCGCGGCGGTCACCAGGATCCCGTCATAGGGCGCATACTCGGGCCAGCCCAAAAAACCATCGCCATGCCGAAACCGCACATTACGCACCTGCAGCAGGCGCAGGCACGCCTGAGCGCGGACTTGCAGTGATTGGATGCGCTCGATGCTATACACCCGCCGCACCAGCGCGGCGAGGACCGCGGTCTGGAAACCCGACCCGGTTCCGACTTCCAACACCGTGTGCAGCGGTCCGGCCGCCAACAGCGCCTGGGTCATGCGCGCGACCATGTACGGCTGGGAGATCGTCTGAGCATGGCCGATGGGCAGCGGTGAATCCTCGTAGGCACGACTCGCCAGAGCCTCATCGACGAACAAGTGCCGCGGCAAGTCGCGCATCACCCGCAACACCTCCGGATCGGTAATCCCGGCCTCGCATAATCGCGTGATCAACCGCTCCCGGGTGCGCAGGGAGGTCATCCCGATCCCGATACGACTCAGGTTCGCCATCAACGGCAGAGACGCAGCCACTGCCCGAGCGACGCCAGGGCGGCATGGCGGGTCAAGTCCACCTGCAGCGGGGTGATGGACACGAAACCGGCCCGGACCGCGTGAAAGTCGGTTCCCGGCCCCGCATCCGCCTCAGGCCCCGCCGGACCGACCCAATAAATAGGCCGGCCGCGCGGGTCCTTGGACGCCACCACCGCTTCAGCCTTGTGGCGGTGACCCAACCGGGTCGCCAAGAACCCCTGCAGTTCCTCATAGGGTCGATCCGGAACGTTGACGTTGAGGATCAGATTGGAATCCAGGGGATCGGAACGCAGCCGCTCCACCAGCAGGCATGCCACCCGTACCGCGGTCGGCAGATACAGAGGCTCGCGTGAGTCCATCGATACGGCGATGGCCGGCAGCCCGAGGAAACGCCCCTCGGTCGCCGCGGCGACGGTTCCCGAGTAGAGCACGTCGTCGCCCAGATTGGCACCGTGGTTGATCCCGGCGACCACAATGTCCGGTTCGCGATCGAGCAAGCCGGTGATCGCCAGATGGACACAATCGGTCGGGGTACCGTCGACGCGGATAAAGCCGTTGCTCATCGTGCTGGCGCGCAACGGTACATCCAGGGTCAGTGAATTACTGGCACCGCTGCGGTCGCGTTCCGGGGCCACCACCACCACTTGACCAACATGGGCGAGCCCGGCGGCCAACGCGAGCAAACCCGGAGACTGGTAACCGTCGTCATTGCTGACCAGGATCTTCATCGGACTGATGCCCGTGTGGGGGAGAAAAAGCGGACGAACCCGACGATGATACTGGAAAGGGCCGTCGGTGGCATCGTCGCCCGGCGCCACACCCTGCCGAGGCTGCCGCGGCCAGCGCGGCCAGGCGCTTGATGGTTTGGCTGACTAAGCGCTATGTCGCTCTATTTCAATGGAAATCGTTTAAATCTGCAGTCGGCGCCCGCCACTGACCGGTATACTCCCGACCTGACCCGCGCCGCGACGAGACCGACGATGAAGAAGCAAGTCCCCCCGGCTGACCTGGCGCTGTTTCGTGCACAGGTTCAGGACGCGCAGCCACTGCGTGAGGAAGGCATCGAGCCCTATCGGCGGCGCCCCCCGCCCATCCCCCGACCGCGCCCGCTGGAACTGCCCGAGGACGCGGGTGTCGCCCTGTCTGAATCCGCGATCGAAACCCACGAGTTCCTGTCCTTCGCCCGCCCCGGAGTCCAGCAGCGCGTGCTGGCCGACCTGCGCCGGGGTGCCATCGCGGTCGGGCTGGAAGTCGATCTGCACGGACTCACGGTCGCGATGGCACGGCGTGTCCTGGCCGAATTTCTGCTCGAGTGCGCACATCGCCGGGTGTGTTGACGGCTGTCTAAACCTGCGTCTAAACGGTGCACACCCGACGGCCAAGTAGTCCGTATGGTCGGCGCCACAGTACGGTTTAGAACGGAACGTCGTTGCCGCGGGGAACGAGGTCCAGTGAGA
>Ga0247841_10007589_pt1 | contig 16030 bp, 18 predicted proteins | sample LaCruzMarch2015__2_FD_192410 | JGI IMG/M metagenome (GOLD analysis project Ga0247841, IMG submission 192410) | Freshwater microbial communities from meromictic Lake La Cruz, Castile-La Mancha, Spain - LaCruzMarch2015_18m | ecosystem: Environmental > Aquatic > Freshwater > Lake | place: Spain... | reverse complement strand
ACATAAAAATTAATCTTTATATTTTTTTGGTTTTTTATGTAATCTATTGTTTAAATTTTCTGTCTTGGCTTTTAATTTATTTTTATCATAAGCATTATAAAAATAATTTTCATAATGTTCTTTTTTTATATTTTTAATTCCATATTCAATTGACTCCTTTATTTTATTGTAATTCATAGGTTGTTTTTGTTTAATATAATATTTTAATTCATTAAAGTAATTTTCTATGGGATTTAAAAAATGTTTATATGGAAGTATATGTAAATAATCATTACCTGAATTTTTAATAAATTTTTTAATAGTATCATTTCTATGTGAACTTGCGTTATCTAAAATTATTAATTTATTTTTTGTGTTTTTAAGCAATTCTTTTAAGAATTCAATTAATCTTTCTGTATCTATACCACTTTTTTGATATAATTCCCATTTAATTGTTTTATTATTATTAATTGCGACAATTAATGTGTATTTTTTAAATATTTCATTTGAAGTAGTATCTCTATATAATCTTTTACCCATCAAAATTTTTCCAAAAGTTAAGAAAAAAGAAGATAATATTATCAAATTTGATTATATGAAGACAAATAAAGATAATATTATGAATGTTATTAATTATCCAGTACATATAAATACAATCAATGATATAGTTGTTAAGGTTAATAAAATTGTTATTCATACTTATCAATTTCTTAAACTTTACTTAATACATCTTTATGATAATAAAAAAGACTTTCCAATTATAAATGAAGATTTTATCGGTTCAAAATATGTTGTACATAGTTGAACACATAAAAAAAACTGGTTTAAGACCAGAAGCCTATACTCGTAAAGAGTTAGACACGAAAACAAATTCATCCCCATGTAAAACTTTAATTAACAATTGCTAATTCTTGATGGGTGAACCCAAATTTTTATAGTGCTGTTCAATTAGAAGACACAGAGTTTCAAAATATTTTTTGCTCTAAGATTGTCTCATTTTAAATTAACATCACTGTAAAACTATAAACTTGGTATAATTGACAATAGTAATTTATTGAAGATTAGCATACATATCAGTTGAAGCTGGATCTTCTAAAATACCTGTAAGTTGATAAGGGTTACATTTATTTCTTGAAGTATAAGCAGGATTAGCGGTTAATTTATCATAAGCAGTGGCAATTGAGGTTCCATAATCAGATAGTTTACAGGTACCATAAGCATCTTGACAAGTTCTAATTTCATTAATTCTATCAGGAGCTGATTCACCCACAGAATCTTGATATACATTATTTTTAAAGTTAGCATAATTGGAAGCATTTGCATCAATTAAATTTGATTTTTTTAATCTTGCTTCATCAGCAATTCTTACATCTTCAGGTAGTCCATCATAAGAAGTAGAAATTTTTTCCATCCATTCTCTATTTAATTGATTACCACTTGGTTTGTAGTTACAGGTTACACATGGTTTAGAGTTAGCATTATCTAATGCCAAATAATTAAGTGCAAAAGTATCAGGTATTGATGTTGAAGTGTTAATATTAGCACAGTCAGCACCTATGCCACATTTAGAACCCATACCACAACCTTTACTCATTCCATCGGCTTTCATACCACATTTAGCAGGACATTCAATTTGATGAGCATATATTGAATAAAATTTTTTCTTATACTCATCCATAGATGCTGAATTTACACCCAACATATTACATGCAACTTTTTCTCCATCTAAAAATCCAATTTGGTTCATCCATTTAGTAGAACCATCAGCAGTTTTATTAGCATTATTTAATTTATCTGGTCTTGATTGAATACTCATATCTACTGATGCCTGTGGTTTGGTTTGATTTAAATTTGGATATAATTTGTCTTTATCCATAGTATGTCCAGTCATTCCTGATTCATAACTTGCATTATCTGTCCTTGAATTTAAAGGTGTCATCACATATTGACTTAATGGTGTATCTTGAACTTGAGAATCACCCATTGCATTAGATACATCTGAAATTTTTTGAATAATTTTCATTTGTCTGTCTTCTTCTGTTTTGGCTCTAAATTTAGTTTTATTAGAAACGAAATTTTCTTTATTTCTTAAAAAAACATACCATACAATAACAATAGCAATCAGTATTAAAAACCAATTCCAAAATGTATTTTCATTTGATTTAGATTCTTCAGAATACATTATATATTAATATAGTTATATAATATATATTTTTTTTATTATCAAATTAATTATTTTATATTTAAGATTTTAGATTTTTTATTTGTTCAATTAAATATATATATAAATAAAAATAATAAATGAATAAAATTTTTGTATTAATATTAATTGCTATATGTGTAATTTTATTTATATCACAATATATTAATAATATAAATGATTTAAATGAATCAACGCCAAAAAATTCTAATAATTTAAATAATTTAACAAATAACAAAATAAATAATGAAATAAAACCCAATCGTGAAAACAATAGCATTCAGAATATTTTGAATAAAATGGATGAAATTAAAAAATTAACAATTGCAGAAAATATATCTTTAAATTCAACAAATTGTAAAAATAATTTATTGAAAAAAATTAATCCAGAAATTTTAGATATGTTAGGAATAAATATTCAAGAAGTTGAAAATTTTTTAATGTCTACAACCCCCGAACCAATAGAATTAATTGAAACATCTGTTAATGAAAAAATATCAAATATTGAGAAACCAAATCATATATCATTTAAATCTATAGTTCCAAATAAATTATATTATGGATTGCCATGTGATTATATTAAAAATGACTGTTTTTATGATTCACTAAAATCACATGGTTTTGAAATGACAAAAGATATTTTACAGGCTTGTTTAATAGTTCCTTGCACATATGAAACAACAGAAAAGGAATTGATTGATTTAGATGAAAACAAAATTCAATCTAATAAATATGGTTCTGGAGTAAGAATATTTATGTTAAATAATACAGATCATATGGTTTCTAAATTAGCATTGTGGAAATACCTTAAACAAAAATATGGGGGTGAAATTGCTTGTACTATGATTCCATATACCTGGGATCTCACTGATTTGAAAGATATAGAATTATTTAAATCAGAATATGATCCAAATAAATTATATATAACTAAAAATAACAGTCAAAGACAAGAAGGAATAGAAATTCAAACAAATCTTGATAAAATTTTAAGTTCTAAAAATAAATATCTTTTAGTTCAAGAATTACTCCAAGATCCTTATTTGGTTTCTGGAAGAAAAATTAATCTTAGAGTTTATGTTCTTGTTATCAAAGATAATTTAGCAAATATTAAATTAAATATATATAAGGATGGTTTCATGTATTATACACCTGAATTATTTGAACCTGGAAGTGATTCATTTAAAAAAAATATTACAACTGGATATATAGATAGACAAGTTTATGTTGAAAATCCTCTGACACATATAGATTTTAGAAAATGGTTAGATGATCCAAATCGTAAACTAACACCAATCGAGAAATATATCATACAAACACATCCTAATATTAAAATTTCGGAATATATATTTTCACAAATATATGAACAATTGGGATTTATTTTTAAAACATATGAGGATATTATTGGAACAAAAACTCGTGGTGTGTGTTTTCAATTATATGGTGTTGATGTTGCTATAAATAATCAATTAAGTCCTTTAGTCATGGAAATTAATAAAGGTCCTGATTTAACTGCAAAAGATGGTAGAGATAGGAATTTAAAATTAAATCTTTGTACTGATATTTTAAAATCGGTTGGTCTTATACCAAATACAAATAACAATTTTATTACAGTGCTTGAAAAAGTAAATATCGGTGGAAATAAATTTTTTATTAATAATTTAGTTGAACATTAAAAACATACTGTAATATAACAAATTAAAACATCCAATAGTTAATTAAAAAAAGTTATTTGTTCTGTATTTAAAAAATTTAATTTTTGTTCTTTTGAACTTTATTTAATTTATTTTTATCAATAAAGTTTATTTAATTATCTAATTTTTTTATATTATTTTATGGTTTTGAAATTATATGATGACCTAACGACATTTTTTCATATTCTCTATAGAATTAAATTAATGTACATTTATTGATATACTTGATGTACTTAATAAACTTGTTATTATTTTTTTTTTTACTAAATTACTTGTTTCATTGATTTAACAATATATAAATAGACAATTGTTATTTTTTTAATTTTTTTTTCCATTATTTTCAAGTAAATAAACACTATAATGTGAATAAGGTGTTGATGAATATATTATCCATAAAATAGCAAAAGCAATTATTAAAGTTAGTATTATATCATAAACAGAATTTGTTGGTATACGCTTGTTATCTAAATTAATCAGATTTGGTTGAATTTTCATTTAAAATCGTATGTATATAATTACGGTCGAAATTATTTAATTGTTTATATATTTCTATCCCTAATTTAATATTTGTTCTTATATTATCATTAATAAAAGGTAATGTTCGTACCATATTATCAATTTGTTCTGTTCCAAGTGATTTGGATGTTAAGTTATCAATATCAGCATTTGTAGATTTTGTTTTTTCAATTGTTTCTCTTAATTCAAAATCTTTTGAAATATCAAATTGTAATGGTTGTGAAGTATTTAAATCATTCATCATTTTAAAAATTAACTATATTATTAAATATATTATATTAAAAATATTTTATTTTATATATGTTTTTTTGTATTTATAACAAACATTGTTAGTATCAATATAAATATTTGATTCAGATGGTAATTTTAATATGATTTCTGGTTTAGGGGCAAATATGTACATCAATCCAATACCAATAATTATTGAAACTAATAATAATTCTATATTTATTTTAACCATAATTTTATTTTTAATTATATATAATTAAATCATATTATTTTATTTTTAACTACATAAATGGTGGTTCAATATATAATCCATCTATTTCATTTGTTTTATTATCAGGGCTTTTATTAATATCAAAATAATTTGTATCCATCATATCATCTTTGCGATTATCAATATTTGATATAATTTTGTTTTCATTATGTGCACTAGTTGTTGTTTGCGAGTTATGTTGTTGATTGTAATTATTTAAATTATTCAAATTATTAAAGTTATTTGAATATATTGAATTAATATCTTGATTTAAATATGTTTGATTATATTTATTATTCTCATATTCATTTATATTTGATAATTCATCAATTATTGATAAAATTTGTTGTTTTTCTTTATCTAATTTTATTTTATAATTTATTAATTTTAATTTTTCCAATTCTAATTTTTTAGATTTTGAAATTATTTTTTCATTTATTTTTTTATTTACTATTTCTTGTTTGTCTGATTCATCAAATTTATCTGATTTATTATAATTTTTTGATTCTTCTGAATCTTGGGAATCAAAATCTTTAACATAATATCTAATAACTAAAAATATTATAATTCCTACCAATACAACAATAAAAATTAAATTATGTTCTATGTAATCAGTGTAAAATTTTGATAATCCACCTCCTGATTTAATAGGATTAATATTTGATTGAGGAATAATTGGTTTATTAATGATATCATTAAAATAATTATCTATATCTTTATTTATTAATAAATTATCATATTCTGTTGAACCTGATTGATAATCAAAATTATATATTTCCCATTCTCTTCCACCTAATGAATTCATTAATTTATTTTTTTAATATAAAATAATGATACAAAAAAATTAACACAAAAAATATTTTAGATTATATAAGGTTATATTTATATTAAATATTATTATTTAATATTATAATTAAAATATGTATAATTCAATGACTCAAAATAAATTATCTGACCAATTAATAATTACTCCACAAAAATTAGGAAATGGTGCTTTTGGTTGTGTATATATGGCTAAATTTGATGGTAAAGATATTGCTATTAAATGCGAATCAAAAGAATCTTCAGTTTTAACATTATTAAGAGAATTTAAAATTTGTAGAAAAATATATATGGTTAAAAAATACATAAAATATATAGAACATTTTAATAAAATTTTATCTAATAATTCAAATAATTCAAATATTCCAAATAGTCCAACTAATTCTTCTCAAACAGAAGAATCTAATAAAATAAAACAAGTTATATCAAATTTAGAAAATAATCCTATTATAAAAGTATATAATTATATATCAAAAAATAATATGTTATTAATTCCTCCTCAATTAAATATAAATTTTTTATTAAAAACTAAATGTGTTCCTGAAACTTATTCTTATATTAATTGTGATGAATTTAATTTTTTAACTATGGATTTATGTGGAGATAATTTTGAAGATTTAGTTGAAAAATATGAATTCACTGAACAATCAAAATATTTTATAGCCCATAGACTATTACATATTATATCTTGTATACATCGTATAGGAATTATTCATAGAGACATTAAATTGTCAAATTTTGTTTTAAACCATAAATTATCATCAGTTAAAGATATAAGTAATTTATATCCAATGATTATTGATATGGGATTAGGTAAAGAATATTATAAATATGAACCTGATAAAGTTATTCCAGTTCCTCAAACAAATACAAAAAGTATTACTGGTACATTAAGATATATTAGTCTTAATGTTCATGAATTTAAAAGTCCTACTATTGTTGATGACCTAATTAGTTTTTGTTATACATTGATTGTACTTTTTACAGGTAATAATTTACCCTGGATAGGACATCGTAAGGATAGTGATAAATTTGATTTTAATGCTCATACATTGGAAAATTGTAAATGTGGATATCATTCAAATTACGCAAATAATTGTACTAGAAAAAATAATACAATTTCAGAAATGAAATTTCATACACCTTTGAACATTTTGATAGGAAATAAATATGGATTTTTATTTAAATGGATTAAATACCTTTATTCACTAAAACCAAAACAATTACCGAGTTATAATTATTTATATAAATGTTTAGCCGAAGAATCCTCACAATTTGATAATTTATATTTTGAAATTGCCAATAAAAAAAATAAAAATTGAAAAAAAATATGTTATAATCAATATTCCTAAATTATATAATAATTATGAATTGTAGTGAATTAATTAACATATTTAATGAAGCAGGTGGTGTATTAACTTGTGATTATGATAAAAATAAAGCCTTTTTTAAAAAAACTTATATAAATTGTAATATCAATATAAATTGTGATATTAAACATAATGATTACAAAAATTTGTAAATTTGTATCATACATATTATTTATCCAATAGAAATTAAATATCTAAAATATGATACAAACGATAAAAAATACTTTAGATAAAATTATTAAAAATGATATAAAAATCAAAAATAAATATTTAACAAATGATAATTATGGATTTAAAATGGATAATTATGGATTTAAAATGGATAATTATGGATTTAAAATGGATAATTATGGATTTAAAATGGATAATTATGGATTTAAAATGGATAATTATGGATTTAAAATCTGGCTTTTCTTCTTCTTTGTTTAATAATTTCTTCTGGATTTTTATCGGTTTCATAATCTAATACAATTTTAATTTTTTCTTCTTGTTTAGGTCTTTCTAACATCATAATTCCATTATATCTTGGTTCCTCCTCTTCTTTTGGAATTGATTTTACTTTAGTTCCTGGATCAGAACTAAATACTAAATCGGGATTATTTCTAGGATATTGTGTATCTTCTTCTTTTGTGATTTTACTTTTAATTTGGTTTGGTTGTTGTGGTTTTATAACTTGTACAACTTTATTTGGTTTTGACATTTGTATATTATCTTCTTTAGAAGAATTAAATTCTTCACTCATATTTATTTCAAATTCAGATAATTTTGAATCCATATTAGATCTAATTTTACTTAATAAATCTAATTTACTCAATGTATCTAATTTTAGTTTTAATTCTCCTATTTCTTTTTCTTGAAATTTTACTGCTTCTTCTAATTCTTCAATATAGGTTTTTTTTTTTTCTAATTCATTTAACAAATAATTACCAATGCGTCTATCAATATTATTTGATAATAATTGAATTTGTTGAGAAATTGTTTTATTATTTAATATCACTGTATTATTTGAATTAGTATTTGAATTAGCATTTGAATTAGTATTTGGGGTTTCACCTAATAATTCACTGATAATTTCTTGACCTACTAATTTGTATTGTTCATTATTATTTGTATGTTGATTATTGTTATTGTTATTATCATTCTCATTCTCATTCTCATTGTTATTATTATTGTTTTCATCATTCTCGTTATCATCAACATAATTTACAATATTTAATTTAGTTGTTTCTTCTAAATTAATTGAATTTAATATTTCTTCTAAAGAACTAGTAGTTTCTTTTTTTTGATTTTCTTTTTCCATAATTAATATTTTATATAATGAATTATAGTTTTAATTTATTTTTTTATTTTATACTCAATTTTATAAAAAAATATTATTTAATTAAATTTTTTGTATTATAATTATTTAAATGTCCACCATATGGTAAATAATCTTTTACAATCAAAGATTTTATTTTAGGTAATTTTTTCAGATTATCAAAATTATTTCCTAATAAATTTTCTTCGTTATTATTTATAATTATTACTTTTTCTAAATTTTTACACAGATTACAAATTTTATTTAAAAATTTATTACATTTGACAATTTTTAAATTAGTTATATTTGATGGCAAATTTTCTAGTTCTTTTATATCATTTGAAATAATTATCAAAGATTTAATTGAATTTGGTAAATTGTCTAAACTACCCAACTGATTATAAGAACAATTCAATTTAATAATACTTGAAGGCAAATAATCTAACATAAAAAGTTTATTATAAGAACAATCCAATATTTCTATTTGAGTTGGTAAATTATCAAGTTTTGTAATTAAATTATGAGAACAATCTAATACCCTAAGTCCAGGTGGTAAATTGTCTAATTCTTCCAATTGATTTGAACCACATTTTAATATTTGTAAATTTTCTGTATATGTTGAAATTAACTCAAGTTCAAATAATTCATTATTTGCACATTCAAATATTTTTAAATTATTTGATTGGGGAATAAATTCATCTATTCCTTTTTTTATTTTATTAGAATTTATTTTTAATACCTCTAATTCTAGAAGATAAAAATTATTTAATTTAACTTTATTATATGCTAAATTACATCCTGATAATTCCAATACCTTTAATGTTGGTGGTAAATAATTTATTCCAACAATATTATTATTTGAACATCTTAAATGTGTTAAAGTAGTTGGAAGATTTGTAATATGCGAAATATTTAAATTCATACAATTAATTTTAATAATACTGGATGAAGAAACAGATAATAAATTTAATGCTAAATTAGGTTTACTAATCGAATCATATAAAGATTTTGGCATTTGATAAAATTTGTCAATAATAACAAGTTTTTTTAAATTATTAAAATTTGTCAAATCTAATACTTTTTCTTCTTTCTCATAATTTAGATTAATAATCAATTCTGTAGTTTCATTTTTCACGAATAAATTTAAATTATCTAAATGATGAGTTAATTCGATTGATTGTGTTATATAATTAGTTTTTACCATTTGTTATTTGTTATTTGTTATTTGTTATTTGTTATTTGTTTTTTGTTATTTGTTATTTGTTTTTTGTTATTTGTTATTTATTATTTTTTATAAATAATTGATTATGGGATAAAAGTCCTACAGTAGATTTATTTTTCAATTTTTTACATATTTTAAAAATCATCTTCTTCAATTTTAAATGTATTTTTAGTAGTATATTCTAAATGTGCTGATTTATATTCGGTTGCTCTAGATTCGTGAAAATTTGTTTTTTGAACCATACCAATGGTGTCCATAAAACTAAATGGATTTGTAGATTTAAATATTTTTGAATATCCTAATGAAACAACAAGTCTATCAGCTACATATTCTATATATTGATTCATTAGTTCAGAATTTAAACCAACAAGTTTACATTTTATTGATTCATTATTAAAATTTTTAGCAATTTCAACAGATTCTGAAACTATATGGGATAATTCTTTTTCATCTAATTTATTATTTAATAATTTATAAAGTTCACAAGCAAAATCACAATGAAATTTTTCATCTCTGCTAATTAATTCGTTTGATTTAGTTAATCCTTGTAAAAATATTTTACCACCACCAACATACTTTTTTAACCAATAAATAATAGCAAATGCTCCAGAAAATAATACACCTTCAACACAAGCAAAAGCAACTAATTTATGTGCGATAGATGTATCAGATTCAATCCATTTAAAAGCCCAATCCGCGATAGATTTGATAGATGGAATAGTTTTAATAGAATCAAATAAATGTGTTTTTTCATCCTGATCTTTAATTAAATTATCAATCATCAGTGAATAACATTCGTTATGTATTCCTTCCATCATTGCTTGAAATCTATATGCGGTTATTGCTTCTGGAATTGTTATTTTATTGATGAGGTTATAATCTAAATTTAAATTAACAATACCATCCATTGAAGCAAAAAATGCCAATATCATCTTAATAACATATTTAGTATCTAGGTCTAGTGTTTCAAAGTCTTTTGAATCTTGAGAAAAATCTATTTCTTCAGCAGTCCAAATTGATTTTTCTTGTTTTTTATATTCTGCCCATAAACTATGATATTTTATGGGAAATATAGTAAATCTTCTATTTGATTCATCTAATATTGGTTCATATTCTATTTCTCTAGTATAATATTGATCTTCATTTGTTTCAATAACTAATTTTGACATTGAATATGTATTATAATATTAAATAAATTATATTATTTTTATATTTCAATTTTATTTATAAAATATATTATAAAAATATAAATATATACCATATATGGTCTTTAATCTTTAAAATAATTATATATAAAAAAATATTATGGTCTTAAAGTTGTACAAGTTGATAATTTATATATCATCAATATATGGTATATATAATATCGTCTGTAAGGTCTCAAAAGTTATATAATAGATAAAATAATTTTATTAAATATAAAAAAATTGATTAAAAATATAAATAGTGTTTATTATATATAAATCAAAAAATCAAACATGAATAAATCAGATTATTCAAAATATTTTATTGAATTAAAGGAATTATGGCTACAATTTGATATATTTGAAGAAGATTGTGAAAGAATTATTAATGATATTAAAAGTGGATTACCTGATAAAAAATTTAATCAAATTGAATTTTATGATTATTTGGCAAAAATATTGGCAACATATACTTCAAAAGATCCAATATTTTCAAAAATTGCTGGTATGTATCAAACAAAAATTTATGATTTAGAAATAGGAATTGATTACCTTGATTTGATTACTAAACAATTTGAATTTGGTTTGATTTCAGAAGTATTTTACAAATTTATTTTATCAAATTTAGAAAAATTAAATATGATAATTAAATGGGAACGTGATCAATTAATTGATTACTTTGGCTTAAAAACATTGGAAAGATCATATTTATTAAAAAATATTACTACAAATAAATTTATTGAAAGACCTCAAATGATGTGGTTAAGATGCGCAATACAAATTCATGGATTTTATAATTTAAATTCAAATTCAAATTCAAATTCAAACAACGAAAAAAATACAGATGAAAAAATCAGTTTAATTAAAGAAACTTATGATTATATGTCTCAATTATATTTTACTCATGCTACCCCCACATTATTTAATTCAGGTAGCAATTATCCCCAACTTTCATCTTGTTATCTCCTCCAATGTCCAGATGATTTGGAACAAATTGGAGATAGTTTTAAATCAATCATGATGATTTCTAAATGGGCGGGTGGTATTGGAATTAATTTATCAGATATAAGATCAAATAATTCACTGATTAAATCAACAGGTGGTAGAACTAATGGAATTATTCCTCTATGTAAAACATTAGATTCGCTTGCCCGCTATATAAATCAGTCAGGTAAGCGCTTAGGAAGTATCGCATGTTATTTAGAAGTATTTCACGCGGATATAGAAGATTTTATTCAATTAAGAAAAAATACAGGTGATGATAATTTAAGAGCAAGAGATTTATTTTTAGGTCTGTGGGTTTCAGATGTTTTTATGAGGGCTATCGAAGTGGATGGAGATTGGTATTTAATGAACCCTTCTGAGTGTGAGGGATTAACGGATACTTGGGGTCCAGAATTTGAAGCCCTTTATGCTCGTTATGTACTAGAAGGTAAATATGTTAAAAAGATAAAAGCACGTGAATTATATAAAAAAATTACAGAATGTCAATTTGAAACTGGAATGCCATATATGATGTTTAAAGATAATATTAACTCAAGATCAAATCAACAAAATATAGGAACTATTAAAAATTCAAACCTTTGTTGTGAAATCACTGAATATTCATCACCTGATGAAATTGCAGTTTGTAATTTAGCATCAGTAAGTTTACCAAAATTTGTATCTGTTAATTCAGATGGAACAAAATATTTTGATTTTGATGAGTTAGGTAAAGTTATTCAAATCATGGTCTATAATTTAAATAATATTATTGATATAAATTACTATCCAGTACCTCAAACATCAAAATCAAATCTAGCACATAGACCGATAGGTGTTGGTGCTCAAGGTTTAGCAGATTGTTATTTTATGATGGGATATTCATTTGATGCACCTGAAGCAACTAGACTAAATAAACAAATATTTGAAACAATATATTGGAATGGGTTAACAATGTCTAATAAACTAGCTAAATCAAGAGGTAAATATTTGACATTTGATGATTCTCCATATTCTAAAGGATTGCTACAATTTCATCTTGCAGGATATACTACAGAACAAGTTGTAGATAAAGAATTAGGATTGGATTGGAATGGATTAATTGAATCCATAAAAAAATATGGTACACATAATTCATTAATTACAACAATTATGCCAACAGCATCTACAGCACAAATTCTCAATAATAATGAAAGTATTGAACCTTATACATCAAATGTTTATGTTAGAAAAGTACTAGCAGGTGAATATATGATTGTTAATAAACATTTAGTTTCAGATTTAAAGAAATTAAATCTTTGGAATAATCAAATCATGGGAGAATTATTGTATGATAATGGATCAATAAAAAATTTAAATATACCTAATGAATTAAAAATAAAATATAAAACCGCTTATGAATTAAAGCAATCAGTTTTAGTTAAACAAGCAATAGATAGAGGATTGTTTATTGATCAATCGCAATCAATGAATCTATTTATGGAAATGCCTGATCATAATAAGTTAGCATCAGCACATATATATGCTTGGAAAAATGGATTAAAAACCGGTTCTTATTATATAAGATCACAACCAATAACAGAAGCAACAAAATTTTCCATTGATATAGACCAAATAAATTTAATTAAATCAGAAAGAAATAAAGGCAATTTAAATAAAATAAATGATATTTGTGAATCTTGTTCTGCCTAAATTTAGATTTATTTTTTTAAATTGAAAATATAAAAAATATATAGAAATATTTTTTATTTAAATAATTTGTATTTTTTCAATAATTATTTTTTTTTAATTATAAAATAATTATTTTTTTTGTTTTGTTATATTATATATAATAATGGATATGTCTATTGATGTCAAATGCGCGATCACAACCGCAATCCTTTCAGTTCTTGTTTACTTACTTTTAGTTAACCTTTTATCCAGAGTTTGGACTGAAGATGGTGTTGGTAAAGAAATGAACGAAACAGAATGGTTTAAATCCATGGAAGTTCTTATGTTAGTCGCTGTTTTCCTTGCTTTTAACTTAAATAACTACTTATTTACCTCTTGCAAATCTTCTTAATTTTTTTTAAATTAAACTTTTATATAATATCATTTAAATTATATAAAAAAATATTTTAATTATGAGTAAAGATAATAAATTGACAATAGCCAAATGTATGGAACAAGTAGATATGACAGATTACTATATTACAAAAAATATTTTAAAAATTATTGTAGACAAAAAAAATTTTGAATTTTTAAAAAATAATATTTTTCTATTAGGATTAAACAATAAAAATAATAAAAATCCATTAATAATTTTATTGGAAGGTGGTAAATTTAATCAAGTAGAAAAATTAATTAATTATAATTTTGAAATATTAAATTTTAAAAATATTCATGAAAATAATTTATTTAAATTATTATTAGGATATGATTATTTTTATGATTTAATTTTAAATTCAATTAAAAATTTAGAAAGATCATTTATCATTAATATTATAACATACACTAATAAATTAGGAAATAATTTTATTGATAATTTAATTGTTTTATTGAATTCAAATTATATTTATTATTATAAAGATGATAATAACAATAATAAAATATTATTAAAAAAACTAATTGATATAGGATATAATATATATTCACTCGATGCAGAAAAATATACTCTCATAATTAATAAATTATGCAAAATGATATCTGATCAGAATTATTTGATGGATATTTTAAAATATTTTAATATTGATAATTTTGATGTATACCCAGACTTAAATTTATATTTATGTGTTGATTATTTAGTATTAAATGAATATTTTGAAGTACTATTATATTTATTGGATAAAATCAATTATATTGAATTTACAAATATTGATGATAATATTATTTTTAAATTATGTGAAAATCCAAATATTGATAATAAAATAAAGTCTGATACCGTTATTAAAATTTTAAATAAAAGTAATATTGCTAAATTTAAAAATAACAAAAATCAAAATATTTTTTATTGGTTAATTTCAAAATATAGTATTGATACTAAAATTATAATGAATTTTATAGAATATATTAATATATATGAACAGGATATATATGGTAAAACTTTGTTTAATTTAATTGATAATAAATATAATAAAAAAAATGTTTCAATAATTAAAAAATATTTTTCCAAACAAATTGTTAATAAAGATATTTTTTTAAAAATTCATTCAAAAATAGATATAAAAGACAAATTAATTAAATCTGATATAGGTATATTTACTTCAAATATTATACATAATATGTTATATACAATATATATAATAGATAAATATAAAAACATAATAAAAATACCATCATTTGAATTGTCAAATGAACAAATAAATTATTCGTCAGAATTAATTGAAATATCAAATAATGAAAAAAGTTTAACTGGATATATTAAATTATTTTTTATAAATTTTACTAAATTTTGTCCTCATTTAGTTATTTGGAAAAATAAATATAATTATTGGATTGATCCAAATTTATTTACAAGTATACAAAAAAATAAATCAGTAAATTTTTTATATATTAAATTATCAGTTTATCTAAATAATAATGTATCAGTAAGACATTCTAATGTAATAATAGTAGATAATGTCAATAAAATTATTGAAAGATTCGAACCATATGGAGAAATGATTTTTGCTAATTCTGTAGAAATAAATAATATGATTCAAACACGTATTGCAACACCTTTAGGATATAAATTTGTATTTTCACAACCATATCCAGGATTTCAATCGAGATCAGACGAATTTGCTAAATATAATAAAAATTATGGAGATCCGATGGGTTTTTGTTTAGCTTGGTCTTTTCTATATATAGATATTAAAATGGAATTATTTAAAAATAAAATTAATATAAATCCAATTGATTTTATTAATTGGTATATTATAAATAAATTTGACAAAGATTTTAATATAGATTTTGACATTAACAAAACAAACAAATATATTTTATTTATAAGATTTTATGCCAAATATCTAGATTCAAAAAAAAATGAAATTATAAAAAAATTTGGACTAGATCCAAGTTTGAGTTATCAAAATGATCTCGATACAAATTATCAAGATAAACTTATACAATCAATAAACAAAGAATTAGAATTATTTTGTTAATATTTTTTTAACAATAAATTTTTAACAATTATTAATATATATAAATTAATTTTTCTAACCATGACTGAATATAAAAAATTATATTATCAAATCGATAAATTAAATAATAAAATTAAAAAACTTGAATTATCAGTAGATGAAAAAAAAAAAAAAAAAAAAAATAATTTGA
>Ga0247841_10007588_pt1 | contig 16031 bp, 19 predicted proteins | sample LaCruzMarch2015__2_FD_192410 | JGI IMG/M metagenome (GOLD analysis project Ga0247841, IMG submission 192410) | Freshwater microbial communities from meromictic Lake La Cruz, Castile-La Mancha, Spain - LaCruzMarch2015_18m | ecosystem: Environmental > Aquatic > Freshwater > Lake | place: Spain... | reverse complement strand
AATTTAAGCTCGAGAAATTTTTCTTGATTTCTCGTTGTTTAAATCTTTCTTCCATAACGCTTATATAGTTTCAATACTAAATTAAATAGATGAAAGTTATTTTAGACTCTAGTTTTATCATTTCCTGCGTCATGAAAAACATTCCATTCATTGAACAGCTGGAAGAACAAGGCTTTGAAATCCTCTTAGCAAGAGAAGTAATGCAAGAACTAAAAGACCTTAAACATAAAGTCTCCCACGATGAAAGAAAAGCAATTGAAATTGCATTTCAAATTCTCGAAAACACAAAAATGAAAAAAATAACACTAGGAAAAGAAAAAGTGGACTTCGGACTCATTCACAAAGGCAAAGAAGGTTATTACATCGCCACCCTAGACGCAGCAATAAAGAGAGATGTCCCCAATAGAATATTCATAAACAGTGCAAAGAACTCCATTGAAGTAGAAAGAAGCTAAAACCTAAGTTTTAAAAAGGGTACTTAGATTAAAATATGATGGGCAAAAGACTAGAACATCTCCTTCTCTTCGGAGGATTAACTCTTCTAATGGCAGGAGTAGGACTTCAATTAAGTATTGGTGGCCCAAATTACGAAAGAACTAAAAATACTCCTTCCTTAAGAAATACGATTGTTAATTATGGTGGTGCAGCAACCGCAGTAACTGGCTCAGTATTATCAGTTGCAGGGCTTTATCATGGACGCCGAAAATTCCCAGTCGCATAAAACATCCATACTATCTCTAATCATACCATATTCGTATCTTTCTAATTTATACAAATTCTTTTAAACCCCTTTCAATAAAAGCATTAATGAAGAGGATGAAATTTGATTCTAGAGGTAGATTAATCGGTGCAGATGGAGACCTAAGCACATACACTCCATCCAATTCAAACGGAAACGGAAACAGCGACGACGATTTCAACTTTGAAGATGATGAAAATGGAAATGAAAAGCACAAACTTCTCACATCGAAAGACCTGGACTATTTATCAGAAGATGAACCAAAATTCCAGCAAATAAAAGACAATTCCACCTGGAGTTTACATGAAAATAATACTCCCTTAAAACCAATAATCTTCTCAAATGGAAAATCCCAGGAAGATATTGTAAAAGAAGTAGTAGACTTAGCAAAATCCGGAAAGAAAATAATATTCATTCATGGAGTCTGTGGCACGGGGAAAAGTGCAATAGCCCTAAACATAGCAAGACTAATGGGAAAAACATCAATTGTAGTTCCAGTCAAAGGCTTGCAAAGACAATATGAAGAAGATTACACTGCTAAGAAATATCTCATCAAACAAAATGGGAAAAAGATGAAAATCGCAATGATTACTGGAAGAGATAACCACGATTCCATAATAGACCCTGGAAAATCATGCGCAGACCCCTATCTTCCTGACACAATAAAGATAACTGAAAAGAACTATATGAAATTAAAGGAATACTATGAAAACAATCCATTCGCAAAAACCAAAGCCCTCCCAGATCTAAAGCTCCTAAAGAGAATTTCCATTGCTCCAACAAATCCCTACTGGAGTCCAATTGTAAACGCAGCCTACGAAATGCCAATTAGAGATGCAAAAAAGAAAAAATACCAAGGATTAGAAGGAAAAGAATTCATTTTCTACCATAGAAAGCCCGGTTGTTCATATTACGACCAATATCAATCATACATAGACGCAGATGTAATCATTTTCAACGCAGCAAAATACAAAATTGAAACAATGCTAGATAGAAAACCTGCAACTGAAGTTGAAATTATCGACGAGGCAGACGAATTTCTAGATAACTTCTCAACCCAAGAGGAACTTAACCTTACAAGGCTCTCAAATGCACTTCAAAACCTCTCTCCAGACAGCCCAGAATCAAGAGAAATCCTGGATAGTATACTAGATTTAATAAAACTGGAAGAAAAAAACAAAAACGCTCTAGGAATTGATGAAAATAAACTTTTTGAAATAAAAGATACTCAAATAGAGAAAATAATCAAACTTCTTACAAAAAGCAAAGAAGTTGAAGCAGAAATTTCTTTCGATGAACTAAATTATGGAAACAAAGCACTAGAAATAGCATACATGTTCAAAGAACTAATAGATGAAACCTATGTAACCTTCAGAAAATATGAAAACGCACTCATAGCAAGCTTAGTCTCCACAAACTTATCAAAGAGATTCAAGGAAATAATATCCAAAAACAAAACAATAGTTCTCATGTCTGGCACTTTACACAGCCCAATTGTACTAAAGGAGATATTTGGGATAGAAGATTTCGCAATGGTTGAAGCAGAAACAATAAATCCCGGAACAATTGAAATTCAAATGACTGGAAAAGAATTTGACTGCAGCTATTCCAAACTCAAATCAATGCAGAATTCAAAAGAAAAATACCTTCAATCCCTTTCTATTTGCATGGAAAAAGCAAAAAAGCCAATCCTAGTGCATGTAAACGCATTTGAAGACCTTCCAGGAGAGCAGGAGAAGATGCAATATGGAATTACAAACCTTCAATCAAAGGAAAGACTAAAACAATTGCAAATCGACGATAAAACAGGAAGAATGATCTCAATGTTCAAATCCAAGATGACTGACAACCTATTCACAACCAAATGCTCAAGAGGTGTTGATTTCCCAGGAGAGATGTGCAACTCAATTATCTTCACAAAATATCCAAATCCAAATGTCCGAGGCGTCTTTTGGAAAATCCTAGAAAAAACCCATCCCAAATACTACTGGGATTTCTACAGAGATAAAGCTCGAAGGGAGTTTTTGCAGAGAATCTACAGAGCGGTGAGAAGCAAACACGATCATGTATACATCCTTTCCCCAGATATTCGTGTCCTTAACGCCGTTAAAGAGTTGCAAATGCAAAATACAAAGAAGTAGTTAATATTTTTCACTCTTATCGTTATGATCTTAATTTGGAAGCGTTCTCCCCCTCATATCTGAAATCATCTCATCTACATATTTTGCTTTTCTTTCCATTTCCTCTTTATCACCCTGCCTATATACCCAGCAATTTTTTCCAAGCAACCTTCCCAAAAATCCACCTAAAAACCCACAACCACCAGCAACATAGGCTCCTCCAAAATGACTACCGAAATGCACACCCCAAAGAAGACCTCCCGCAGTTCCGAACAAAGTCATAGCCAGCTTATAATTTCTCATTCTAAACGGCTCTCCAAGAATGTCTCTTACTTCTTTGTCATTCCATCCCTGTTCATCAAGAGCCTTTTCAACCGTAGTTGATTTAAATTGTACAATATCAAGAAGAGTTGGATTTGCAGCCATTCTTTTTCCTAAAACCTGTGCTAAATTCTTGTAGTAAGTATCAAAACTATACCTCCAAGACTCATTATCTAGTTTTCTAAACTGCAAATATAAACTTTTCATTTTCTAATTTTCCCGAGAATCTTCATCTTTCTTATCTTGTGCAGCTTCCATTTCTATAAACTCAGGACTTGTTCTTCCCAAATTCTCAAGAGCTTCAAGTATTTTCTCTTTGATTTTATTTTCTTTTGTCATTTTCTGTCTCCCCTAAATAACTTTTCAGCACGTCTCAACCTAACTAAATCCCTTAACAATGCCTCTCTTTCCTGCTTCTGTTTTTCAAATTCTTTTTTATAAGTAGCAGAATAATGCTCTTTGAATTCGTGCAGTTGGTCAAATGTTACAGGATATATTCCAAACTTTTTACCTGGCCTGTCAGTCCAAGAAGGCTCAGCATAAGAGGGTAGAACATAAGGAGCAGGAGAAGTGGTAATTCTCTCTGTTTCCTTTATCAAATCATCTCTTATAACCATTTCATGAGCAAGTTTTTGAGCTAAACCTGGAATTGTTTTATCTAACAATCTATACTGTGGATTTACCCATGGTTCTTCAATAGGTTGCCCTGTCTTTTCCGATTTTCTTACACATTCATCATATACTGTGAAGTCTCCTTCATCTACACACCAGCCTCTATTCAAAATAAAGGTCCTCATTAATTTTGTTTTTCTCCAAAACATTATGCTTTTCCTCCCTCAATTGAAATCAAATCTGGCCGCAACATTTCCCTATGGGCTTCCATAATTCTCTGTTCAATTGGTCCAAAAACTAAGTCGAACAATTGCGAACTTAACTTTACTCCGTTCATGGTTGCCTTTCCAACTAAAGACTGACCATAGTGGGCATCACAACCGAACCTTGTAATTTTGCCGGAATGTACAAAATACTTGCAACCTGGATGATCTTCCTGAGCATAAAAAGTCCAAATTTCTCTGTCATTTGGAACTCTAATAGACTTATACGCTGGCCCAAATGGTGAGAAATTAAAACCCACTAATTTATTTTTAAGAGTATACTCTCTATCAAATCTCGCTAAAGAAGCATTCCCTCGAATATCAGATCCCTCAGTCCATAAATTAAATGCCCTGCCCATATAAATGATACTTTTATCTCCATCAAGAACTTCAACAGAATTACTAAGCTGTCTAGGAAAAACAACATCTCCTTGTAGCCCATTAAGAGAAATTTTTAATGGAGCATTTGAATTTTGCATTTTACCACTTCCAAGTTCCGCCAACAAACGGAACCCAGGCCTCCTTTATTTTTCCACCAAATGAATCGGCTACTCCATGATACATTACTCCGGGAGAAATTGTAAATCTCTTTGTAACTGGTATTTCCAATTTTCCAGTTAAATCATAATGGCTAAATCCTCTATCTGAATCAAAATATTCATGTTTGTATACAAGAGAACCTTCTAAGGTCAACTTAGAATCTCTAATCATTGGAATATTTGATCTATCTTTCCCAAGAGAAAAAGATTTACCAACTGTAAGTTTTCCAACTGCTCCAGGACTCATATCCCTAGGATATGCAACACATCCAGTAAGAGAAACATCCACTGGACCGTGATAGGCAGCAGTTACATCGCTTTCAAAATCCCATCCTGCTCTATCAAAATCAGGATAAACAAATCCAAAGAATGCTCCACTAAATTCAAACTTACCAAATTTTAGAGAAGGAGAATAATATCCCAAATCAACTTCACAAGTTTTTCCATCTTCGAGATTTAAGTTCTGCCAGCATTCAACAGTTCCATATTTGGTATTAACATCTAGAGTATTTTGAAGAACACCCATATTTCCCTTTGCAAAAACCGTTCCGCTTCTTGTTCCAATATATTGAGACTTCCAAGTGCTATTCAAAGACCCTCCCCGAATGAAACCCTTATTTGCACTATCCTCTGCAGAAACACCTCCAGAAACAAAAGGTAAAGCAATAGACGCAGCTAAAGCTGCCTTTCTTCCAAAACTTTTTATTTTGTCAACAAATTTCATTAGAACTTAACCTCTGCCCAAATATTTGCGCTTGGATTATATCCTCTCTGATTCAAAGGTGCCTTTACCGATCCTCCAACTGAGAAATGCTTTCCTAATCTAATTGTTGCTCCACCAGTAAGACTAGTTGTGGCAACACCGTAATTTCTCTCATAGACTGCTCCAATTGACACTCCAGCCTCATTATGCCCAACATTCTTACTCAATCTTCCGACATAAACTGCTCTTCCCCCTATGACTGCACATTCTCCCATTTGATTTCTCTTCAAAGAGTAATCGCCCATAAATCCAAGACCTTTCAAATTGAATCCATTCTCTGCAACATTATCTCCATAAAGTCTTCCATAGACTGGAACCTCTTCAGTGTAAAGTGCATAGGGAGTTCTAGTTAGCTTGAATGAGTCATCGTTGAAGAATGTATTCTCAGATAAAAGCTGATTTGATATTCTAACGAATGTTGAAGGTCCGAAAGGTGAAACAATTGAATGGGCAGTGACTGATTTCTCTCCCTTGTTATCCCAATCGCATTCCAAAAATGATCTATGTCCCCAACTTTCCTTTGAACCGTGATGCCCAAGAACAAATCTAGCTTTATTTACTTCCTTTCCGCTAGAATGTTTCTGATTAGCAAAAACCAGGGCACTATAGTCATTTGGAGTATTTTCATAAATCAAGTTGGCAAAAAACTGGTCAAGACTTCCAGAATTAGCACTAACTCTATCAAATCCAAATCCTGGAGTGAACTTTCCTATTTTCTGACTAACCATTCTGACTAACCATTCCTCCAAAGTGAGACAATGAATCCTTTCCATCCTGATATTCTTGTCTTAGAGAGATGGTTGTTCCTGATTCCTTAATATCGAACTGAGTTTCATTTGCAATTGCATTTGCCAATCCTTCTCTATCGAAACTTCCGAAGAAATATGACTTTGTTGGAACAATTGAGCTATTATCCTTAAGCAACTTCTGAGGAAATACTCTAGCTCCAATCATGAAATCCTCCTTTGTTTCAGTCTCTCTTGAAATAAGTCTAAGATTATCATTTAACTGTCCAGGAATATCTGTTCTCCCATCATAGCTTCCAGGTACCACGCTTAATCCAAGAGTCTGTCTAAACTCTCCTGGCTTCTCAAAGTCCCCAGTATACTCTGCTTTAGCTCTCATTGCAAGAGGCATTCCGCTATCCTCAGCTCTAACTGCTCCTCCGAAAAGAGGCATAGCAAGAGCTGCAGCGAGCATTACTTTTGCTCCAGCGTTTCTTAGTGTTTTTCCCATGTTCATTGTTTTGTTTCCCATCGCGTATGTATTGTCACTACATAGTTGATACATAAACAAGCAAAAAATAGAGATTTAAACATTTTTATTAAACTATATAAATTAGTATATATCTATATATATTTTAGAAAGGTTTAAATATTAACTAAGATTAAAAAAGATATGAAAAGAAAACTAGTACAACAAGGATCATCTACCCTAATGATTTCACTCCCGAGCAAATGGATAAAATCATTCAATCTAAAAAAAGGAGATGAAATCGATCTTGAAGAGAAAGACAGGTCTCTATTGATAAGTCAAAATAAGTCAGAAGAGACCAAAATTAAAGAAAAATTAAATATTGACAATTTAACTCCTCTAGTAAATAGAGCGATTTTATCCCATTATATTCGAGGAACAGATGAAATTGAAGTAACTTTCTCAAATGTAAAAGAAATAAAGGATTTTCAAAAAAGAGTAATAAATGAACTAATTGGATTTGAGATAATAAAACAAACTCAAAATTCCTTACTTCTAAAAGATATTTCTGGAACAGACAAGCAAAATATAAATGAATTAATTCAAAGAATATTTCTTATTTTGGATTCGATGATGGAAGAATTAATTCTTGCTCTGGAAAATAAGCAAAACCTCGAACCAGTAATTGAAATAGATTCTAGCATAAACAAATTCTCAAACTTCTGCCTTAGAATTTTAAACAAATATGGCCACACCGAACTAAAAAAGACTCCTCAGATATATGCAATAGTCTCATCATTAGAAGAAATAGGAGACACTTGTAAAAAACTTGCATTAAAGATAACTAATGAAAGAGTAAAAGTAACAAAAGAAGACATTGCTCTTCTAAAAGAAATAAGAATCTTCCTAGATATGTTTAGAAAAGAACTTCTGAACTTTTCAAGAGAAGAAGAAGTTGCATTTGCAAGAAAATACGAGCAAATAAAATCTAAAATTGGGAAAAACAGCCAAATTCATTTTTACCTATACCAATTAATAGAAGTAATAATAAAAATGAATTCTCATCTTCTAGTTATTTCCGATCTTTAGAACCTTTTTTCAACTTATCTTTCAATTTTACAGATCCATAAGCTCCAACACCAACCATAGTTAAACCACCAAGTAAATTCAAAACCTTCCTTCCATTCCAAAATGGTGGCGGAGCTGCTTCCCTGACAACCGGGATTGCTCCCTTATAGGCTAGATAATTGACCATCACCATATCTGTTACTTCCCTGTCTGTATCCCCTAAATACTTTCTAAAGTTTCCGTATCTCATCGCCTTTTGTGCATCTCCATATGCTGGACCATTCGGATCTCCAACTGCCTTAAGCATGGCCTTCTGCATCTCAGATACTCCTGCAACATAACTTGCAACTGTTTTTGCAACATTTCCTTGATTATATCTAGATGCAGTAGCTAATATCTTTGCACCAATATTAACCTCTCTTCTTTGCCAATCTGAAGGACCAGCACCGGAAGACTCTTCATATCTGAAAGGATGATTTATAGGCCACATCATTTCTCCTAGAGCCTTATTATCTTCCTTCTTCTTTATCACAGCCTCATTGCCAACAGAAGAACCAGTAAAACAAATTGCTCTAAGCATATCTGCATCAACAGCAAAAGTATCTTTTTGAAGCTCGAAAGCATATTCATTTGCAAGTGCAAAAGGCAAAATCTTAGGTTTATATTTGCCAATAATCTCTTCCAAACACTTCTGATCCTCTATCTCAAATACTTTTGAAACGACCTCTTGACTAGGAAGATTAGTATTAACCATGCTCTGTTCTCTAAACTTATCTCCCTCTGCAGAATTAACAATGGCTCGAGTGGAATAAACTTTTGAATCTAAATAACTTATTTCAGGTTTCTTTTCCTCAAGATGGCAGTTCTTACCAAACATAACTAAAGCTCCAAGTAAACCCACAGTAATGAGTGCCTTCTTAGCATAAGCCATGACTGATTTTGACTCAAGTGGTTGTTTGAATTTCATACTATCAGACAAAGTTGGTGAATCAACATTACTTACCAGAGAAGTAAGAGTTCTATCAAGAGAAGGATTATGATCATTAGAAGGAATTAATTTAAGATATTCATTATTGAATGCTTCAACTGCAGAGTGCGTTCTCTTTAGCCCTAGTTTATCAAGTCTTCTAAGAGCAAGACCATAAAAAGCACTTGCCTGATCTTCAAGCTGCTTTCTATCTCCGCCTGTAAATCTCTGAGCAAAATCAGCAAATCTAACTGCTCTAGTAAGAGTCTTTTCAGCAAGTTTTCTCTGTAAAGTTTGCCAAAACTGATCCTTTGAAACATTTATCTCTCCCTTAAAACTATCAAAAGTCCGGTCTACCATTCCTTTAATCACAGTTTCATCATTAATTCCAGAAGTAAGAATCATTTCTGATAATGGATCTTCAAGTATATCCAAATAACTATGTTCGAAATCGCAATATGTTCTTTCACCATTTGCATCAACAAGAACATTGCCAGTATGATTATCCTTATTCACTATATGTCTTCTTCTCTGATTATAGAATGGAACAAATTCTTCATTAAAAGCTTGATAAAGCTCTTTTGCCAAAGGAAACTTTCTCATTTTGAACTTTGCCAATTTTCCACCATTCAAAAGTCTTTCAGCCAAGAAAGGAGTATTCCTAAAAGCAAAATCTTTCATAAATTGACTTCCAGAATCCTGTCCCGTTACAATATGATTTCCTGGAAAGAAATTTCTAAATATATCCCAAGAAGAATAATTATTTTTAAGAACAAAATTTCCATCTGAATCTCTGTAGTCTCTATGTGCCGTTGCAACTCTTGCAATTTCCAAAGTATCTCTAATTGAGGGCTCAAGAATAGCTGCCTTTTCCTCATCATTCTTTCCTCTAAGCAAATCAACCAATCTGTCATGTTCTATAAATGGTTCAGCACTCAGTCTAATTTTTGGATCTGAATAGGTTGAATGTGCAATCTTTGGTTTAAGCAATCCATCCTGAGAGAATTTTGCCAAAGCAAGTTGCATTTTTCTTGCCCTTTCAAATTTATCCTGCTTACCAGATTTCTTAACTCTAACTACAAAATCATATCCTGGAAGTTGCCAGGTAACTTTATAGAATGCTCCACCATCCAGAATAGCAGTTGCTCCTCTAAGAGGATCCTCTTCAATAAGAACATTTGACTTTTCAGAGTTCCATTCTCTTGATTTATTTCTCGCCTCTAAAGCAGAGGCGATTTTTCTCTTGACCTCTAAAGGAGCAGAACCTTCAACTACTGCTCTTGCACTTTGAAGTAATATCTCTTCCAATTCATAATTCCCCACCCCTGAAATCTTTGCCTCCCTCATATAACTAAGATTTGCCCCAGTCATTGCGCTAATCTCCTCCATCAATCCAGGTTTAACCCTTGAAGAAGGCCTTTCCAAAGTATCAGTTTCCATTTTCCCCTCCTACTCTATTTTCTAAAGATGAATGATAACCAGAAACTGGCGCAAGTGAAGGTACTGGTTGAGGTAAAGGATTCCAATTTATTCCTTGCAACATTTCAGTTAATTTATCTCTAGCTCTACTAAACACATTTTTCTTAGGAGGCAAATAATCTGTTCTCATTACATAATAAGAGCCTGCTCTTACTGCAAATCCTAAAGAAAGAAGAGAATCAGTTACGCTCCGATCATGTAAAATATATCCCTTAGCTGAAGTATGTACTTGCCAAAGCGCCGAGTTAGCAAGCCAGACTGGTGCAATTTCTTTTGATTTTCTTTTATACTCTTCCACATCCAGACTTGCTGCTCCCTTCTCTAACGCATCAACTTCTATTTTTTCCATCTGCGTATTTCCCTTTTGACGAACATGACTTGCATAAAATGACAAAGGAATAAGGGTTGAGATTAAAAAAGGATTAGTATTCAAAGCACCTAAAGTCTCCAATACTGGAGCCACAGTTAACATTTTATTAGCTAAATCTGCTTTTGTTTTTCCAGTTGTCCAGTTCCAAGCCTGAACTCCTTTATTTGCCAAATACATCAGCCCATCATCCAATAATTCAAATAATCCTGGACCTTTACTAGATTTAGTCATTTCTCATTTCCTCCATTCAATTTAGATTCATTCAAAACATCAAAAGTAATTTGAGCAAGCATTCCTGGTCTCAATTGATCCTCAAGAATCTTTGGAATAACTATAATTGTCTGTTTCCCATGCTTTGCCATTCTCTTTGTAATTACAATTCTATTTGTGATAGATTCCCTATCTTTTCTCTCCAGTTCATCCATAAATCCCTGTTTTCTCATGTATGGGCGATACATAATGGGTTTTTAAACCTTTCCATTAGGTGTAACTCTAGAGTGACACTAAATAGCACTAAAACAAGATAAGTTATAAAACTAAGCAGTTGTAGTCGCAGCCGCAGATGGAGTATAAGTCCAGGTCCCGAGAGCCACAGAAGAAGCAAGACCTGAATTAAACAATTCAGGGATAGAACCAGAATGACAGCTTATTGAGAAGTCTTTCTGAGGCAAACTATTAAGATTATATTTCTTCCCCTCTCCTCCCAAAAAGATTCTGTCTACAACCATACCAATCATCTTTGCAATGTGTTTTGTGTCTCTTGTCAAAACAACAATATTATTAACATTCTCTCTATAAAGCAATGCACACGAGGCAGCAACAATTTTATTATCAGTTTCAAGTTGTTCTCCAAAACTAAGTGTACTCTGTTCCCCAACTATTTCTTTGTAAAAATCCCTTGCTACCTGCAAAAATCTACCATGATATCTATGAGATCTACCATTTAACAAGCTAACTGGATTGGCGCCACTCATCTTTTGACCAAAATGTTTCATTTGTGACAAATAATAAGAAACAGATCTTAATCGAGATTGTTCTCTTAAATCACTTGGCCAGGGCAAGGCTTCTAATTTCAATCCCAAGACAGTATTACTTTTTTCAATCTCCTTAACAGTCTCTTCTATAGCACACACAACTGGATTTCCATATCCTGCGCTAAGTTCAATCAATTTTAAGAGCCCATCTGCATGCTCGCATATTGCTCTCAAGTCAGCATCATAAAATTTTGCAAAATCTCTCTCGCTATCCATTCTTTTCCCTAAATTCCTCGCACTTTGAGGAACCCTATAACTATTATCAAAAATAAGCAAATTCGCCTTTCCATTTGGATTTTTTACAAATACCATTAATCTTCCCCTAAAACTCTCTATTTAAAACTTACTAGATCTAATTAAGTTCTGGCTTCACAGCAAAGCCCTTATCGAAAAGCCAGGGAACATTACATGAATAAGCATTAATAGAGAAATCCTTATTCGGCTTATGCATAATTCCATACTTCTTTCCATCCTCTCCCAAAAAGAGTTTTTCCTTCATTCTAAATAGCATCTCAACAATGTGCTTTGTGTCCCTTGTCAGAACAATAACATGGTCAATTCCCATCTGATAAACTGCTGCACCAGCCGCAGCAACTGTCCTAGCATCAGTTCCAAGAGCACCTCCAAAAGTCTGCTTCTGTCCTCTTGAAACGTCTTCATAAAATCCTTGAGTAGCTCTTAAAAACTGAGGCAAATAAAGTTTAGCTCTTCCTTTCAAAATTTGTTTTGGATTTGTTGCTCTTAAATTATCAGCTAATGTTTCCATCAAATGAACATATCTCATCGCAGAACTCAATCTTCTTTTTATGTCTGATTCTCCATCTGGTGCTTTTAATGCCCGAAGTTTTCTTTTTATTCGATCGTTGCCTGCATCCAATTCCAAAACTGTCTCTTCAACAGCAACAAGTTTAGGATTTCCATCTACTCTCCCAGCCCTAAGCAAACTATTCAGACCTTCCGCATGATTTACAGTTCTATCCAAATCTTCATCTGAAACACTTGAGAAATCATCTAGATTCTTAAGATGTCTTCCAAACTCTCTTTCCACTTCATCAGGCCTTCTATAGCTAGTATCAATAATAAACAAATCTGCCTTTCCGGTTGGTCTTTCCAATAAAGCCATGATAACCATTCAAAAAAATTCCTTTTTATATCTTACTACAATTACTTTTTATGCGACTATAGAAACATTTAAATATTAGTTAGACTAAAGAGTTATACATGACAATAGAAGCAAAAACCAAAAGATGGGGAAACTCAATTGGATTTGTTATCCCAATGGAAACAGTATCTAGATTAAATCTCCGTCCAGAAGAAACGATAACTGTAGAGATAACAAAAAAACATAATGTTCTCAACGAATTATTTGGTTCTTTGAAGTTTAAAAAATCAACAGAACAAATTCTAAAAGAGGCAAGGGAAGACCTTGAAGGTAAATGGTTGAAACAAAAAAGTGCTTAGACACCTATGCTCTAGTTGAAATCTCAAAGGGAAACCCAAAATTTGCAGAATATGCTAATTCTAATTTTGTAATTACAGATTTAACCCTGTCTGAATTTTACGTAGTCCTTTTAAGAGAAGAAGGAGAAAAAGTTGCAGATTTTTGGTTTAAGAAATTGGAAAGATATTCCCTTCCGGTAAGCAAAGAAACACTAATAGAAGCAATGAAATTTAAATATAACAATAGAAAAACAAATATCTCTTTTTTTGATGCAACTGGATATATATTTGCAATAAAAAATGGATACTACTTTGCCACAGGAGATAAAGAATTTGAAAATCTTCCAAATGTAGACTTCAAGAAAAAATAATTATTTTTTCTTTGCCTTTTTATCGCTCTTAACTTCCTTCTTCTCTGCCTTATCCTCAACTTTCCTAGAATCTTCCTTCTTTCCCTCGTATTTCCTGTCTTCTTTCTTCTCAACAGCTTTCTTTAAACTTCCAATAAACTTCTTTCCATTCATATAAGGCACAAGAACATCTGGAACCTTAACAGAACCATCTTTCTGCTGATTATTTTCCAAAATAGCAACCATTATTCTAGATGTTGCAAGAGCAGTATTATTCAATGTATGCAAAACTATCTTCTCTCCATCTCTTCCAAGACATTTTATTCCCAACTTCCTTGCCTGATAATCTGTGCAATTTGACAAAGACATTATCTCCCCATACAAATTTGACTTTGGTCTCCAAACTTCAAAGTCTGCAGATCTAAACTTCCAATCAGCCAAGTCTCCCGTGCATATCTCCAAAACTCTGAAAGGCAAATCTAATTCTTCCAATATCTCTTTGGAATTATTATACAACTCGTCATACAATTTCTCAGAATCTTCAGGCCTACAGAAAATAAACTGCTCCACCTTGTTAAACTGATGAGTTCTCCACAAACCCTTCTCATTTATTCCGTGAGCTCCAACTTCTTTTCTAAAAGACATAGTATATGCAAAATATCTCTTTGGAAGTTCCCATTCAGGAAGGGTCTGCCCCGAATGCATTGCCAATAGTGATTGTTCGGCAGTTCCAATCAAATTCAAATCCTCTCCCTTAATGGAATAAACAGACTGCTCTATCGCTGCCTTATCCATGGAAGCAAAAACTTCTTTCTCATGAAGCATCAATGGAGGCTCAATGTAAGTATATCCCTTCTTAATCATAAAATCAATTGCAAATCTTATCAAGGCCTGATTCATCAAAGCCAAATCTCCTTTTATATAATAAAATCCATTTCCAGCTACTCTCGCAGATGCATCAAAGTCAACAACTCCAAGTCCCTCAGCAACTTCAACATGATTTTTAACTGGGAAATCAAACTTTGGAACTTTCCCACCCTTATATGTCTCGACATTTCCAGTGCTGTCCTTCCCCTTAGGAATTCCTTTCCACATTATATTTGGCAACTGCTTTAGAATCACCTCAATTTCAGCTTCAGCAGCAACCATTTTCTCTTCAATCTTTGCAATTTCCTCTGGAATCTCTGCTGCTTTTTTCATCAAAGCTTTTGTGTCTTTCCCAGCTTTCTTCGCCTCACTTATTTCCTTAGAAACAGAATTTCTACTTGCTCTAACTAAATCAGATTCAGTCTTAAGCTTCTTCCACTGCACATCCAACTCAAGAGCCTTATCAACAAGAGGTAATTTTTGATCCTGCCCCTTTGTTTTAATATTAGCCTTAACAAGCTCTGCATTTTCCCTTATCAACTTTATATCCAACATACAAGAATAAGAAATAAGGGTTATTTAAAAGTTATCACCCTAACTTTTAAGCCACAAAAATCCAAAGGATTTTTGATGTTTAAAACTATTTCTCAACCCATGAAGTAGCTTCTCAGAAGCTACTTCCATCCTTTGCTCTTCTCAATTCCCTCAAATGTAACTTTCCAAGATCTTTAAATTTCCCATAGTTCGCTCCAAACTTATCAATTAAATGAGAAACATAGTCTCCTCCCAAATGGTGCGGAACTATAACATAATCTGCCCCGATATCATACAAATCAATTGCTGTTCTAGGTTGTTCTGCAGTGGCAATAAACGTAGCCTTCGATTCAACTTCCTTCAATATCTCTTTAATTGTAATATTTGCAGCCTCATCATTAACAGTAGATATAATCAATTTAGCTTTCCTCAATTTCAATTCAGCAAGGAAATTCTTATCTGCCGCGTCCCCATAAACGCACTCAATTCCCTGTTTTTCAAGACTCAATATGACTTTAGGATTATAATCCACCACAAGAACTCTCGCTTTCATCTGTTTCAACCTTTGAAGCAACTTATATCCCATTCTATGGTGTCCAAATAGAATTACGTCGTAAACGCCCATATTTTCATATTCCTTTTCCTCAACCACCCCATCAAATAAATGCAACAAAGGCCCAACTTTTCCATATATTGCTCTAGAATAATAAATACTATAACTGCTCACTCCAATTGTAATAAGGGCAATCAAAACTGCCAAGTTCATAAATTCCTGATTCAAATATCCCAAATTAAAGCCCATTAAAACAATAACTAGAGAGAACTCGCTTATCTGCGCAAGAGCACTTCCAGCAAGAAAATTAGTTCTCTTCTTATATCCGAAGAATCTCAAAAAGCCCATTACGATAAATGGCTTTCCAACTAAAATCAAAAACGAAAATGCAATCGCCTGTTTCAACAATGTAGAGCCTATTGGTCCAACTAGCTGACTTCCAAAGAAAACAAAAAGTAAAACAACGAAGAAATCTCTAAGAGGTTTTATCTTTCCTCCAAGTTCAATATTATATTTCGATGAAGCTAGAGACATTCCCGCAATTAAAGCTCCAATTTCCAAAGATAATCCAAAATAATTAAACAATGCTGCCAATGCCAAGGCCCAGGCAATACCAAATAAGAATAAAGTCTCCTGACTCCTCGCAAGATAATCCATAAATCTATTCAAAATAAATGAAGATATGAAGAATATTAACCCAATTAGAACAACTACCTTTGCAAATCCAAATATGAGGTCATGCAGTCCTGCCCCCTTAAGCAAAGGTATAACCATCAAAACTAAAGCAGCAACAAAATCCTCAACAATTAAAATACCCA
>Ga0247841_10007587_pt1 | contig 16032 bp, 16 predicted proteins | sample LaCruzMarch2015__2_FD_192410 | JGI IMG/M metagenome (GOLD analysis project Ga0247841, IMG submission 192410) | Freshwater microbial communities from meromictic Lake La Cruz, Castile-La Mancha, Spain - LaCruzMarch2015_18m | ecosystem: Environmental > Aquatic > Freshwater > Lake | place: Spain... | reverse complement strand
TTATAACCCGCCGGCACTACCGAAGCATTAACCATTTCATTTAAAGTGTTGGCTTCAATCTCCAAAGTCAGATTATACATATGCACCCAAATGTGATAACGCGCCACCAGTTCTTCTTTTGAAAAAACTTTATACTTCTCAAACAAAGCGATGTTTTCTTTTTTAATCAAGGTCTCCAGCGCCTTATAAGTAGCGGCAATATTCGGCAGGCCTCTTTTCTTAGCTTCTTTAATCCATTCTTGGGCGTAATTATTCCCTTCAAAACGGATGTTTTTGGTTTCTTTAACGATTTTAGAGATCACTTGCAAAGTACTGGCATTAAAATCTTTCCCTACAGAAGCAGCTTGCTTAATCTGTTGGGCAACATAGTCTAAGCTTTCGGCAATAATCGTATTAATTATGGCAATCGGAGTAGAGATATTCTGTGAGGAACCCACTGCCCGGAACTCAAACTTTGACCCGGTAAAAGCAAAAGGTGAAGTACGATTCCGGTCGGTAGAATCTTTATTAAACTTAGGCAAGCGCCCAATACCAAAATCCATAATATCGGATTTAGAGACTTTAGACTTAACTCCTTTTTCAATCATATCCAGAATATGCGTTAATTGATCCCCTAAGAAAACACTGATAATCGCCGGAGGAGCTTCATTGGCCCCTAAGCGATGCTCATTGCCGGCTAAAGCTACTGAAGCGCGCAAGAGGTCACCATGCAGATAAACCGCTCGTAAAACTGCGGCCAGTACCGCTAAGAATTGCAGGTTATCTTCTGGAGTCTGTCCGGGATTAAGCAGGTTGTTGCCCTGGTCATCGGCAAGTGACCAATTCAGGTGCTTGCCACTGCCATTAATGCCGGCAAATGGCTTTTCATGGAAAAGACAGACCAATCCATGACGCAAAGCGATTTTCTTCATTAACTCCATTAATAGTTGGTTATGATCCGCGGCAATATTGGATTCCTCAAAGATCGGAGCAAATTCATATTGATGCGGAGCAACTTCATTATGCCGGGTCATGACCGGGATACCCAATTTATAGGCTTCCGCGGCAACATCAAACATATAATTCAAGACCCGCTCTTTAATCGTGCCGAAATACTGGTCTTCTAACTGCTGGCCTTTAGGACTGGGCGCGCCGATTAAAGTACGGCCGGTCATAATTAAATCCTGACGCAGATTATAATAGTGTTTATCAATTAAAAAATACTCCTGCTCTGCTCCGCAGGTGGAGAAAACTTTTTTGACTGCTTTTTTATGCTTGAATAGCTTTACCAAACCCAAAGCCGCTTTATTCAGGGCTTCATCGGAACGCAGAAGCGGTAATTTTTTATCTAAAGAAGCGCCATGATAAGAGATAAAGATAGTCGGGATACAAAGTGTTTTGCCCAGTGTGCTTTCGATGATAAAAGCCGGGCTGGAAGGATCCCAGGCAGTATAACCGCGGGCTTCAAAAGTAGCGCGGATTCCTCCGGAAGGAAAACTGGAGGCATCCGGCTCGCCTTGAATTAGTTTATTACCGGAGAATTTTTCAATTACCTTGCCCGGGCCGGTAAAAGAGATAAAGCTATCGTGTTTTTCCGCGGTCAGTCCGGTCATCGGCTGGAACCAATGCGTATAATAGGTGGCCCCTTTGGCCAGTGCCCAGTCTTTCATGGCATTGGCAATTTCATCGGCCTGGGCTAAATTAATAATCTTACCCACCGACATCCAAGCCTTAAACGCAGCAAAAGTTTTTACCGAAACATGTTTACGCATAACTTCGACACTGAAAGTATCTTGGCCGAAATAAGAAGAAACTTTTGCTGGCGCCTTTATTTTATCCAACTCTAAACCTTTAATTCTAAACAAAACCTTCTGTCTTATGCTCACCTAATCCTCCTTATCTACCTAGATAACATCGGCGCAATTCCGCTTAGCGCCGGATGTCTTGTCTACTTAGACCTGCCGGCAGGCCAGGCAATCCCAACGTAATACCAATTGTATAATTATCCAATTGCCACTGATCCACGCTCTTCTGTACGGATACGCACACACTCATTTAAATCCAAAACAAAAATCTTACCATCACCGGTCTCTTGCGTCTTTGCCCCCTTAATAATCGCTTTAATAGTTGGTTCCAAAAAATTATCATTCACGCCAATCTCCAGCCTAATTTTACGCAAAAGATTACCTGTCTCTTTTGCCCCACGGTAAATTTCCGTTACCCCCATTTGGCGACCATGTCCCAACACCTCAGAAACCGTAATAAGATTTATTTGTTCTTTATACAATTCATCTTTTACCTTTTCTAATTTATCCGGCTGAATTATAGCAATCACTAATTTCATATCTGCCTCCGAAATTTTAAAAATCCCGAGGACGCTCTATTAAAAGACCCTTCCCCGTGTTTTCGTTATTCTAATATGGTATACGCTCTCTCGCGGTGTTGAGTAAGATCCAAACCCATTAGTTCAGATTTTTCATCCACCCTCACGCCAATAAACAAATCAACTAACTTATAGATAATAATAGTAACTATGCTGGTAAAAATAATAGTCACTCCCACCGCAGCTAACTGTATAAGAAATTGCTTTGGATTACCAAAAAATAACCCATTCGCTCCGGCGGCATTTACCGCTTTAGAAGCAAACAAACCGGTAGCTAAAGCACCCCAGATACCACCCACACAGTGCACGCCAAAAGCATCCAAAGAATCATCATATCCAAACCTAGGTTTAATCACCGTAACCGCAACAAAACAAAACACGCTTACCAATAACCCAATAATTATCGCTGGAATTACACTCACAAATCCAGCCGCGGGAGTAATCGCCACCAAGCCGGCAACTGCTCCTGAACATAAACCAAAGATTGTCGGTTTACCATTATGCAACCATTCAATTAACGCCCAGCTTAATCCAGCAGAAGCCGCCGCGGTATTGGTCACCACAAAAGCATTTACCGCTAAACCATTAGCCGCCAACGCGCTGCCGGCGTTAAAACCAAACCAACCAAACCACAATAAACCCGTGCCCAACACCACAAAAGGCATATTATGCGGAGTAGGAACATTCTTTTCCAAATTAGTTCTTCTGCCTAAAACAATAGCCGTAACCAGCGCCGCGATTCCGGCATTAATATGCACCACTGTTCCACCGGCAAAATCCAGCGCGCCTAAGTTGCGTAAAAATCCTCCCACCCCCCAAACCCAATGACAAAGCGGAGCATAAACAAAAGTTGCCCAAAGCAAAGTAAAAACTAGAAACGCGGAAAATTTCATTCTCTCGGCAAACGCGCCAATAATTAAAGCCGGAGTAATAATCGCAAACATACATTGATAAATCATAAATGCCTGATGGGGAATAGTTCCCGCATAGTCAGCATACGGCTCTAAACCCACGCCGCGTAGACCAATCCACTGTAATCCTCCCCAAAAACCTTTAGCCGGAGCAAAAGAAAGGCTATAGCCAATCAAAACCCAATGAATGCTCAAAACACACATCACAATAAAACACTGCATTAAAACGCTAAGCACATTTTTACGCCTAACCATCCCGCCATAAAAAAAAGCCAAAGCCGGAGTCATCAATAAAACCAAAGCGGCTGACATTAAAACCCACGCTGTATCACCTGAATTTATCATTCATTCCTTTCCTGCCTCAAAAAAGAGACGTCTTCTACCTAATGGGTTGAAGACGTCTCTGTCTTTAAAAAATAAAACCCTTTTTAATAGCGATCTTTGCTTTAAAAAGGGCATCTTTGTCCTTGAAAATAGAAAAACCCCAAAACATTCTGGGGCTTCTTTGCTTTACTTCTTTGACATCACTGTCAATAAAAAGTATAACAGCTCCTTCTTTTTTGTCAAGTATTATTTCCATTTGATTAATCAAATGTGTAAAAATTAACATAAATAAAGTTTACCTTAAACCGAGCTTCTCTCTTACCATCCGAGCATAAATTTTATTAATATGCCCTGTCCTAAACCATCTTTCAATAGTAGTAACCTGAAGATCCAACCGCATGGAGAGATCATGCAAAGTATAACCCTTCTCTTTTTTAAGACACAATACCTCTTTAATCAGCTCACTATCTAACATCACCCTATACGGCTGCGTTCCCCCGTTCGTCAGTCCGAATACGCACGGCATCATCAACAGTATAAATAAATATCTTACCATCGCCCATCTCACCAGTATAAGCAGCTTCTCTGATTGCTTTAACTGTTTTTTCAAGATCCTGATCTTTCACCACAACCTCAATCTTTGTTTTCGGAAGTAATGCTAATTTGTATTCCTTTCCACGCCACTGCTGCTTCAATCCTTTCTGCTTACCATGCCCTTCAATTTCAGTAATCATCATCCCGGGATAACCTACTTTTTCAAATGCTGCACATACATCAGCAAGCTTGGTCGGCCGGATTATCGCTTCTACCTTCTTCATCTTAAATTCCTTTCTCTTAAAATGGGTGTCTCCAGAATATCTACCGGAGGTACCAGTTAAAATCAGTTATTTAGAAATAGGTGTCTCAGAATTCCTGTCTAGTTTTACCCCCGCATAACCCACAACTCCCATCTCAGGAACATCCAGCCCATATACTTCTGCTTCAGGATCCGGCCGATGTCCAAAAATCACATCAATTAATTTAAAGATTATAAATGAGATTATCCCCACATAAATAATATTAGAAAACACCCCTATGCACTGAGCAAAGAATTGCGAAACATCACCATAGAACAAACCTTTTACCGTGCCAGCGACACCATTCCACCCATCGCCATAGGAGCCATCCGCGAATAACCCTAAGGCTAAACATCCGAAAGCGCCGTTAACACCGTGTACGGATATTGCGCCTACCGGATCATCCAGCTTAAGTTTTCCTTCGACAAAATATACTGATTCTACTACCAATACTCCGGAAATCAAACCAATGATACAAGCGCTGATCGAATTAACAAACGCGCAAGGTGCAGTAATTGCTACCAAGCCCGCTAACATACCATTACACATCATGCTAGGATCGGGTTTCTTAGTACGCACTAACCACATCCATAAAGTAGCCGCCATTGCTCCTGTAGCCGAAGCCAACATGGTATTCACCGCAACTATCCCTATACGTAAATCCGTACCGGCTAAAGTTGAACCGGCATTAAAACCAAACCACCCGAAAGCAAGAATAAATGTACCCACAACTGCCATGGGAATATTATGCCCGGGTATAGGATTAGCGCTGCCATCCTTATTAAACTTCCCTATGCGCGGTCCCACAATCCAGGCTCCTACTAAAGCTAACACGCCACCAGTAAGATGTACTACAGAAGAACCGGCGAAATCCACATGGCCATGCCCTAGCTGAAAATTTTGCCCTAACATCGCTAACCAACCACCACCCCATACCCAGTTACCGAATATAGGATAGACTATTGTTCCTACAAATACGCCATAAATGCAAAAAGAAAGAAATTTCCATCTTTCGGCTAATGCACCGGTAGGGATTGTAGCTGTCGTATCCATAAATACCATTTGGAAAAGAAAAAGCGCGTAGACAGCGACATCATAAGAAGAACCTTGGAGAAAAAACCCATTTAGCCCGAATAGGCCAAAAGGTTTTCCAAATAGATTAATTGTAAATTCATGATTTAAACCCCCATAACCACCCAAAGTACCCAGGACACCTATACCGCCAAACATTAAAGCAAAACCGCAAACATAAAAACCCAACATACCCAAAGGATAGATTAAAAAATTCATTCCCATCGTATGTGCAACATTTTTGGCGCGGGTCAGGCCTGCCTCAACCATAGCAAATCCCGGTTGCATAAACATAACCAAGAATCCGCAAACCAACATCCAAACAAAATTAATTGCCACCTTATTATGACCAACAGTATTAGCTAATTCATCCAAAGTAGGCTTACCGGCTACCGCAGCAGAAACATCACTAGCTGTACCCGTAGCTGTTCCGCTGGCATCAGGGCCTCCCGCAAAAAGAGGAACCACTGATAAAACTAGAAAAACCAATACCATGCATGCAATTACCAGTCCATTCTTCTTTAAAAAACTCTTCATCTTTTTTTTCATAATCGGCCTCCGAATAAAAACACGCTGTCCTCCTTCTAGAGATTAAAATACATAATTCAAATAAACGCCGCCGTAGAATCTATTCTTCTGATTACCATTATTCTTATCGCTGATATTACCCCAAGGAATAGAATAATTGATATTCGGTTTACAAGTTAAGTTCTTGAATAAAGGCACGGTAATTCCTGTTCCTAAGGCAGCGTCCCCGCCTTTACCGCGATAATATTGCTTATTGTTAAAACCTACGTGGCCCGAAAAATCCAAGCTCATATTAAGCTTACGCATGACAAACGGTATGCTATGGGATAAATTAAGCACTGTGTAGCTGCCTTCACCACCGCCATCCTCTTTCTTACCAAAATCATAATAATAGTAAATGGCCGGAGAAAGCAGTAATTTAGTAAAAGTTATCCCACCGTAGACTTCCCGGCTAAAACCCCTGGGCGCACCATCACTAGGTGCAGCATCAGGAAAATCATAATAAGTAAACCCGGTGGAAAGAGCTACCCTAGGAAAACTATAGGTATAATCAAACAAATAATCTGTCTCGCTGGATTTCAGACTATCCTTATTTTGCAGGTCATGATTTAGCCATATCCCTACTTTTATCCTGCCAAACTTTGATTCCGGGCTGCGCACATAAAAACCCGGTTGAACTACGGCATCTCCATCCAACATTATCCCTCTCCACATATATATGGAATTAAAAGCCAGATCGCCGGAAACTTCAATTCCTGAGGTTGATAAAACACCATCCAGCAATCCTCCATCTGCGGCTTGTGCTAAACCAAATGTTAATACACTTATGAGTAAACTTAAGAATAACCCTAATTTAAAGCTTTTCATTATTCCCTCCTTAAATAAGAGCAGGCGTCTTGCCCATTTTTTTAAAACGGTCTAGACGCCTGCGTCTGGTTAAAATAAAAAAGCGCTCTATTTTCATAGAACGCCGTTGTTTAAATCTTACACATCAATGTGTTTACCCCATTCTCCGGGGCCTTACACTACTACAAGTAAAAAATACTGTAATCTGGTAACTAAATTTTATCCAAATGTTTCTGAGCTTTAATTCTAATCTTTTGCATTAGCTTAACCACGCTAACATGAGATATCCCCATGCGTTTACCTATATCTCTGGTCGTGAGCCCTTGGCTAAAATAGATAAGTAACCTTTTCTCTCTTGGATTAAAACCGTTTGCCTGAATGCTTTGTACTAAGAGCTGATTATGTACCTGGTCCCGGCAATCAGGATGGGCCCCATATCTCCCCAGAACACCCCCTACGGCTGGATCTTCATCCGCACTGAAAACAGCATTAATACTCACAACATTAAGGCATTCATTAATTTTACGAATGTAGTTTTTCAAATGGAAATAACATCCTTGTAAAATATAGCTGTCTGTCTTATCGTTAAGTTTACCTTTTAAAAAATTACTCCAGAGATGGATAATTGCCTCCTGATAAAGATCATCTTGATCAAATGAACGATAATGCCCATTTAATCGATAAACAATCCTTTTTATAGTTGGCGATAATTTTTGGCGTAACTCTTGGAAACTCATGTTTTAACCTTAAAATAAAAACGCCTTTCTCCTTATTTTTTGAATAAAGATCAAGACGTCTCTGTCTATAAAAAAATAAAGCCCTCTTCAAAGCATTTCTTGCTTTAAAAAGGGCAACTTTGTCCTTAGAAATTGAAAACCCCAAAACATTCTGGGGCTTCTTTGCCTTTTGACTTAATTGTCAATTAAACTATAACATATCTTTTATTTTTGTCAAGTTTACTTTTGTTTCTTAAGTTTAATCTGACGGGACAGAACATCAAGCTCTATTTTTTTATATTCTTCAAGCTCACAATGAAGTTGTTTACAAATAATCCTTTCGGTCTCGGCTTTAGTTTGTGCGATATTAATAAGCTCTTCTTGTAATCTTAAACGTTCGATAGTTTCCTTTCGTAACTCCCTCCATCTACGCCAAGAAAAAATAGCAAAACCAATAATTAAAGACAAAAGCCCGACGATAATTTCATCTATCCAAGTTAATGATTTTGGGTTCTTTTGAAAAAATTCCACGAGAAATTTAAGCACGTTGAAAAAATAAGAAAGGATAACTACTAAAATAGTAACACTAAAAATTATAATTAAATCTTTAAATGAATCCGTAGGTCTGGTCATTCTCTCAGCTTATCTCCCCAGGACATTAAGTAATTTAGTTTTCTTCTTCAAAATAAAAAATACTAAATATATAACTAAACTCATAACAAAGAATATTATCCAGGAACGACTCACGCTCAATTCTCTTTTAATTAAAAAATTAGTGGTTATCTCTAAAAAGAAGAATGTGGCCACAATTGATAAAAACGTGGAAAATTCCCTTCGCAAAACAGTTTTAAATGAAAAACCTAACTCCGGTTTTTCCCAGTTTTTGAAACGAGGAATAACAATCGGAGTTTTTTGAGCCCAGGCCATAAATTGATCTTTAAACTTATTCCTTAAGAACTCTTCTTCTGTAAAAATAATGCGTTCATAATATAACCAAAACCCGAACCAAACTAATAGAGCTAACCACCATACCTGAATAAACAAAGTAACCCCAAAAACAATAACAAAATTACCTAAATAAAGCGGATTTCTCGAAATCGAATACATACCCGAGGTATTCAACACCTCAGCTACTTGCGACTGTGTGTTTCTCCCGGATGTACCGCGGGGGACATACCCCACAGTAATACAACGGATGATAAAACCTAAAAAAGAAATTATAATCGCGCAACTTCCCCAAAAATCACCCACAAAATCACCAAATTTCTTTTCTAGCATTCCAGATTGTCTTAAAGCAATAATAAAAATCGGAATACCTAGCAGTGGCAAATAGCTCCTCCATTTAAAAAGCCAGCCACCTTGTTTTTCCATATCTTCTCGTAATGCCATTTTTTAATTTACCAGATAAGCTTACTGATTATCTAAAAGGTTGCACGTTTTAATATAGATAATAACTATTTCTCTTAATACCAATTAACTAATTATATAAGGAATCAGCTAAATATCAAGAGATTAAGCTGACTAAAGATAACTTTTATACTTTTTTGCCATTTTTTCTGCAATTTCTTCACTATAACCGGTTGCCAAAAAACTAATTATATTGTATCCTAATAGCATACTTGCTTGCAAAGTATATTAGAATATAATTATTTTGCAATTTTATAGTCAATATGTATTACAAATTTAAAACTTCCATAAATAAATGAATAGCTTACTTAAGAAATACTCTGACTATTGGTTTGCCCCAGTGGTTTTAATTTTATTAAACCGTACACTACTGTTTTTTGTAGCTTTTGCCAGTTTGAAATTTCTCCCTTTAGAGAGTAATTTTCCTTGGAGGTTCTTCCCCGATAATCTTTTTCTCGATGGCTGGGCGCGTTGGGATAGCGGTTGGTATCTTGATATAGCAGAAACAGGATATTATTTTTCGTCTGGTAAGGAGTGCAACATAGCGTTTTATCCGTTTTATCCAATTTTAACATATATCACGAATTTTTTTACTCCTTATACCGCTTTATCCGGAATACTTGTTGCCAATATCTGCTTCTTTTTATCCTGTTTGGTTTTTTACAAACTTGTCGAAGAAAAATTTAACAAAAACCTGGCATTTGAAGCATTAGCTTGCTTTATTTTTTACCCACTTTCTTTATTTTTTTCAGCAGCCTATTCTGAATCTACATTTGTTTTGCTTTGCCTTTTATGTTTTTATAACGCAAGACGAAATAATTGGTTGATAGCCTCACTGTGGGCATTATGCGCTTCTGCAACCCGACTTCCTGGATTATTATTATTTCCAACCTTAGTTTTACATTATTTAGAGAATCTCGGGTTTTCTTTTAAAAAAATTCGCAAAGACTTCTTTTTTATTTTAATCGCGCCTTTAGGAAGTATATTTTACGCATTATTTCTTTGGATTAAATTTGGCGACCCATTATTGTATTATAATATACAACGTGATGTCTGGCATGTTCGCTACATTAATCTTCCGGGACTTATTAATTTTACAAGAAACGCTTTCACTAAGACTTGGGAATACCCCTGGCTTTTTTGTGTTATTTTTAGCATAATCTTTTTAATTGCCCTAATCAAGCTCATAAAAAAGATCGAATACGCATATCTTTTTTTTGGAGCAGGTTTATATATTATCTCCATCGCTTCAGTCTCACAATCCATGGGCAGGTACTTTGCAGTTATTTTTCCAGTATTTATCGGAATACCTTTTTTAATACGCAATCGTTTGCTAAAAATAGTATTTTATGTGGCAAACACAGTACTGCTTATACTTTTAACAATTAAGTTTAGTCTCTGGGGACATATTATTTAAAATAGAAATTAATACGCAGCCTTTAGCCATAAAAAAATTTTAATTAATTTTTATGAAAATATTGGATTAAGACACAAAAAAATTAATAATTGAACTAAAAATAGAAAAATTCAAGCATAAATATCTTTAATATAGACGTAAGGAGCAAAATGTTAAAACGTTTTATGAATAAAATTCAAACATTTCTTGTTCGGCAAATCGACCAAATAATTGAGAAAAGGTTGCAGTTAGCTATTCAGGATCTTAAAGATTTGGGGATACGTATTATTAAAGAAAAGATTGATGTTAAAGATTTCCAAGAATGGATGGAAGAATATGGAGAAATTGTAAAATATTATGACGGACATAATAACGTGAAAATTGAAAAGATTCTAGAACATTATTTGGTTTGCAAATGTTTAGGTATTAAAAAAGGGGATGTCTACATAGATATCGCCGCCTGTTACAGCCCATTTTCAAAAATACTCAGTAAACGCGGTGTTGATGGGTATGAACAAGACCTAATATATAAAGCAGGAATCAACGAGCATAAAATTGGTGGAGATGCATCCTTATTGCCAGTTCCTAATAATTTTGCCGATGTTTTATCTTTACAATGTGCTTTCGAGTGTTTTCAAAGTGATTCTGATATTGGCTTTATTAAGGAATCCTGGCGAGTATTAAAAAAAGGAGGAGTGCTCGGAATCGTCCCATTGTATGTTGGTAAAAAATATTTTGTGAAAGCTGGACCTAAAGCAAATAAAAAAAATATTAAAATTGAAAAAGAGGTTAAATGGATTTGGCGCGTTGACAAAAATTTACAGGCATCTTTTAGTAGGCACTATTCCCCAACCGCCTTGAAAAGTAGAGTCATTGATTATTTGACAGAGGGAGGAATGAAAGTGGAGATATTATTTTTTACCAATCTTGATGAATTGATGAAGATATATAATAACCAAAGAATATATTGTCATTTTATGTTAAGAGCTGTTAAGCAATGATAAAATTATCAGTGATAATCCCAACAAAAAAACAGAGCAAGCGTTTTAAATAGACGCTTAATTTCTTTGATGAAACAATCTTTTAATCAAAATGAATTTTAAGTATTGGTTATTGATACTGGTTTAATAGATAATACTAAAAATGTGGTTGCCCCGCATGGACTCGAACCATGGTAGTCAGATCCAGAATCTGAAGTCCTACCGATTAGACGACAGGGCAATAGTACAAAAAGTATATCTTGAATAAAAAACTAAATCAAGAGAATTAATCTAAAAAACAACTCCGGAACACGAAAAATTTCTGTTTAAAATTTTTTACAAACAAAAATAACTAAATAATTAGATTTAATCCTATGATTACAGGATTAATTGATTCCAAATACTTATATAAATTAAACTTAACAAGCGATGATAAATCTAACTAATTTTTTTATTGGTATAATTTTTTTTAAGAGTATAATGTTGCAAAGCTTTAAATATTACTAAAACTATTAGGAAGAAATGAAAAACATAGCCACAATTATTGTTATTATATTAGGTTTGACAGCTTTAGCGTTCGCAGAAACTAACGTCGTATCTTCATCTGGCGGTACAATCTACTATTCAAACAGCTCCACAACTTCAAAATCCGGCAGTACAATCTATTACAACGAGTAAAACAATACTTCACTTATTTCTTCCTCAATATCCTTATTACCTAGATAACTACTCTGACAACGGTACTTGAGCGGCTATTTCTTTAATCTTCAAGGATTGAATGTTCCAATTGGCATTTCCATAAAACCCATTTAATACTTCCACCCAATAAATGTAATCTTTGCCAAACTTACTTGATAATTCCTTACAAACTGCTACTTTCTCCTTCTCGTCTGCAGATTTCCAGGCATAACCGTTATCCTCAAGAGTCAAAGCAAAACAAACACTTGATAAGATCAGTAAAAAAATAAATAAAAAATATACCTTCTTCATGTTCCCTCCACTAGCATCCTGATTGTCTAGACAACTATTAAACCTTTTACTTTTCCCTGCCAGAAGACTTCTTTAAATTATTAATAAAACCAGCCGGAACTTTATACCCGAGCTCTTCTGCTCTATGTAGATCATCCCAACTTTTATTGTAATCTTTTTTTAAAAGATAAGCCGCTCCCCGATTACAATAGGCCTTAGCATACGCAGGGTTAATGGCGATGGCTTTACTATAATCAGAAATCGCCTGATCAAGGCTACTTTTATCGTAATAGACGCTTCCTCGATTACAATAGGCTTTAAAATATTCAGGGTTAATGGCGATGGCTTTGTTATAATCAGAGATCGCCTGCTCAAGTTTACCTCTAGCATGATAGGCAATGCCTCTGCGATTATAAGCTTCAATATCTTCAGGGTTAATTTCTAAAACTTTACTATAATCAGAAATCGCCTGCTCAAGTTTACCTTTAGCATGATAAGCAATTCCCCGCTGATTATGAATTTCCGCGTTTTCAAAATCAATTGCTAAAGCTTTACTATAATCAGAAATCGCCTGGTCAAGATCGCCTTTAGTATGATAAACCACTCCCCGTTTGTTATAGGCTTGCGCGTTTTCAGGATTAATCACTATGGCTTTATTATAATCAGAAAGAGCTTGGTCAAGATTGCCTTTAGCATGATAGGCAATCCCCCGCTGGTTATAGGCTTGCGCGTTTTTAGAATCAATCTCTATAGCTTTACTGTAATCAGAAATCGCTTGGTCAAAATCATCCATACCATAATAAACATTTCCCCGATTACAAAAAGCATCAAAATATACCGGATTAATAGCGATAGCTTTGTTATAATCTGAAATCGCTTGGTCATGCTTGTCTTTAGCATGGTAGGCAATCCCCCGCTGATTATAAGCTTCCGCATTTTCAGGATGAATCTCTATCGCTTTAGTGTAATCAGAAATAGCTTGATCAAGCTTGCCTTTAGCATGGTAGGCAATCCCCCGTTTATTATAGGCTTCCACGTTTTCAGGGTTAATTACTATTGCTTTACTGTAATCAGAAATCGCTTGCTCAAGATCACCTTTGGCATGATAAGCAATTCCTCTTTTGCTGTAGACTTCCGCATTCTGAGAGTGGATGGCTATAGCTTTACTGTAATCAGAAATCGCTTGGTCAAGGTTACCCTTAGCATGATAGGCAATTCCTCGGTTATAATAAGCATCAAAATATACCGGATGAATTGCTAATGCTTTGTTGTAATCAAAAATAGCTTGCTCAAGGTTGCCTTTTTTAAAATAAAAAACTCCCCGATTACAATAAGCTTTGGAATATACAGGATTAATTTCTAAAGCTTTGTTATAATCAGAGATCGCTTGTTCAAGTTTACCTTTAACATATAGGGCATTCCCCCGATGATAATAGGCATCCGCATAAGCAGGATTGATTGCTATTGCTTTATCATAACAGGCAATCCCTCCCTCATGCCTACCAAGATAATCTAAAGAAACACCCTTATGCAAAATTTCCCAAGCTTCTAATTTTTTGCCTTCCAGTGGAGTTATTAATTTTTGAGTTTCTTTTAAAAACAAGTCTTGCAATTCCACTCTTAAGGTTGAAAAATTTACATATCTTTTACTGGGATCTTTTTCTAAACATTTCGTAATAATCGCAAAAAGGGCAGAGTCAGAAAAAGGCACTGTTTGGTGTTTGTGCAATTTTTCATACTCCATTGGATTTTTACCAATAAATGGTAACGCCCCAGATGTTACCATTTGATAAAGAACAATACCGAAAGAATAAATATCACTTAATTGATTTACGCGTCCATCAAACTGTTCTGGAGCCATATAAGGGAGCGTTCCACAAACTTTAACTCCGCTTTCGCTTTTAAAAATGCATAAATCTGAATTATATCTTTCTGGAACATCTTCGTTAGGCTCCAGTTCTTGCATTAATTTTACTAACCCAAAATTAATTATTTTTACAGTTTTATCCGAAGTTACCAAAATATTATCTGGCTTGATATCTCTGTGCGCGTCAATCCCTTTGGCATAAACATATTCCATCCCATAGCAAAACTCTACCGCATATTTAAGAGTTTTTGATAAAGTTAAATTATCCAAATATTGACTTAATAAATTTTTTTGATTTTCGTCCGGCGCAACATAATCATGAACAATAAAAGGATAATCATCTATCCGGATAACTACATAAGCACTAACAATATAAGGGTATTTGCCTAATCCGATCCAAATGAGGGCTTCTTTTTCAAAAAAAGCTTGGTTTTGGGGTGAACTTAAATATTTTCTATGGATAGTTCTTAAAACGTAAGGAATTCGATTTATATTATCATAACAAATATAGGCGCTCCCCTTATCCCACTCCAAAATATGATATACTTCATAACGTCCGTATATAGAATCTCCAACTTTTATTTTATTAACCAAGTTTGGTTCCATGCTCTCTCCTAAAAACAAAATTAACTAACGTGAAATTTGATGATCATACATCGCTTGACATTTATTTTTCAAGCCTCCCGTAAGAGGCATCCATCTGCCATTATTAAGTTTTATATCTTTAACTTTACCCGTTATCCGGTTTACCAAAACAGTCATGTGATTAGCTACCAAGGTAACTTCTTTGCAGGTTAAATGATCAAGGATATTCGCTGTATAAGCAGGTGAAGTAATCGCAAAAACTAATACTAAAAAAATTACTAGCTTTTTCATCAGAAATAAACCGGCAAAATCTCAAGTTAAATAACAATAATTCTCTTACGGGGAAAGATAATTACGTGGTAACTATAAAATTATAGAAACTCGCTACTTTAAAACAAAGAAAAAGACTAGCGCACAAATTATAAAAATTGCACCGATCAAAGTGTTTTTTTCCAACAAACAACCATGGAAAGTATGATCATAATCTTCTAATTTAGGGAATATTCTTTTACGTATTCCCATTTCCTTAGAAAGCATTAATTCGAATTTTTTAAAATTACCATAAAACAATAAAAGTATACCCGCAAAGAATATGACTGGGCTAAGCCAAAAGATTATCGGACGCAGAACATCAAAAATGGCGATGTCCTTTACTTCCAATTCATCTTCTCCCGAAAATAACCCAATAGAACTATTAATCGCTTGCAAGTTTAATTTCTTATTTTCCGCGAAAACCAAACCCACTGAAATAAACAAAATTACCAAACTTATCGCTAGGATCTTCTTACGCATATATCCTCCTATGGCTATTAACAACGCTTATGCCAGATAATTGCATTTTATACGATAAATAGCCTTAGTCAATACTTTTATAATCTGGATTAGAAACTCTTTTGAATTAACCAACAACAAGATAGAAATTACTAAATTAAAAAAAATTATTTAAAACTTGCCCCTTGTAAATATGTACCAAAACAGTGTATACTTAATCAGAAGGTAAAAGTAGCAACTAAAGTTGCTTAACCTTTATAAGGCAAGAGTAAGGAGTTGGTGGAAATAGGTAGACAGCCTTACACCTTGCCTTTTTTCTATAATTGCTACTTATAATCTTTAAAATAAAAAAGCCGGATTTATTCCGGCTTTTTTATAATCTCTTAACTAATTAACTAATATTTTATCTATAAAATATTACCAAAGATTCTCTTTTATCCAGCTATCTGATTTCTTAAGGATG
>Ga0247841_10007586_pt1 | contig 16032 bp, 16 predicted proteins | sample LaCruzMarch2015__2_FD_192410 | JGI IMG/M metagenome (GOLD analysis project Ga0247841, IMG submission 192410) | Freshwater microbial communities from meromictic Lake La Cruz, Castile-La Mancha, Spain - LaCruzMarch2015_18m | ecosystem: Environmental > Aquatic > Freshwater > Lake | place: Spain... | reverse complement strand
ACGAGCTCCTTGACGGGGTGGTTGAAGTTGAGCTTGATCTTGTTGGAACTGGAACCGACGGACTCGTCACCAGTGAACTGGAGCTGGGTGATGAGGTACTCGTGGGGGTTCTGGGCCATGCGGCGGCGCTCATCCGTATCAAGGAAGACATAGTCGACGTAGAGGGACGCGGCAACGAGGGACTGATTGTAGGCAATCGTGGCCGGGACGGGCTTTCCAACGGACATCTGGCCAGCAGATCCCTGGTAAGGGTTCTCATTGCAGTTGAGCGTGGTGACGGCCCAGAGGCACTCATCAATCGGGCGGATATCAAGGTTGATCTTGACCTCGTGGTACTGGAGCGCAATCAGGGGAAGGGCAAGTCCGGGGTTGGTGCAGAACCAGAACTGGAGGGGGACATAGAGCGTCGTCTCCGGAAGAGCGTTGCGGGGAGCGCAAACCTGGCGGGGGGCCAGGGAGTCGCAAGGTCCATCGACCTCAGAGAAGGACGGATCCGTGATGAACGTGAGCTGCGTGGTGTTTCCAATCATCTTGAAATATCCACGCTGTTGCTCGCTGGTCATCGTGAGCTGGTTCCAGATGTGCATCCAGTCACCATACTGGCGATCGATGCGCTGGCCTCCAATCTCAACCTCAACCTGGGCAACGAGCTGCTCTCCGGGGAAATCCAGCCAACGGGCATAAACGCCGGTGTTCTGGCCGGTGGTGTAGTTGCCGAGGCCCATAAGCTGGTTAATCTCGGGGAGAGTAACCTGAAGGTAGGTGCGGTAGGCAAGATCTCCGTTCCTGCTAATCACGCACTGGACACGACGACCGAAATCGGCCTGTCCGTTGAAAGTCTGTTCGATCGACTCAATCGCGAAGTTTGTGTACCTGCGGTACGTCACTTTCCAAAAAGTTATCTGAGGATTACCCGTAAGGTAAACATCTTGAGCGCCATAGGCTACGAGTTGCATAAGTCCACCTCCCATTGTATTATATAATGGCTAAAGAAAAAAAATTTTTTAAAAACAATTAATTCAAAATAAAATTGATATATAAAAGGTTTTTGTTTATATATGTAAACAAATGGAGATTAGTAAAAACGACAAATTTATTGAAAAAGCCATAGCAATTCACGGCGACAAATATGATTATTCTAAGGTGACTTATAAAACTGCTAAAATAAAGATTATTATAGGATGCAAAGACCACGGGGAGTTTGAACAGACACCAAGCAATCATTTGTCTGGGTTCAATTGTCAAAAATGTGCAAATAATGGTAAAATGACTACCGAACAGTATGTGAGCAGGGCTACTATCGCACACAAAGACAAATACGATTACTCTAAAGTGAATTATGTGAATGCCGATAAAAAAATTACAATTATTTGCAAGGAACATGGTGAATTTGAACAGATTCCGGATTTTCATCTAAATCGTAAATGCGGATGTCCTAAATGTGCGAATAATGTTACACTTACGATTTATGAATTTACAGAAAAAGCCAATAAAATTCACGGAGATAAATATGATTATTCACAGGTTGAATATATAAACAATCGGGCCTATATTGATATAATATGCAAAGAACATGGAATTTTCACACAAAAACAATTCAGTCATTTGCTTGGTATAGGCTGTCCTCATTGCATCAACAAGACAGAGTATAAATTCTTTACCATACTACAATCTAGATATCCAACAGTTAAACGTCAATTCAAAGCAGATTGGTGTAAACAAAAACGCTGCCTTCCATTTGATTTTGCGATCGAGGAACATAAAATAATAATAGAATTAGATGGACCGCAGCATTTTACACAAGTTGCAAACTGGCGTTCTCCTGAACTTCAACAAGAACAAGATTTATTCAAGACGAAATGTGCAAATGAGAACGGGTATTCAGTAATTCGTGTCCTACAAACAGATGTAGCAAACGATTTGTTAGATTTTGATTATTTGGTAAGTTGTATCGAAGAGAAGGGAATAAAAAAAAAAATTATTTGTAAAAACAAGGATTTATAATTCAACTCCCTTTTAGAAAAGGGAACAAAATTTTGCTCGCCACGGGGGCAAAGCCCCCGTAAACCCCATTTTGATCCACTTTTTTCAAAAGTGGATTTTTAAAAGCGACTTGGTCTGTTTCATTTCAAAACTAAATTGGGTAATCGACGCGCATGAATATGTCATTCCAATTTCATTCAAGCAACCATTTACATATTTTATGATTTCTTGAGTCTCATCTATAATCGTTGTATCACACTCGTTTTTTTCTGACAATTGCGAGTTTGATCGCAGACGGAATAAAATGTCAGTGACAGTGGTAACTAATAAATTGATCACGTTGTATATTTCGGTTTTCAGTGAAATCGCCTTTTGTCGCCTCAGCAACAACGACTTGAAGTGTTTTTCGTCGATCGTTTTATTGAGGTAAGCAATACGAATATCAAGATTCGCGTCAACCCGATTATGTTGCGCCAAGTCATTGTATTCTCTCGTTTCAATACAAGTTATCGCCGTGTTGACTACGTGGTTTATGAAACCGCACTCTATTTTTGAATGTTTGTCGAAGTACAGTGGAAGTGAAGTTATAAAATGTTGGGTGAGCTCGGTAACACACGGAACATCGCCCGGTTCGCGTTCTAATCCCCCGTTTTGACGACGCCATTCGTAGTAGTGGGGATTGTGAATTTTTGTTTCGATGTTTCCCGTTCTCCAACTGAATGCGGTGTGACATTGAGAGCACCACATTTGGTCACATCCGTCGATCTTAAATATATCCGCTTGACAACCCGGACACGACTTTGTGTCAGTCTTTAGCAGCTTTACAGTTTCAACTGTGTTTGGATCACAACAGTGTTCGTCATCGCTTTTGATTTCATGACAGTCCATACATGTTTTCTTTTGACACAACCCACAATTCCATTTTGAAGTGACAAATCCGCGACATTCTGGATCTGCGCATTTACGTACAAATGTGCGTCTGGTTGTTTTCCTGTTGAGTTTACGCAACTTGCGATTAATACCCTCATAAACTTGTAAATATAATTCGCGCTCCTCTCTTGTCTCTTCGGCTATAATAATATCCTGTGTTTTTTTCGTTTTCTTGGCTGTTCGAATTTCATTCATTATGTGTTTGAGTTCATCAAACAACCCGGACCGCCCCCCGCTCGCCTTGAAATAATTTTCAAACCTTTCATCTTGTGGACCTAGATCTTGTAAATCCGTGGTTTTCCTTTTATTTTCTTGTTTTTGTAACGACAAATCCCGGATTTTACGAATTGCCTCAATGCGCACGATGTTCAATCCCCGAGCTGTTCGAGTAACATTATACAGGTTATAAAGACTGACTTTGGACTGGTGTGAGAGCTGTTCTCGTCGTAGCCTATCCTCAATAACTATTTGGGTTTGTGGCATCAACGCAAGCTCTTGTTGAAACAAGACATTTTGCTTATGAGCCTTTAAAGTTTTGTTTATATATGTTGCTGAGAAATGTTTATTCATAAAATTTCTCGACCACTCTCCCGCACATACCGTATTCATACAACCCTGGACATTCGTGGATAACAAATATGTTTGACAACACGCCGAACATGCTTCGAATTTACAATATTCGCAGTTTATGAGCGGTCGCCTCTTTGCGTCAAAAGCATCTGCGCAAATACTACAACATTGAGGTTCCATTTTAATTCGTGTTGAATATCATTTAAGACTAATTATCATTTCAATTATTTTTGGTATCATACCCAACTTTAAGGTTGTTCTTCATAAAAGCAACTAAATAATCGTCGTGTAAAATCTCTTTTCTTCCTTCGTGGTTTTTCGTGAACACGTAAGAACCGTCGCGTTTTTTTAGAGACCATCCATCCTCTATTGCGTTGAACAACAAAACCATTTTCTGGAATTGTAAGGTGTCTATTTTCAAGTTGTCGTTTTCTAAATAGCTGCTAATATCAATTTTGAACTCTGGCATCTAACAAAAAACAAGAAAACTATTAACGTGATTTAACTAATCATTTCCACCTTTTCATAACTTCGTGAAAAAGGTGGATATATATTTTATCACAATAATCAGTTAAATAATAGATACTATTTTATTTAAATGCCATTTAAACACAAAACAACAAAGAAGATTAGTTACAACAAAAAAAATGCTGTGACTCTTGATAATAAGCATATGGAATTTTTAAATGAGTTTTCAAAAGATGATGAATATATAATACCCAATTTAAAATGCGAACGGGTCAAATTGCGTGAAGTTCTAGCGACAAATTTATCAATTGAACAACGAATTGAGACGGAAGAACGTATTCATGAAATAACCCAAAATATAAAGGAATGTAAAAGCAAGAAAAAGGAATATTTTCTTGACAATTCCAAATATATATTTGGTTATTTTGAGAATAAAAAAAATATATCTACAGGTTCCATAACCAATAAAAGCCAAATCCTTAACTCATTCTTTAAAATAAAAGATGAAGAAACATCCGTAAATCAAGACGATAAAAGGAATAATATCGTTCAACAATATTTAAGTAATATTGATGATACGTTTATCAATGTAAACTTATTTGTGTGTCCAACGGATATTTGTAAGTATTGTTTCAAGGGCGAATTAATACCACAAGAAGATGAGGGTACCTTGTTATGTAATTTGTGTGCGAGAAATGTTCCCTATCTAATTGAAAATGAGAAGCCGTCATATAAAGAACCCCCCAAAGAGGTTTGTTTTTATGCTTACAAGAGAATTAATCATTTCAAGGAAATTATCGCACAATTTCAAGGTAAAGAAACGACGCAAATACCCGTAGATGTGATTGAAAATATAAAACTTCAGATTAAAAAGGAGCGAATCGATCTTAACCAAATTACGAATAACAAAACCAAGGAAATTCTTAAAAAGCTTGGTTACAACAAATACTATGAACATATTCCATTTATTAAAGATAAGCTGGGAATAAAACCACCGATAATGTCACAGGAATTGGAAGACACCCTGTGTAATTTGTTTGTTGAGTTACAGGCACCATATTCTAAATTTTGTCCTAATGACCGTGTCAACTTTTTGAACTATTATTACACCGCCTATAAATTGTGTGAACTATTGGGCGAAGACCAATTTCTGGAACACTTCCCTCTTTTGAAGGATCAAGAGAAACGAATTGAACAGGACACAATTTGGAAACAAATCTGCGAAGAGCTGGATTGGGAGTTCTTTCCGACACTCTAATCCACCTTTTTCCACCTTTAGAAAAGGTGGAGCCAAAAGCAAGAGCGACTGAAAGCAAATCAACAAAAAGGTTATGTAAAAAATACAACTATTTTCACAAGGATATTATATTAGAAAAATTTATAAAATATTTTTCTAATATATATGAAACACATTAAATCACGTAAAAAGACAAAAACGAAAACAAATTTTAGAAAAAGAAACAATAAAACTAGACGAATGACTAGACGAATTAGAGGAGGTTTTATAGATGACCGGAAAAGTGTGGATTTTAACCCGAATCTTGCGTATGACGCAAAACAAACGGGAGGTATACGCCAAAGAGGAGGACAAAATATTGGGGCTGGTTGCCCTGACCCTAACTTTTCCATTTATAATACTAATGAATTGAGTTTGTTTCCTTATAGACCAACTTAACGATTTGACCAATAAGCATCAAAAGTCATATCACGAGTGGTTTGAATGTCCCAAGATATCAAATAAGTTGTTATACTTATTTGATATAACAATTTAAAGATTTGTTACCGTATTATAGTTAGAAACCTCCGGGAAATCTTACTAAATTGGCACCAATTCCAAATCCTGCCCCACTTCTAGCCGAAACCCCCATAGTCGGCACATACGTATCGAGTATGCTAAACGTGGCGGCGGCGGTTAACGCGATTAAGACAATTTCCTCAATATTGAGGGAACGTTTAGGAATGGCATACGCCGCAATAGCGACCATAAGTCCTTCCACAAGATATTTAATTATCCTCCTAACAAGTTCAGCAACGTTGATCAGACTGTTCATTATATTAAATAAAAAGAAAAAAATATATTGTGCGATAAACAACTTAAAATAAAATACCTAAACTAATTAAATGAGTCACTCTAAAATGAAGATTGATGGTTTTGAGCGAAAAGCTGTTGGCGGAAAACAGAACCCTAAATATGTGGACTTGTTAGAAGAGGACAAGGCAATTGCTGGGCAAAAATTTGTGTGTGTATCATTCGTTTCACCTGAAAAGGTCATGAAGCAGAAGGAGATATTTTATTTTGAACAATTCCTAAAGAAGTGGGAATTCAACAAATCAATGGAAAAGTTTGTCCAATTTTTGAATTTTGTTTCTTTCAAATATAACGTTTCATTTGACGATTTGTCAAACGACTTCAAGGAATTTGTGAAGGATGAGAAGGAAAATTTAGTTTCAACCAATATGACGGATGAATATAAAACGTATCTCGACAACAACGAGGAAGAACTCGAAAAGTCGTTTGGCGTCGCAAACAAATTCCAGACTTGCACAAGAGGGTTAAAAATCCGTGGTTCGTATCCCACCATAGAGGAGGCAGAACTGAGGTGTAAGATGTTGAGGGAGATTGACCCCAATCATGATGTGTTCGTTGGGCCAGTTGGGTTGTGGATGCCGTGGGATCCGGAGGCTTATAAAACGGGGAGAGTGGAATATATGGAGGAGGAACTAAATCAGCTCATGCACGAGAAGACGAAGAACGAGTCGAACGCCAAGCATGCGTTTGAACAACGTGTCAAGGAGAGTAAGCAAAAGGCGATTGAAGAGAACATTAAGAATGCTGAAAAGACCGGTAATATGCTGACCCAATCTATCGATGAACAAGGTAATCTGGTGGGCGTAAACAACATTAACACACAAGAGGGTTCAGTTAAAGAAAATGATACCATCTCTGCGGCGGATATTCGAATGGAGTTGTTCGAAGGCGAAAATATCGTTGTTGGTAAAACGGACAATGGAAAGAGCGAACTAATTAGTGGTCCTTTTGCCACGAAAAAGTAAATTTCGCATTATCCAAACAAGAGTTATATTTATATTCGCAAATAAAATATTAAAGATTATTATTTTATTTACAATTATAGGTCTCACAATATAGATAAAATATACTATATTAATTTGAATAAACGAACTGATCGAAGAGAACAAATCGAAAAGGAGCTCAACGAATTTGGTCTGAAATATGAAAGATTTGAAGCAATTGAAACTCATGGTTTTGGTATACATGGTTGTGGGTTGTCTCATTTGGCTGTTCTCAAACTAGCAAAGGAGAACAAATATGAAAATGTGCTCATTTTGGAAGATGATTTTACATTTTTGGTATCCAAGGATGAATTCGAACAAGAGTTGTCTTCATTTTTCAATTTGAAAATACATTTTGATGTATTAATGCTGTCCTACAACTTGTATGAGGGCGAGGATACCGAATATGGGTTCATAAATAAAGTTAAGGATGCGCAAACGGCATCTGGATATCTAGTCAATAAACATTATTATGATATATTGATAGATCTGTATGAGTGGGCAATGCCGTTACTAGAGCAAACCAAACAGCACTGGATTTATTGTAATGACCAAGTATGGAAACGATTACAAGGAAAGGATACTTGGTATTCTTTTACCAAGCGAATTGGAAAACAGGCGCCTGGGTATAGTGATAATGCCCAACAATTTTTTGATTACGATGTATAATGATTACGCTGTATAAAAATAATCATTATAAATAGTCTTATTTATGTGTCGCTTTTACACCTTTTAACATTTCAAATGCCGATTATATAGGTAATTTATTTTTATTATAAATCTTTATCTATAATTGTTAAATCTTATAATATATATATATATATTATGAAATATCTTTTTATTGATATACGTAAAAGTGATGAAGTTTATTCTAGACATTTTGACCAATCACAAGAGTATAGTTTTTATAACATTCCGATGAATATGATAAGATTCAATGCTAAGACAATTATAAACCATTTAGAATATTTTGATGAAATATATATTGTATGTCAATCCGCAAGTAGGTCTCAGTTTATTAAAAATAAATATTTTAATAATGATAAAAGAATTAAAGTGAGTGAGAAACTTCAGTTTTCCAATTTAAAATATGGTTTAAATAATATTTCTGTAAATGAAAATACTGATATGAGAATAAATATTGTTGGAAGTAATTCATTTAATTTTTATAGTGTTATGAGAATTATTCAGACAATAATGGGAATAATAATGATATCAGTAGGAATATACATTTATATTCAATTAAGTAAAGAAAAATTATTAAAGAAAATTAATATTTTACCATTAATCGTTTTAGTCTCATTTGGTAGTATGGCTCTTTATAATGGATTAACTTCAACTTGCTCAATATCTATCTTACTTAAAGACTATTTAAATTAAATAATCGGCATTTGAAATGTTAAATGGTGTAAAAAAAGCGAGCAAAATTTTGTTCCCCACGGGGGCTTAACCCCCCCCCTTTTCCTCCACTTTTCCTCCACTTTTTTCAAAAGTGGATTTCCAAGAGGGAGACCGTAACAATAACATTTTTTTGGCTCCACCTTTTCTAAAGGTGGGTTACCATTTGGTCGCCTTTTTTACATTAATTTTGGGTCCAGCACCTCGTTTTTTCGCATTTCCCGGGTCATATTTATCATCTTCTTCGTCTGAGTTGAACCCTTTGGACAATTCCCAGAACTCCTTTGACCCTAATTTGAAGTCATTATGATTATCGGCCTTATACCAGAACACCTGGTCCTGTAATTTGTTCGATTTTGAGTTGTTATTTATCACAAGACACTCATAATTCTCTGTGCATTGGTCCATGACTTGACAAAAGGACTCGAATGTGGGGAACATCCCCGCATAATTGTCATAGATGCGCCTTCGATTCGCTATGTAGGGCTCGCGCAAAATAAAAACGTAATCAATATTAGTCCTTAATACCGGCGGAACTCCTAACGGGTATTGCATAGTTATGATTAACATTATCTTCCAATGTCTCATTGGATACCATTCTCTATTAGGCATTTCTTCCTAACGTCATTGAATTTATGCTTTTTAAATGGGCATAACATGCTCTCGCATGGGATTAGACTATATCTTAAGGCTTCATCGGAAGTGGTTAGTTCCCTCCGCCCCACGGGCATTTAGTCGTTGAACAATCTTCATACCCTTACCATATTGGGTTTAGAAGACTTGCTGCGGGTTGTCTCTATTTTATACATTTTTACTATACCTTATGTGATTAGCATAAGCCACCAATGTATTTCTACAATGGTTTAGTAGCATAAACTTAACAAGATGTCTCCGCAATTTGGACGTGTCGCGTATTATACAAATACACTAGCCTAACTTTTGGTTAGACTACGGCAAACATTTCACCGTTCATGAATAGGAGCCGCATCATCTTATCGCGAGACCATGAGTCATCATACAAGCAATCATCTAAAATAACAAATGCGCGGGGGTCGATTGTGCTTCGTTTATATGTTTCGACTTCCTTTTTGATTTGTTTCAAAACAGTTTTTTGTCGTTTTAAGATATTTTCAATAATAGCAGTATTGTATTCATTGTGAATGAACAATTTTGGGACCATTTTTCCATAAAATCCGTTACCTTCTTCGGTTCCAGATATGACAGTTCCAATTGGTATTTCCTGGTGATAATATAGGAGGTCGCGAACAAGGAAACTCTTACCTGTATCACGACGACCAATAAGGACAACGACGGGCCCTTTTGATTCATTTGGTTTGAAACTGATATTTTTCATATCGAATTTTTTCAATTCTAGCGATGCCATTAGTAATAAAACAACAAATTATATTTTGGATACTTTAACGCAACAAAAGAAAGTATAAGTTTAAAATCATATAAAATTTATATTTTAAATAGCTAATGGCATTAGTTGTAAACTATCAAAAGAGAAAGAACGCTGAACTTTTTAAAAGTTTAGAAGGTTCGTTACTTCTCTCTAAAATACAAAATTATATCCCAATTTATAACCGTTTTTTCTCCTTGAACGATACTAATTACAACTCTATAAACTTGAATCACAAATCGCATATTTCAAATGTCAGGAAAATCAACGACAAATTTAAATGTTGTATCAAAAGCATAGAAAGGGGGAAAGAAAAAGAAAAAGAAAATGTTGACATCTTTTTCAAAATGGCTCCACTGTTAGACCCCTTTAAATATTTGATTGGGAAATATGATACAAATGATCCAAACTTATTGACGTTACCAGATAATACCTCAACGGAAACAAGTGTTAACCCCAAATATGTAGATGTAAACAACTCAGCATATGTTGACGGGTTATTTCTGTATGTAACAAATTTTCTGTTACACGAGCACGGATTTATAAACGGCGTTGATTATTATGGTTCATTTCTTGCTATCAAAAATGACTTTAAGTTGAACATTTTTGATGACATTGATTTTTTGAACGAGTCGTCGTTCTTTAAAAAAAACAGAAATATTCTATACAAGGTTGATGATTTTGACAATTTCTTTGACATCGATAACAACAGCGTTGCTTTAAAACCGATTAAAATCCAACATAATACTAGTGCGGGATCTTGTATTTCCTTAAAATCATTGAATGGGGAGTTATTTGAAAACATGTTTGATGATAACAATATGACCGCAAGTGAAACGACCGCAAGTGAAACGACCGCAAGTGAAACGACCGCAAGTGAAACGACCGCAAGTGAAACGACCGCAAGTTTTGACGCGATGACAGTTGTCGAGTTAAATGATATCTCTTGTGTGAATGATATCCAAATAACTACACTGAGAAGTAATTCGAGCTGTTCATCAACATCGTCACATACTAACGACGGAGACGATGACACAGAAGACAACACAGAAGAAAATAATAAAGAAGACAGCGATACAGAGTGGAGTGATGAATCCTCGTATACCGAAGAAGTAATTGAAGCAACAATACCCAAGTTCCCAGTACAGGTAATTTGTATGGAGAATTGTGAAAACACGTTTGACGACCTTATTTTAAATAATGAACTTTCGAATGATGAATGGTTTTCGGCTTTGATGCAGATTATAATGATTTTAATCACATATCAAAAGACATTTTCGTTTACCCACAATGACCTTCATACAAACAACGTAATGTATAATCAAACGGACAGGAAATTCATTTATTATTTGTATGGAAAGAAATATTATAAAGTGCCAACATTTGGTCGAATCTTCAAAGTCATTGATTTTGGACGGAGTATATACAAGGTAAATGGTAAGGTGTTTTGTAGCGACAGCTTCAAAATTGGGGGTGATGCTGCGACACAATATAATACAGAGCCCTTTTTCAATGATAAAAAGGCCCGCCTAGACCCCAACTTCAGTTTTGATTTGTGTAGACTGGCGTGTTCCATTTACGATTATGTGATCGACGACGCAAAACAAATCAAAAACCCAGTCCACAAGGTGATATATGATTGGTGTCTCGACGACAATGGTTGTAATCTTCTCTATAAAAATAATGGGGTCGAACGATATCCAGAATTCAAACTCTACAAGATGATTGCCAGGTGTGTTCATAATCATACTCCCCAATTACAATTGGACAGACCTGAATTTAAAAAATATGAATTCACTGGAAAAGTCAAGGGAGATATAGTTGACATTGATAAAATGCCTGTGTGCGTATAATTATCTTTTAGAAATCCACTTTTTTCACGAAGTAATGGAAAGCGGAGCAAAACAAATATGGGGGTTTTTAAGCCCCGCGGAGAACAAAACTTTGCCCGCTTTTTTTACACCTTTTCTCTTTGAAAACGCCCATTCTGGAGCGTTTTCATCAGCGAAAAGTAACGGTTCCATGCGCATCTTCGATGCGCAAAGGTTTAAATCTTTTGGCTTCTTGCTTCGCTAAACGCTTTTTTCACAAAGTTATGAAAGGTGGATTACAATATACTGATAATACATTTAGCATATTGTAATACAACAATCCTTTAGAAAATCAACCTTTTCAAAAAAGTTGATTTTTAATATGAAAAATAATAATATTTTGTTCAATTAGATGGACAACTATGGTTTTATAATAACAAGACACGTGAATTCTGCGAAAACAAACAAATACTGGAATAATTCCATTCGTTGTATACGGCGATTTTACCCGTACAAGAAAATTGTTATCATCGATGACAATAGTAACCTCGAGTTTTTGACCGCGGAAAATGATTATACCAATGTGGAAATTATCCAATCGGAGTTTTGTGGTCGCGGAGAATTACTCCCGTATTACTATTATCAAAAACACAAATGGTTTGAAAACGCAGTTATAATACACGATAGTGTTTTTTTTCACAGACGCTTCAGCTTTGAACGAATTATAGGTCTTCGAGTATTACCACTGTGGTCATTTGAATCTGATAAAGAAAACAGGCCCAACACATTGCGTATAGCGAATAAATTAAAAAATGGGTATGTGATCAAAAAAATGCTGTCACATGAGTTCGAGTCTAAATTTTTCTTGAATGAAGACAAATGGAACGGTTGTTTCGGTGTTCAAAGCTTTATAAATCATTCGTTTTTACAATCCCTGGAAAGGAAATATGGCATTTCAAATATGATAGAAGCCGTCAAATGTAGGGCCGATAGATGTTCGCTCGAGAGAATATTTGGGGCGCTATTCTGTAAAGAATGTAAAGAAGTAGTCAAGTTAAAATCACTATTTGGAAATATCATGAAATACCAATCTTGGGGATATACATATGATAACTACGAAACAGATTTGAAACGAAACAAAATACCCAAACCAATTGTAAAGGTGTGGACCGGGCGATAAAGTCGCTTTTGAAAAAAGCGAGCAAAATTTTGTTCCCTTTTTCCAAAAGGGAGTTACACTCAGTGCGTCGCCAAAAACATATTATTAACTCCGCTAACCTGGACAATATTGTATGATAACTGCTTGATAAAATCAAATAAATCATCATTTCTATCGTTTGATTCAAACAAAATTGTTGGGTAGTTTGAGTTTTTCAGCGTTTCGACCGCACCCTTCAAAACATTCAACTCATTCTCCTCTACATCCATTTTAATAAACCCAATATTTTTAAGTCCAAGACTGTCAAGTGTTCGAATAGTAACCGTCTCAGTTGTTAATACCTGATTTTGATTCTTTATAAGCGTTGACCCTCCTCCGTCATTGCTTACAATGAATAACTCCTTTTCACCAACCTGTTCAGGTGATCCCAACCCAAAATTAAGACACGTAACATTTTTCAAATTCGAAAGGGCGACACTTCCACACAAAGAGTAGTATGTCATTCTTTGGGGTTCAAATGAATACACCTGTTGACTTCTATTTGCCAAACAAAGTGAATATGTGCCGCTGTGAGCTCCAATATCTAAAGTAGTTTTGTTACTGAAACAAAACTGCTTTGACCACTCCATCAAACTTGATTCAAACAAACCATGGTTTGAATAATAACTCAAATTATTTGACGGTAGAATAAACATCAATTTATCCATATTAATAATCTGGTTGTTTCGATTATCAGTAACATCTTCGTCCTTAGACTTAGTTAGTATAAAATATTCACAGGACATTGATTTTATACTAAGTATACCTTTATATCATTGTTTCTAAAACTCTGGATTGTCTGTAAACACTTGTTGTGATACCGTGCCTTCGCCGCTCATCGGCTTCAACTGTTCCATAACAAAAATACCAAAAACAACACTAAAATAAACCAACAACGCATCACGTATTAATAATTTGAGTGGTTTGCTCTCCTTGTCAACAAATCGCATTTCGACGAATTTTGCGATTAAAAACGCGACTGAAATTATTCCCGCTATAAAAAACATATTGTCCATTTACAATACCCATAAACATTCTTCTTTCATCTTTTACGCAATTACTCCAATAACTCAAATTCAATTTCTTCGTTCAATTCTGGGAATTTTATTTTAGGTTCACCGATCTCATGAACATCTAAATCTGTAAGGTCAAATGATTCAGGCGAAATTGATATTTTATCACCATCTTCTTCTGCTTTCTCCTTCGCACGTTTTACACTGATCTCATTCAAAAATTCAATCGTTTTGGGGGCACTGACAGGAGTTACATTATCATTAATGTCTTTTACATAATCAACATCATCGAATGATAATTTAGTTGCAGGTTCATCCTTCGTTTGGACTACAGACACCGGCGAAATAACTTGTTCAGTTTCTTTCACAGCTTCGGGCTCGGGATCAATCACATCTTCCTTGATCTCTTCAATTAACTCTTCTTCTACATATTCATCTTGCATATATTCTTTCAAGATAGCCTCAACCGGGATGCTTTCCCGTATAGTGTTCAAAATACACTCCTGAACAATGATTTCAAGTTCACGGTTTTGTTTTTGTATTTGAAGTGGTGGAATTCCCAACTCAAACAGATATACGTTTTTGTATACCTTTCTTGCGACACTAATGTAAACCTTGTGAATAAAATCGTCCAACTTGGGAATATTGATGTCAATCTTTTTCTGTTTTTGTCCAACCCGAACAGCTGTTAAAATTTTCAGTTGAATAATGTGAACACATGTTACCAAATCTTCTAAATACAAGCATCCGCTTTTATCGCAAATTCTCTTTCGTTCTGTTTCTATAATTGTGTTATTCCATTTGGGGATTCTAGATACAAAGTTTTGAAATGTCATAAGGTATTTGTCCATTTCACCATTTTCCTTACACAATTTGACCGCTTCGTCGATAATCGATTTATAACCATCAATTACGAGAGGGGTTAAAATTGTGACTAAGCGAGCAGACCATTCATTTCGGCTTTCGTGTAACGTGGCTACATTAAAATCATCCATGTTACATAAATGAAATATTTTCTAAAGATAGTTCTAAACTTAAAAACATAAAGTTTAAAATAAATAACATCACTATTTTTTCATTCCTAAATTCCTTTCGAACACGATGGAATGCGATTAATAATTCATATCTTCGTTCAGTCGTTAAACAAGGATATGGATTATCAAGTAGCTTTAATATGTCTAAACCACTATATCCCTTTTCATATAACAGCGAACAAAACGTCATTAACGCCTTCACACTGGTGTTTTTGTCGATTGATTTTGTAATTTCCTTTTTCAGTTTATCCAAGCGGTTTGTATTTACATTGTTCATTTTAAACGTCTCTTCTAAATTATACTTGTAAAGATTGATCGTCTTACCATCATGGGTTGGCTCAGGAACATAAATTTCACAAAATCTCGACAATATCGGTTTTAGCAGGTTGTATTTGTCTTCTACGACAATGAAAAATCGGGTGTTGTGACTAAACAATTCAATACATCTACGCAGTGCCGATTGGGCATCCATTGTAAGTTTATCGGCATTGAGTAAAATAATACTTTTGAAAATATCCCCTCCATTTGAATTAATATGTGTCTTGGCAAAGAATTTTAACTCATCGCGTATAAACTTAATACCCTTTCCGTGAGCACAATTGACATACATTACCAACGACTTTATTTTTTCTCTATCGTGTTCATATATGCTATGTATGAATTCATTCACGAGAGTTCGTTTTCCACCCCCGGTTGGTCCATGAAATATAATATTGGGGATTTTGTGTTTCAACTGGAAGTATTCCAATTTTTCCTTTATTTTTTGATGAATATGTAATGACATTGTAGAACTTGTTATTATATATGAGTTGTTTTTAAATGTGTTTTTAACGCAATCTTCCACTTTTAAGAAAAGTGGAGCAAAATCAACTTTGGGGAAAAGTTACAACGAAGCAAGATCAAAAAGCGTAGCGACTATATCCACTTTTTTCGCGAAACAACCCCGCCTCCCATTACTTCGTGCCCTCCGGGAGAGAGAGGATTTGGTTTGGCTCCACACGGGGGCAAAGCCCCCGTAAACCCCCCACAGCGGATTTGGACCAACTCTCTTTTACACCTTTTCTCTTTGAAAACGCCCATTCTGGGGCGTTTTCATCAGCGAAAAGTAACTGTTCCATGCGCATTTTCAATGCGCAAAGGTGTAAAAAAAGAG
>Ga0247841_10007583_pt1 | contig 16039 bp, 13 predicted proteins | sample LaCruzMarch2015__2_FD_192410 | JGI IMG/M metagenome (GOLD analysis project Ga0247841, IMG submission 192410) | Freshwater microbial communities from meromictic Lake La Cruz, Castile-La Mancha, Spain - LaCruzMarch2015_18m | ecosystem: Environmental > Aquatic > Freshwater > Lake | place: Spain... | reverse complement strand
CCCGAGAAATAAGAAAATTTAATAAAGATATTCCAATTATAATGAACTCCGGTTCAGATAGACAAGAAGAAGCTCTAAAAGCCGGAGTCACTGAATATGTTCCTAAAGGCTATCCAGAACACCGTATAGACGCAGTTCGAAGATTATATCGCGGAGACTAATCATTTTCAAAATTAGACCACTAGTTCCGTAACGCCCATATCAGCAATTAGCTTAGAATATTTTTCTTTAAACTTTTCAATAAATTCTTTTCCGTTGAAATTAACTTTTTCGCGCGCAAACAAAATTCCTTTCTTTTCAAAATTATCCTTGTGTTCCGCCTTGAATGCCTTTGAAAATTCTGGCAGTTTTATCGACGGCCCGCGCAAAATAATTTCTTTCCTTGGTTTTAGCGCTAAATAAATCTCCGCACTCTTTTTATCTTCATAAACAAATTCCTTTTTCTTTATCTCAAAATATTTTTCCATTTTTTCTTCAAGCATATTTGAGAATTTCAAAAGTTTTGTTCCTGCGATGTCGCCTTCTTGTCTGTCCGTAGAAATATTTATTTTCAACAACTCGAGTTTATTTTTCTCGCTATATTTCTCAAAATCAGATAAACTGAATTCTTTTACAACAAAAAATTCTTCCGACGGTTTTTTCAAAAATTCAGCGCACGATTTTTTAAATTTTTCAAATGTTTCATCAGACAAAGCGGCCAAAGCATTCCTCTCTTTGAACGTCGGGTCAACAAAAACAATCGGCGATTTCAATTTTGACTCGTTCATGTCCAAAGAAATAATTTTTTTATTCTTGTAATGTTTTTCCGGGTCAATTATAACTTTTTCTTTAATCTTAGAAACCTCTTTTATAAATTTCAAAAAACTTCCAGAATGTATTATCAACAATTCCAGAGCATAACCAGAAAATCCTTTAATGTAACTTTCCGCGCCGTAGCATTTTTGCGCGTAGCAAAACGTTTTCGCGAGGCGTATTTCGTCAGCAAGGCTTTTATGTTTCGCGATTTTTTTTCTAACATAAGAAACATGGAAATAACTCAAATCAGCGACGTTAACCGCATCCTTTGGTTTGCTTATTAATCGCACTGGAATAATTTCAAATATAACCTTTCCCCTGCGGATCATAAAATAATCTCTAGAGCCATGCACCTTTTCTACATTCATTCCGGTAAGAACTTTTTCCAAATGGCCGGAAATTTCCCAGTCCTCATATTTTTTATCAAATCTTACAAAAATATCAACATCATAATTTTTTTTCTTAATTACAGTGTCCTTCGCAAAACTCCCGCCGACGAAAACAACCGCTTTGAATTTCTTTTCTTTAATTTTTTTATTCAACTCTTTTATTATTAGCTCACTTTCTTTTTTTATTCCCGTAATCTCTTTCTTTTCTGGCGCAATTTCTTTTTTTAGATTTTGAATTACTTTATTTAGATTCATCTTTTTTTGTTTCAATTTCTACAACCTCTTTTTTCTTTTCTTTCTTACGTTTTTTCTTTTTTTCTACTTTTTTATCTTCAATGAAGTTTTCGTCTTCTTCGCCAATTCCTTTTTCAACCGGAGTTTTTTTCTTTGTGTCTAGTAGACTATCCATTCCTGCGCTAAGGTCAATTATATACTTTCCCTCTTCGAGTTTTACAACGAACGGCTTTTCGCCTCGGAAAACTTTCCCGATGTCAATTTCAAAATGTCCTGGCTTTATTACTCTTATTGCCTCAAGGTCAAGCACAATCGGCTCTTCTTCCCTCGGCATCTCAATTATCTCCCTGATATCTTTTTCTATCTGGTCTTTTTCTTTGTCCTTAAGATTAACTATCTCAACTTCCTTCAGCATTGCCAGCCTTTCCGGCCGAACATAAAGAAAAAAATGACTTCCGCACCCGCATCCCTCTAGGATTTCTCTGCTTGCATCTGGATAAACTTTTCCGCAGTGTACGCATTGGTGTGGCATTGTGAGCTTTGTGTAATTTATTTGTTTAATAGCAGAGCTCACAATGCCATAGGCATGTTGAGATACTATTTAACTAGCGATAATAAACAAAAAGTCTTCTGATTAATAAATCTTGCTAAACTATTTAAATCCCGACCGCTTAATTAAAAAGATGGTACAAGCAATAGCAAACTTCGCATTCACGCAATTTCTCGGTCTTCCGTTAATCGTTTACGGTGGAATTCTCACATTTATTTTATTAATTGCGACCGCGGTCGCCGGTTCTCTCGCAATGAAGGGAAAATTCAAAGTCGGACATCACAAACTTTTAGCCATAATCACTATACTTTTTGCCGTCGCTCACGGACTTCTCGGATTTTTATCTTTTTTTTAAAACTCTAATTTGATTTATAACTTATTTTCTCAAATCGAAGAGTTTATAATTATCTAGCCGACCTATTTTTATGAACAATTCTTCGCAAGGAACTAATCCCAGACATTTGGCAGATATGATCTGGTATTTAACATTCAATTTTGGGAGAGATAATCCTGAATCTTTTATTTCAGAAGAAGCAATAATCGATGAGGATATGATCTGGAATTGCAGTGCGTGTGAGTTAGTATACAAAATTGATGAAAATCCTCATGAAAGAGCTCCTTGGAAAAGATTCACAAGACTTCACGTTTATTTGGATTTGGAAACTCTTTCTGCTAGAGTTTATTGCGGCGGAAGAGGTTACGATCAAGGCGAATTAGTTTTTCATTATTGCTCGCGAGATGATATGTTGCCTGAGTCAGAAATGGAAAATGGCGCCTGGGAACAAAGGTTGCGCGAAGAGTATGAACGAAAAATTCAGAGAACTGGCTTGCTTACTACTCCTGTTTAAAATTAATTTTATAATATCTAGTCCGTCGTTATATAAATTTCTGGCTCGTGCGGTTTTCCGCCCTCTTCAATTAACTGCTCCAAATCAAGCCTCGTAAAATGTTTTCCCAGAAAAGGAGACATTGCTTTTATCTCCCACTCCGCTCTAAGAGAAGCAACATTCAAATCTCCACCCTCGACATAAAATGGTTGGCCACGCGTTTTTGTTTCTTGATTATACCAAATAACTAAATATTTCATAAGAAAAACCAACAGAATTAGTTTATAATTTTTATGTCGAGAATTTAAAACCACGCATGTCAAGAATTTTGCTTTTCGGAATTAATTCTTGAGCACTATCAAGAACACGATTGTTCTTGAAGCTTTAGTGCGTGGAATTCTCGAGCATGTCAAGATTGTAAAATCTTGAGCACTGTCAGGAACTAATAAATTCCTGAAGTCCAAAGCACGAGCGCCTTTTCAAACCACGGCTTTAAAGCCATGGTGGCGCATCGTGCTTTTGATGTCAATCAATTTTATAAACCATAATTACCATTAAAATTCATGCCAATAAAAATTGATTACAAAAAATGTTGCTGGAAAGACGGAAAATGTTCTTCTTGTACTTGCGGCGGAAAATGTAATGGTTGCGTAGAAGTTTGTCCTGTGCAAGCCCTCACAAGAAAAAAACTTGTAGAATTTGACGAAAGCAAATGCATAAGTTGTGGCGCCTGCGTCGAGGCCTGCAAACACAGCGCGATAAAATTAATTTAGATTTCTCAGATTGATTTATTTTGTTTAAACTATTAAAGGGTAACAAAAACGAAAGGTTTAAAAATAAGGGAATTTTGTAAAAAACATGGCTGCATTAATAAGAACAGTTGGACAAAAACTTGAATTGTCTAATAAGACATTAATTCATACGTCTAATGGAGATTATCTTTTTGATAAATCAATTCCCGCTTTTGATATGCCTTTAGGAACGGAGCCTCGAGAATATGCAATGGTTCAAGATGCTTTTGTCGTTGATGGAAACGATGCAGGTTATTCCGCAAGCTCGGCTATTTCTATGGCTCAAAAATTTAATGGTCTAAAATATATTCCGACCCATGTTGAAGTTTTGAAAAGCGGATTTGCGATTCCGACGCCTTCAAGATTCATGCCTCATTTAAGAAATGTTAATGACGCATTGAAAGGAAGAGGAGTTTTGTATGACGCTTCTGGAAATTTAATTGAAGGAGAAAGGCTAAATCAATATGCTAACCGAATGAATCATAATTGTTGGGTGTGGCTGAATGCAGGATTTCAAAAAGGAAATGGTTTTAAGGGTTTAGAGTTAGTTACAATCTCTGGTTTAGATGATAAAGGCGAGCCGATTACAAACGCTGTTCCTTTGGAAGATTGTTTAGAAGAAAATTGCTGGGCTGATGCTGAATCAGTAAACGCTCAAGGTTTTCCTACAAAAAAATCTAAGACGGACAACTATGAACCTGGCAAGAATTTTTATTCTTGGTATCCTAGACCAGGAGCTGTCGTGAGGTTCGTCGCGGATTCGGGTGGGGCTTACCTCAGTTGCGACGGGGATCCGGGTAATCGCTATGATTCGCTTGGGGTACGTTTCGTCGCGCGAAAAAATTGAAGTTGTTGTATATTCTCCTAAATAGGAATTTATTAAAAGCTATTTAATTTCTGTTGATTGCTCCAGAGGGTTATCAAATTTGTTCCCTCGAGGAATTCCCATTAAGATAACAAACTCGAGCTACACGCAAATTCATTTTCCTAAATAGAGTTTAATAAATTCTATCTGGATAATAAAATTCAATAAGAATAGTTAGTAGTGATGATTGGCCTTGGGAAAGCTTTGAGTGAATATTAAACTTATGGTGCTACTTGATGAGTTTGCTAACTTAAGCTGTCGTGAGGTTCAACGCGAATTCGAATAGGGCTAACCTCAATTGCAACAGGAATCCAGATAATCGCAATGATTCGCTTGGAATAGCTTGGGTATCTGGAGCACAATTGCATGAAAACTTATAAGAATATTTATGATAAAATTTGCTCAACCGAAAATTTAATTACTGCTTTTAAAAAAGCGAGAAAAGGAAAGTCAAAGAAATTTTATGTTGTTGAATTTGAAAAAAATTTAGAGCAAGAATTAAAAAATCTGCAAAAAGAACTTATCTCAAAAACATACAAACCAAAACCACTCAAAAGATTTGTTATTAGAGACCCAAAAACTAGAATAATTCATGCCTCGGCTTTTAGAGACAGAGTAGTGCATCATGCTTTGGTTAATATCTTGGAACCTATATTTGAAAAAATCTTTACTTATGACTCTTTTGCGAGCAGAAAGAATAAGGGAACGCATTTGGCTGTTGAAAGGTTAGAAAAATTTATGAGAATGGTTTCCAGAAATGGGAAACCTGCAAAAAATGCTTTGAATAAAAATATGGTGGAGGGTTATGTTCTGAAAGCAGACATTAAAAGTTATTTTGATAATGTGGATCGCGAAGTTCTCATTGGACTAATAAGAAAAAATATTAACGATGACGGAGCTATTTGGCTCACAAGGCAGATATTAAACAACTTTGATTCTAAAATTAAAGGCAAAGGAATGCCTCTTGGAAACTTAACATCTCAATTCTTCGCAAATGTTTATCTTAATGAACTGGACTATTTTGTCAAACATAGACTAAAATCAAAGTATTATATAAGATATGTTGACGATTTTGTTATTCTCCACAGAAATAAAAAAAGATTGGAATATTTTAAGAAACAAATTGATAATTTCTTGGTGCACGAGTTAAAGTTATGGTTGCATCCAGATAAATCAAAGATATTGCCCTTAAGAAATGGAATTACTTTTTTGGGTTATAGGTTATTTTATTACTATAAACTTTTGGTAAAAAGAAATATTCGGAAAATTCTTTTGAAGATAAATGAATATAAGCAAGACAAAATTTCAAAAGAAAAAATGCTTGAAAGCTTTCAAGGCTGGAATGCTTATGCAAAATGGGCAAATAGCTATACGTTAAGAAGAGAAATTGTAAGAAAGATTTATTCTAAAGATAATCAGTAATTTTCTTCCCAGACTTCGTAATACGATTGCGGATGCTTGCACGCTGGGCAACTCTCTAGAGCTTCTTTTCCCTCGTGAACATAACCGCAGTTTCTGCATTTCCATTTCACAACTTTATCTTTCTTGAAAACTTTTTTATTTTTAACATTCTCTAAAAGTTTTCTATAACGCGCTTCATGTTTCTCTTCAACTTCGCCGATTTCTTTAAATGAATCTGCAACTTCCTTAAATCCTTCCGCTCTCGCGGTCTTTTCAAAGTCCGGATAAATTTTTCCCCACTCTTCTTTTTCTCCATTAGCTGCGGCCAAAAGATTTTCTTCTGTTTTTCCAATTTTTCCAGCAGGGTACGTCGCAGTAATCTCAGTCATTCCGCCTTCTAGATATTTAAAGAAAATCTTTGCGTGTTCTTTTTCGTTTTCAGCTGTCTCTAAAAATATCGCAGAAATTTGTTCAAATCCTTCCTTTTTAGCGACGGACGCAAAATAAGTATAACGATTTCTCGCCTGTGATTCTCCAGCAAACGCCTTCAAAAGATTTTTTTCTGTCTCACTCCCTTTTATACTCTTCATAAAAAAATAAATCTTCAAGAGTTTATAAGTTTTTAGTTTATGCTTGAGGGTAATTTACTTTTGCATTTAGAAATATTTCCACAATCAAAACCTAACTCGTTCGTTCCATTATCTCTCAGCACATATCTTTTCATATACAAATTTTTATAAACCCCATTCCGATAAAAAACAAATGTCAAAAACACACCCCACAATAACTGCGGATGAATTTCCTCCACAAGCAACAGAAGATAAAATTACTCCGCGAGCTGGTGAAACTTATCCGTGTCCTCTTGACGGAACAGAAAATCCTTTTGTCGAAATGCACGATAGAAATTTAAAATATAAATTTCTCGATGTGGATTTAAGTTCATAGCAAGTCCAAACAGACATTTAGATGAAGGATATTGCCGACATAGAGCAAGAGAGTATCAACGACAATCACGGCCATTCACATAAACTTTTACTACTTAAGCAAAATTTCAAGCTTCTTTGGATTTCTTTTGATTTCCTTTACAATGTTCGCTGGACCTATAACGGTCATCGCGTTTCTCTGACCGATTAGCATTCTCGCGACGCTGTTTTTGAATTTTGCTCCTGCGCCCTCTTCTTTGTTTTCAAGAACGGCCAATTCAATTCCTCTGAATCCACTTATGTGCCCGATTAGAGCCATGGTGTCTTCAATCAAACGACTTTCCTCTTCTGCCTTAAGCTGGCCCTGTAAAATTACAACCTTTCCAGCCAAAACCAAACTCAAAATTTTTTTAATTCTTTCTGCCGAACCCAGCGACGCTATTTCACCGTACGGCATCAAGCTTATGCTCAATTTGCTTTTTTCTTCTTTCATTTTCACCCCTATTTTACTTTCCTCACTAATTTAAATAGTGACTCATAAAATTCTTCCATATTCGTTCCTTCCTTTACACTGATTCCAATAACATCATATTCCGGAAAAGCCGCCTCAACTTTTTTAACGTCCGCTTTTCTAAGATCAACTTTATTTGCAGCAATTAGAACCGGAACATTTCTCGCCGCAAGATTTCCTATGATTGTAATATTAACCTGTGAATATGGGTTTTGCGTCGAGTCAATCACGACTACGACCGCATCCATGTCATCTAACCATTTAATTGATTCAATAACGCCGTGCGTGGCTTCCTTTGCGCGTTTCTGTGCCTCGCCTTTGCCCATACCAAATTTCAAAAAATCTTCATAATCAATCTTCGTCGCAATTCCAGGTGTGTCAATAAGCTTGAAACTTAATTCTTTCGCGCCCTTTTTTATTGTAACCTCTTCCTTAAACTGAACACTCCTCGTCTCATGCGGAATATTACTTACCGTTCCAATACTTTCCCCCAACCAATCTTCACATATTTTATTTGCAAGGCTAGTCTTCCCCGCATTTGGCGGCCCGTAAAATCCGAGCTTCACCTTTCTCTTTCCCTTGAAAAATTTTGAAAAAAACTTTTTTGTAAGACTAAATATTCCCATTTTTTCTCCTATCTATAACCAGGTGGTGGCCCCCTTTTTAATACTTTTCCATTTGCGTTCGCAGGGCCGTTCAATCCACCAAATCCCCTCGGTGATCCATATCCTCGAGGAGGAGAAGGCAAATTCGCTGGCCTTTGAGATCCAACCTTTTTCCAAGCATAATTTATTTGTGAAGATTTCCAACCACTCGCTTTTAATTTTTCAACAATTTGTTTTTTGTCAAGTCTTTGTCTCTGCGCATTTTCTATAAAGCTGATTAAATTTCTCAAGTCTCCTTTATTCTTGAATAAAAAATCTTCATACTTATTTTTGTACCACCAATAAAATATTCCTCCCAAAATTATTATTCCTAAAAGTGCTAATATTATTACTACAAGTGTCCAGTTCATCGGACCGCTTGAAGCACAATCATCAGGACAGTTAGTTTCATCTTCTCCAGCGTCGCATATATTATCATTATTGCAAACAGAATTTGAAACTTCTGGAAGAAGACTATACTCTGGAGAAACAAAAACATGAAGATTATCTGGAGTCATTGACTGATTCTTGACAATAAACGAAATTTCTTTTTCATCAATTGAACTAAACTTAATTGCATAAAATTCATTATCTCCAACAGTTTTCTTTTCCTGATTGTAGTTATCTCCGCAAAAAGTTATAAGGCTCGGATCTTCATCGATAACCAGATAACTTTCATAACTAACTGGATTAATTTTCTTAGATAATTTTAAGTCATAATAAGTTACGATATCCGTCGTGCTTGTATTATAATCTGCGGCAATAGTTCTATAACTTCCGCCATAAGTCAATCTATCCTCATTCCATTTTACAATTCTCGCACCAACATCTTCTGGTGTCGTTCCAGAAAATAATTCTGAAAGCAGATCTCCATTAATCTTTTCTTCCGTAACTGTGTAGTCGATTGTGCCATCTATAACGGCAAGGTATGGAATTCTAAATCCTATTAGCTCATAAAATAATTTTGTAATTGCTTCGTCGTCGGACTTCGCAATCGCTCCGTTATATTCATCCTGATACTTTTTCAAATCATTATTTATTGTATCAAGATTAATCGATCCGATCAGATAGTCTTTATAACATCCAGCGATTTTCGTGCTATCCTGCATATCACTTTTCAAATTATCGTAGCTGTTTTTTCTTTCATTAATCATTTGTGTGGTTAGATTTGTTGGAGCTAAAACATTAATCTCAACCGAGCCAGTATATTCTTTTCCGGCGCTGTCAATCAATTTTATTTCCAGTTCATACGTGCCAGACTTAAGGTAAGTGTATGTTGCCGTATTAGTAAAAGTTTCAACCACGGAACTGTTATATTCAAACTTCCATTCATATTTTGTAATATTCCTGTCAACCGCATTCACTCCAACAGTAAACGTTGTAGCGATTGTTGCAATTGCCGTCGACGGAGTTACATTTTCTATTGAAGAAAAACTTTCAACAGTTATCTTATCACTGAACACACTCTTATTTCCAATCCTGAAAGAAACATCATAGTTTCCCTTTTTATCTGGAACTTCAATTCCAGCTGCAGTGAGTTCAATAATTTTTGATCCATTCGTATTTACTAACGGAGGTATGTCTTTCAATGTATAAATCTCAAAGTCTCTTGCTCTTCCACCGTCAGACGTGTACTCAATATAAGCGCCATTCAAAGTTATTTTCTGATTAACATTTGACTTTATTTTTATCGGAATTACGCACGGAGTCTTGCTACAATCACTATAATAAAAATCTTTTATATAACTGAGAACATAATCTTCCAATGTTAATCCAGAGTCTGTTACAATCGAGGAAGAGCTAAATAAAACTTCTCCTGGCGTTGTAAACTTCTTTGCAATAGAATATATCTGATAATTTCTTGAATATCCTTTTGTTTCATCGAGAGTCCATCCGCTAAATCCGCAAGCATCAAGAGGATACAACTCGCCCAAAATCGCGAAATCTGTGTCTTGAGTTTGGTCATATATACAGACATAATGTTGTGCTCGAGTCTTTGAAGAATAATTTACAACACATCCAACCTCTCCTTCATTATCTATCTTAGTTAAATCCAACGCACACGTCGCCTTCGGCTGATCGCCCAAACCATCGTAAATACTCATAACAATGTTTGGATTTTCCGTCGATCCTTTTCTTACATAAGCTCCCAATTCAAATGCCGGAGCTATAGATAAATTCATAACTTCACAATAAGGGGATTTTCCAATTAGATAGTCTTGAGTATATCTTCCAAGATTTCCGCCGCAGCCATAATTTTTTTCATCTCCACAACTTTCTGTAGAAGCTTTCGTTCCAATTAATTCTACGCTGTTATCATTAAGTAGATCTATCTCAAATGGATTCTTACAGCTTTCCACAGCATTGCTTTCAACAGTAAATCCAAACTTACTAATTGAGGAAACATCGCCTCCGCCTATCTGCATTCCAACATACTGCTCATCACTTAACCCCATGTTAAAACTTTTTTCTGCCGTCGGCGAACTAGGTATATATGTATCTTGGCAGAACCTTGGCATACAAGTATAATCAACATTAGAAACATCATTCAAAAAAGTCGCAAGATTTTTATAAGTTCTATTTCCTTCGGAGAAACTGCTAAAGTCAGCCCAAACTTTATAATCTCCGCTTGTGCACTTGAAACTTACATTAATCCATCCCTTCAAACTATCATTAATCTGATAACTTTTTGTTATATCATGTGAGGGATTTCCAATCTTTATTTCTTCAGAACCGCAGTTGTAAGTTCCATTCCATGTTCCTCCGCCGATTGTTATCTTCGGTGACTGAACCTCCTCTCCATTTTTGCTCACCTTAAAATAATATTCTCCTGCATCAAGCCCAGTTTCAAAATGATTATGCGGACTCGCGTACGTTTTTACAAAATTTCCATTTTTATACAAACTAAAATTAGTTGCCCTGTGATCAATTACGTAAAGACCAACCTGCATACTTACCGGTTCTCCAATCTTTGCAGTTCTAATTTCATTTCCATTCCAGTTGCTTAACCATCTCGCTGGTCTCAATCCGCCTTCTTTACAGCAAACACTATATGGATAATTCACATTAATTGTTTCGTTCAGCGTATTATACTCTCCATTCATGCAACTGCTTTTCCTTTCACACATAATCATGCTCGCATTCATAACATTCAGAATAATATTTCGGCAGCACGTAGCAAGTGTATAATTATAATTATTCGTCAGAGAAAGATGAGAATTTTTTTCACTCTCCATTGCAACTATCAACTTTTCATTTTCTGCGCAGTTTCCATTTCTAACAGAGCATATTAAGTCTCCGTAGCAAACCTGTTGATATGTCGCATTATTTTCTTGATTTAGTTTAGTATAATTTACTGACGCATCGTATTTTTCAGCATGCGCGTTTACATTATTAGTCAAAACCAAAATCGTATTATTCCCATCGCATTTATGCGGGTTGGTTCCAGTATAAGAATAATTAAATATCTCGTCGTAATTTACATTCGTCCCATAAACCGAATCAAATAATCCTCCGTGAGAATTATAATTTTTCTCCAAACTAATTATTACCTGGGCCCCGCTCCCCTCTTTTAATGCATTGCCAGTTAAATTCATCTTTTCATAATTATAATATAAGCCGAGAATCATAAGAACTACTATAACCAAAACGAACACCAAACTCTTTTTTGCCATTATTCTCTCGAAGAAAAACCTGTTTATAAATATTTCCAGTTATAATAAAATTTTGAATAATTAGGTTTTTAACTAGCAAGAAAGATAAACAAAATAATCCAGATTACAACTTATTCCTCTTCCTTTCGCATCCATTCCAACGCAGACGACCCCGTCCCGGTTTCCAGTATTTCTCAAGTAACCCATCCAAGAACCAGTCTTATCTCCGAGACTATTCATTATTGTTCCAACATCTGTTCCCTTCCCACAAATACATGACCCTGTAACTCTTGAATATTTTAATGTGCTTGCCTCAACTTTTGGTGGAACACCTTTACTCTTTTGCTTTGATAGAGTCCAAACGCAGGGGCTATACGTAGCATTACCACCAATCGGCGTCGGTGGAGAAATTCCTCTACCTAAAATCTCTTGAAGGTTATACTCAGTATTATTGATCTTAACTGTTATCTGACCCGCTTCGTGAGAACCCTGATTAGTGTTAGCAACTCCCGACGCATAAACGCCGACGACCGCAACAATAATTAAAGCTGCAGCAAGAATGCTATAAGCCGCCGTATTCGAAATGTTCACCTCAAATTTTGCACCCATCTTATTTTCTTCAGGAAAAAATAGTATTTATACTTTTCGTTCCGAAAAGTATTTCGGGATTTGAAAAAATTAAAAATAAATTTACTGAGGAATGAACTAATCTATTTTTCTGCCCAATCTTTAGCAATTACTTCTGCTTGTTTTAGAACTGTGTCCGTTGCTAATTTTTGTTTATCTGGCGGATAACCATATTTACTCAAGATTCTTTTTACTTTAACTCGAAGTGCCGCTTGAATATTTTCTCTTAGAGTCCAGTCAATCGTAACGTTTTGTCTTAATGTTTCAAATATTTCTCGGGCAATTGCTCTTAAGTTTTCGTCACCCAAAACCTTAACTGCTGAATCATTTACGTATAGAGCATCATAAAACGCAACTTCATCTTCAGTTAAACCAAGACTTTTTCCGATGTCTTTATCTTTTTTTATTGTTCTTGCTAAGTTGATTAACTCTTCAATAACCTGGGCAGCCTCGATTGCTTTGTTAGTATAATTCTTTATTGTTTTCTCCAAGAGTTCTGCAAACGATCTTCCCTTTACAACATTTTTTCTAGATATTAATTTTATTTCTTCGTTAAGAAGTTTCTTTAGTGCCTCATAAGCTAAATTTTTTTGAGGTATATCTTTTACTTCTGCTAGAAATTCTTCGGATAAAATTCCAAAATTTGGTTTATTCGAACCAACCGATTCAAATATATCGATTACTCTATCAGAAACAACTGACTTCGAGACTATTTGTTTAATTGCCGATTCTAATTCCTCTTTTTGCTGTATTTTTGTTAAAGTTAATTTAGTCATTTTAGCTTTAACCATCTGAAAGAATCCAACCTCCTCTTGAATAGCAATTACTCTTTCGTTTGGAACAGCTAGTGCATAACTTTCCAATAATTTTTTACAATGTTTCAGGAAAGTTTCTTTTCCTTCTTTTTGTTTTAAAATATGTTCGATAGCGTCAGGAACTAAAGGAATAACTTCTTTCAAAGATTTCTTTAGCTTATCGCGATAATTAAATCCATGTAAAAGATCTCTTATAACTTCGCATTCAGAAAGAGTTAGTTTAACTGCCTCTTCTTGATCTAAAACTGGTTTGCCTTCTCCGCCGCTTTCAGTATAATCTGCAACTGCTTTTTTTAATTCGTAAGCAATTCCTAAATAATCGACGATTAAACCGCCTTTTTTGTCTTTGAAAACTCTATTTACTCTAGCAATCGCTTGCATTAAACCGTGTCCTTGCATTGGTTTATCAATATACATCGTATGTAAACAAGGAACATCAAAACCAGTAAGCCACATATCACGGACAATTGCTATCTTTATCGGACTTTCTGGATTTTTGAATATTTCTCCAATTTCTTTTCTTTTTTTCTTACCTCGTATATGTTCTTGCCAATTTTTCGAATCTGTTGCAGAACCAGTCATAATCACTTTAATTTTTCCCCTTTCGTCGTTTTTATTATACCAATCCGGTCTTAACTTAATTATTTCATTATGCAAATCAACGCAAATTCTTCTCGACATGCAAACGATCATTGCCTTTCCTTCCAGTTTGCTTTCTCTTTCTTCAAAGTGTTTAACAATATCTTTTGCAAGTCTTTTTATTCTTTCTTCACTACCAACAACTGCTTCCATCCTCGCCCATCTGCTTTTTAATTTTTCTTTTGCAGTTTGCTCTTCTTTCTCAGTAACTTCCTCAAAATTAGGATCAATCTTCAATCTTTCTTCAGGTTTTAATTCTAACTTTGCTAATCTACTTTCAAAATAAATTCCGACCGTAGTTTTATCTTCTATCGACTGTTTTATATCATATATATCAACATATTTTCCAAATACCGCGAGAGTGTTTCTATCTTTCTTTTCAATAGGTGTTCCAGTAAATCCGATAAATGAAGCGTTAGGTAAAGCGTCCCGCATATGTTTTGCAAATCCGTCAATGAAATCATACTGGCTTCTATGAGCCTCGTCAGCAATGACGATTATATTTCTTCGTTTAGATAATAAAGGATATTTTTCTCCTCGAACATCTGGAAAAAACTTTTGAATTGTGGTGAAAACAATTCCGCCCGATGCAACTTTTAATAAAATTTTTAGTGTTTCTCTAGAATCTGATTGAACCGGATCTTGCCGTAAAAGTTCTTTACATCTTGCAAATGTTTCAAATAACTGGTCATCTAAATCATTTCTATCCGTTAAAACAACGACGGTCGGATTTTCTAACTCTTCTGATAAAACAATTTTTCCCGTGTAAAAAACCATTGTTAAACTTTTTCCAGAGCCTTGCGTGTGCCAGACTATTCCCGCTCTTTTATCGCTTTTAGTTGCTTTAATTGTATTTTCTATCGCATTATTTACTGCGTTATACTGATGATAAGCAGCTAATTTCTTTAGAATCTTCGTCGTGTTTGTTTTCGTATCTCGTTCAGTTTCAAATACAATAAAATTTCTTATCAAATCTAAAAAAGTTTCCTTATTTAACATTCCACTAATCAAAACTTCTAATTCCGTTTTCGATTTTTGTTTTTTGCCTTTAATTGTTTTCCAAGGAGTAAAGCGTTCGCTTTTTGAAGTAATTGTTCCGGCGTGAGTCTCATCTCCATCGCTGATAATAATAACCTCATTAAATCTGAATAAAGAAGAAATTTGAGATTTGTAGGTTTCTATTTGGTTAAACGCATTCATTAAAGTTGCATTTTCATCTGCATAATTTTTTAGTTCAAATATTGATAAAGGTAAACCGTTTACAAACAAAAGAATATCCGGTCTTCGGTTAAATTCATTTTCTATTATGGTGAACTGATTTATTGCCAAAAACTCATTTTTTTCAAACTCTTTAAAATTAAAAAGCCAAACCTTGTCTCCAATGATTCTTCCTTCTTTTCTAAATTCTACGTCAACGCCTTCAACTAAGAATTTATGAAAATTTTGATTATTTAAAATAAAATCGGGACTATCGTTTCTTATAACTTTTTTTAGAGCTTCTTCCCTAGCTTCTTCTGGAACTTTCGGATTAATTTTTGCAATCGCTTTTCTCAATCTTTCAACAAGAACAACTTCTTTATAATTTGGTCTTTCTCCATTTCCACCGTCGGAAGCAGGAGCAATATCTGGGCCGTAAATAACTTCCCAACCTTCGTTTGCAAGCATCTCGAGTGCTTCTTTTTCAATGTGGTCTTCGGTTATGATGTGTGGTGGCATGATATTCTATACTAAACCCTCTTTAATAATCTTTTTTATTTGATTTTCAATATCGCCCTGTCGCTGTATTTTATTTAAAACAAAGTTGTAAATTGGTTTTTCTCCATAATCCCCAAGACACTTTCCACTTAAATGATTGCAATGAAACTGAGCTATTAAATATTTTTTTGGAGGGTTTGGGAATTCACAATAATAAACAGTCTCATTTCTTCCAACTTTAATTCCGTGTCTTTCTCCGTGTCCAAATAAAAAAATAGACTTGACTCTTTTATCATTTATCACCTTTTTTAGTTTACTCGAAGTTATCTTATCATATACAACATACGATTTGTTTGTTTGTTTTAAATATTTAATTAATCTAACAGCATTATCTAATCCAAATCCAGAAATATTTTCCGGGAAATAATTATTTGCAAAAACCAGGGCTATATGTTTTCTTATATCTCCCTGCTGAAGATTTTTCCTTATATACCTTCTATTAAACCAAGAAAATAATCCTGCGGGGACAATGAAAAGGTTCTGATACCAACGGTTACCGTTCCCCACAATATGTAAATAAAGTTTGTTTAATTCATTTGTAACTAAATAAAATAAGAATAAGAACATTGGTAAAAATAAAAAAATAAAAATTGCCGAAAAGAGAATATAAATGAATATTA
>Ga0247841_10007582_pt1 | contig 16040 bp, 15 predicted proteins | sample LaCruzMarch2015__2_FD_192410 | JGI IMG/M metagenome (GOLD analysis project Ga0247841, IMG submission 192410) | Freshwater microbial communities from meromictic Lake La Cruz, Castile-La Mancha, Spain - LaCruzMarch2015_18m | ecosystem: Environmental > Aquatic > Freshwater > Lake | place: Spain... | reverse complement strand
TCCAGCGCATTCCACTCCAGCACATGCCACTTTATTTTCTTTGCTATTTTGATTCTTTTGTTCATTTTACTTTCTTTATCCATCTTTCTTTCCTTGAACCCATCTTCCCAGATTCCCTATGCAGATAACAATATGCGCAGACCAGCGGGTCAAGCACTGGCGAAATGTAAGTGAACGAAAGGGAGCGGAATGAAGCCAGAAGTGTGTGAGCGGCGCGCCGTAGCCAGCTAATATGAAGAAGGCATGATTTGGCGAAGGCGGGCGAAAGGCTTAAAATAGGGAAGCGCAGGGTGAGATTCAGTAAGCTGAACCCCGATGGGCTGCGAATGCAGTCTTATCCAAGACCCTCTTTTTATGACTTTCAGCGAACACGCTGGGCACGGTGTGCCCCTGGCATGAATGACTCGGCTTGCCGAGCTATCTTCTGCGGACAGAAGCGGGAGCTTGGAAGCTGGACGCAGGGCGAAAGATGCGCCGTTGAAGTAGAATCAGGTTATTCGTTGTCTTTGATGCCCGAAACCAGTAAAAATGTGCCGGTATGCTAACGTCGCCTTGCAGTTACGTAGTTCCGGTTTCTTGTTCCGCGTGTCATTGTCGCTATTCTGCTCCTCCTGGCCCTGGTCTTGGCTTAAGTCGTTGTGCTCTTTTCAAGAGCCATGGCGGAACCCCGATTTTTTGTATAGTCTCTTGAAAATAATCATCCCGCTTGTAAGATGGACATACTAATCGAGTGTAACATCCCAAGATGAACACTTGCCATATTAATACACTTTCCTCTAATTGCTTCAGCAATACCTGCTCCCATCTTGAGCCAACATAATCGTTCGTCGATACCTTAAAAGATGCCATAATTTGCGCCAATTCACACAGCAAGAATACAATGAAGAAATTCGCATTTGAGACGGACCAGAATTTGATAAAATATTTTATTTTATTTAAACTTTTGTATTTGTTTGCCAGGTCAGGTGCTTTCAATTTTACCAATACCAAGAAAATATGCATGATGATGCGCGGTATACTTGCAAGGTAGAGTATACCATAATGATGATTTAGATTGCCCAAGGTCCGATCAATAACGGCAGTCGTGATATCTGATAAGTCAGTTACGAAACCAGGTAGGATTCCGCACAGCCGCCTGCCTGATACAGTTTGAATTCTGTGGTAGGTGTCTATCATATGAGCTTTTGCGAGAGACGTGCCTATAGTTTTGTAGCATCTGCAAATGTGGCGCATCCCACTATAAAGCCAATCATTCGTCAGTTGCCCACTGCTTACAAGTACCAGCGCGTCTTCTAGAAAGCAAAGAGCAAGACTCAGTTCTACCCGCGTATCAGCACGGGTGCTTAACTCCGCATACTTTAATAAATCTCTTACCGTTGTTTCAGTAGGGTAATATAACGCGAGCCTTTTATCCAAATTGCCACCTTCTATGAAGTTTGAAACTCTTATACTGAGACTGTCTTTTTCAATAGATTCCTCGAACTTACAAGTAATTTCCGACCAGGCTTTCCGGAAGTCATCGAAGGACTCATCTGGCACTACTTCACACTGTTTTGAATGACGCAGCCATCCGAAGGCATCTTTGCCAGCAACTCCTGCTTCGCCCAGAAGACGTTCAGCATTCCGCAGGGATTCTTGATCTACCAACGCGCGAGATTCATTTACAAGCCGTTCAATATCTTCGCGAAAGATCCATAAGCGCTCATCATTGAAAAGGGGCAGGTCCCTGTTAAACAACTCTGGGTTGCTTTGGGTCAAGGAATCCCAAATAAAGTAAGCAGAGAGAACGGCCGTTTCCTTATCACCTTCCGTTTTTCCTGTCGCGATGCGTTCCAACTCACATAGAATAGCAATAATAAATGCCTTCCAATTTGGTACTTGAATAATATAAATAAGCCGACAAGCAGACCACGTGCAAAAAAACGATTCCTTTGCTAGCGGAAGAATTTGCGCGAGTAAAAAATCGCCTAATGGCCCTCCAACATCTTCTCCAGATGCTTTCAAGAGGCCTTCACCAAACCGGATGTCATTTTCCGCAGCCACCGAAATGCAGTCTCTTTTGACCTCTGCATCTGCCATTCCGCACAAAAGTGTGAGCGCATTGTCCCACTTTAGCCACTCCACAAGCTCCTTAGCTCTACACCCGCTCTTGCCCCAATGCTTCAAAATATGACACGCCGCAAAATAGTCACGAAACATAGCGTGCTTGAAGGCATGGGTCTTCTGTAGTGTTTCTTCCAAGAAACCGCTGAACTTGACTGCGTAAAAAAGATTATGAGCTAAGTCTCCCGGAGGATTACCGCGCTTCTTGCTCTCAAAGAAGCTGGTAAGTATTGCGCTGCACTTATCGGCATCAAAACCGTTTATTGCGTCCTCATCAATCATCCGGAACGCAAGCACGGCTAAGCCGTTAATAAAATCATCCGTTTCGTCTGCCGTAAGCTTATATTCCTTTGCCATACGGTTGTGCCTTAGCATTTCAGGAATATAGAAGTCATCCACGATTCTTTTCATCAGCGCGCCAGGCGCGGAGGGAATATCGGCGTTTGGGGAGTCCTTTAGAATACGAGCGACAAAGCCCAGGAATATTGGCCTGGTAAGTACTGTCTCAGCGTGAAGTATTTTCAATCCGGAAATGGCGCGATCCGCAATATCATCTTGGATACCATGGCTTACTAAGCACTGTGCGGGATTTTCCGGTTCAAGAACCGAGTATTCCTGTGTCTGTCCGAACGCTCCAATCTGTCCACTGCGGCAAGTGATTATAAAACGCTCTTTCGGGAAACGGATCTTTAATTGTTCCAATTCTGTCGGGTTATTTCTTGCCGGCGCTTCCAAGCTATCAAAACCGTCTATCAGAAAAAGGCAATGCTGTTTTGAAAGAAGATCGAATGCCTTGTTTGCATCCAATCCATCACAACCGCTCGCAGCAAGAAAACTAACTATTTGCGTAGAAAATGCGGATGAACACTCCAGATAGATCGGCAAGGGAATTCCTTTGCGTTGCTTGAGGAAATCAGCAGCAACCGACCATGCGAAATGCCGAAGCGCTGTGCTCTTTCCTGCGCCCGATTTTCCGGTTACCAAGACCACTCGACCGGGCGCTTCAACAGGCAGACTGGCAAACGGCATATGTTTTCCATCCGGCTTTCGCGTTGTTTGGTCTATGCCTTCGACTTTCAGCCCATAGACCCGTCTTATATCCAGACCCTGAAAACTCTTTTCCCTTACACGATTTGCCAGATAATCCTGAAGATACCACAAATAGGGGATACGCCAGTCGGTTTCCTTCCGGCCTGTTTTCTTATTGCCGATGAGCCGCGCAAGTTCATCCCGGTCGGCGTCGGTTATCGTATAAGCTGGCTCCATCCCGCAAGACGCCAAGGCCAGGAAACAATCCGTTATCGCCCTCGGATCGGCGACAATTATTGGCCTCCATTTTTCTAATTCCTTATCGTTAAACGTCCTTAAGCAATCATCAACGGACTCACCCTTGTCCAGGGCTAGTTCGCAGACGTTTCTGAAGTCCAGGATGAAGATATCGTCCGGCCTGCATATTTCTTGAGTCTTCAGGTAAAATCCGGTCTTTTGATTCTTTATCCCGGAAGGCCCCATCAGGGCATGTAGAAGGCCGCTTTTCAACAAAACATTCTGCGAGTGCCTTTGTGCCTCGGCGCAGAAGACGCGTATTTCCTCATAGAACACGTTTTTCTGCTCTTTTTTGAGATACCCCATTTCCAGGTCATGAAAACTGTCCAAGGTCGCGCCGATGGCCCGGAACATCCGCGCCAACGCAACGCTTTTCGTGTCCTCCGCCCTGAAAGTTTCGGGAGAGCCATGTTCTCCGCCCATACCCAGCAACTTGAGCATCATGAAGGGGACGAATATTGCCAGATGACGTTTAACGCGTTCGTCGCTTGATTTATTGAAGTAGTCTTCGCTTTGGATCCGCCATTCACCCGACGCGATAGTGGTGCCTAATCGCCCCATAACGTGCCGTAGAACCGGCAGGGACGCCTTCGTGTTAAAATCCATCACAACGCCTAGTTGGAAAAGCGGCTTGCTCAAGATATGACTCCTATTTGGACTAAGCTCAACCCTTAAAATACCATTTTTCATCCAAGTTTCGAAGCCTTTTCTCATAGCTGAACAATGTCTCGAAAACGGGAAACTATCTTTTCCCGCAATACGACCTTTTCCCCGCAGATTCATTTCCCGCCAACAATATATCTACGTCGACCAGCCAGTTCCTACATCGTTTTTCCGCAGGTTACAAAGTCGCGGGGAAATACTTGACAATCAAGGTGTTGGCACAAGTGGTGCTTAATTTGAGTTGAATAAATAAAAACCTATCGAGTCTATGAATAAACAAAAAACAACAGCTATACATTTATTTTCCGTTACCCAGGTCAACCGCAAGGACTGTGATCACGAGAAGAATGATCGAACACACAAATGGAAAGGCAACAGAGATGAACAAACTCAAATACAAGAAGCTATGTCGTTCTAAATACAGGTTTCCAACACGCTTAGTAAGCAATGTCCTTCAGATCGGACACAAATTGGCCAGAGCTGACATTGAACGCGAGCTTGGTTGCTCGATCGAGTACTTACCGAAATCGCACACGCCTTATGAGTGGCGGTGGTGCGTGCCAATTGGAATGTCAGTCGCGGAGGCCAATGAATACTACAAGCATAAAAAAACGGAGAGGAAGCCATCATGAACAAATGGAACAACGGAAAGCGAGTATTGATTCTGACCGGAATGAAGGAGCAGGAACTGCAAAAGGATATCAAGCAGTATGAAGCCACGGGAAAAAAACAACACCAATGTTACCTGTGCAAGAGAACCGAGGGCGAGGCAAGTGTTGTTTTTGATATGGGGGAAAAAGCGTTTTTCAGAAATACCGTTGACCTATTCCCAGTTATCCGACAACTGGACAAAACCGACTTGGTTTACCGATTATGTAGTGAATGCATGATGCTACTGAAAATTAATGACAAGGATCGAGCTGAAGAAAATGCGGAAGACGTGTTTATTCCCGTTTGTAGGAACTGACCACGGCCAACCGCCGATCGATATGCCGTGCGGTGTCCGGACAAACTGAAAGAAAAGGATATTGCCCGATGAGCAGACAAAAAAACGGCAATAAATCAGAGGCTTCCTGTGGCCAACCCATCAGATGGGACTTGGTGGAACAGGAATTGTCCGCCATTCCAACCCAGGAAGTCGCGCTGGAGCCTGATTTGGACCGTTTTAGCTGGCCATCTGAATATAGTGACCAGCTTTTGGCGCAAAAAATACGGATGGCATATTTTGAAAAAGGCGTGTGCCTTGTGATTCCCGAAAAGCTCTTTACAGAACATTTACGTCGCCTGTATGCCCACATCGCCACTGTCCAGACCATCACTGAAAAGTATTTCAATATAACGTACCGGGACACTTCTCGTCCGGTTCATATAGATACCAAGCACCGGTGTTATATTCCGAAAGAATCCATGTGCTACCTTAATTTGGGCAAAGAACGGAAGATCGTTCTTCAACCATGTGCCGCTTTTGTCAAGATTATTGGAAAAGCGGATTACGATCAAGACGTCCAGGCCGCCCGCGCGGCAATCGAATCATTGCCGCCTGGCTTGTTATCGCGTTATCCCAAGGCTTCCCAATCTTCACCCGATAATGCCCTTTTGCTCCCTGTGACTAAGAAAAAGAAGTGTGCTTAAATATTACTGTAAATTTAAAAAAAGGACCATCAAGCGTAAAGGAACAGTAGTTATGAACCAGATACTCAATTTCCCTGGAAACGCGGCAATAGCGAATTGGCTGACTTGCATTGTCCATATTGTGCTCATCACCGGCGCCTTCGCCATCGGCATCAGCTGGCTCAAGCATTATCTCGCCAGTTCGGACAGCGCCCGAATACTTGGAAAACTGGTTGGGATCCTAATCGGCGTCGGCATAGCCATTATCCAGACGCATGTGTTTATTCGTCACTTTGACAATCTTAACGACGAGACGATCAGTTTGATTTTGATAACGTTCATGATCGTCAACGCATTTGTCTGCATCCAACTCTTCGCTTCACCAAAACCGCCGCCGACCGGAGGGGCAATCGTATGACGCTACTCAGCAAAACTACGCATATCCGCTTCATACATGATACCGACGCCGCTATGGACGCTATGCCGACCATGACTGAACAGCATGACAGTGTTGGCGGTCCACTCGATGGAGAGATCACCACCATCGCCCAGGTGAATTACCTCGATGAAGTGGGTGGATCGATCGGCCAAAATAGCCCCATTGTCCGGGACGCCATATCGGGCAAGCCGACCGCACTCTGCAATGCTTTCCGATGCTCGGGTTGCGGCAAATTTCATGCTCTTACACATATGGCTCAACCTGTAGAGCCAGCGGTTTCACAGCCTGCGGCGGATGGCGCTGCCGATACAATTCGTGTCGGTATATGTGAAAACTGTGAAAAGAAGGGCCGTTCGAAGAGAATTCTGAAGGCTATTGGGCGTGTGTTGATTGCTCCCTTCCTGCCCGCGCCCGCAGATATTGCACCCACGCCACCGCCACTGCCACCGCCACCGGTTCCCCCACCAGAAGCCAGTGTGCGGCACAATAACAGGCGTACGTCTTATCCCGGCAACACCGTCATCATTTGCTTGATTGCTTTTAATATTCTCACCGCTTCCTTCGTTAAGGCCACGGTCTCCTTTCCAGCTCCTTTCCATGAAACAACCACTCAACTGAAAGGAAACACTATGCAAAACCAACCCAAAATAAATCCAAGAGATATTCAACTATTACTGAATGACGCCATTCTCTATGGCGTTGACAATCCCGCCATCAGCGACATGGGTGCGCGCTGTTTCAAGCGGCTTTCGGATGCCTCGGAAAAAGGCCTAGTCATCAATTCATCCGACTTCACAGCCCTCAAATCCATTGTTGAGCGTGCCAAGAAAATCATGTTACCGATGGATTATCGACTGGCATTCGTTAAGTCGCCGCCGCCGGAAGTTATTTCAATCGGCGATATCAAGCCTTTTACGCTTCTGGACGGGATAACCGAAGTTGCCCTGGATTTCATAGACATGCCGGAACAGATTAGAAATACGGGCCGGTCCGGCTCGACCAAAACAACCGGCGCATGCGCTATCCTGGATAAGAGCATTGAAGCCGGCAAATCGATTATCGTGATCGATTCGAAGGGCGAAGGGCAATTTGACTATTTCTGCGCTAAATATCCGGGGAAAGTCCTGAAGTTTCGCGTTGGTCGTTCCAATCAACCGTTTTTCAACATCTGGCAGTACATTCGCCGAATTCGAGGCTACTTCCTGCTGATTACGCAGCGTAAGGATAGTAAAATCGTTCTGGATGCGGCCGAGGAACAAAGCGAGAAGCAGAATGCGTTGTCTGGCGCCAAAGCTATCACGCACACGCAACTCATGAATAACATTGCCGGCGGAACAACGCCAGCCGGGTTCCCGCATATTCCAAACGATTTTCGCCGCAGTATGTTCAGCGTATTTTACGATATCCAACGTTCCGCCCTATATCCTTCGATTCGTTGCCAGTGCGGTTATAGCCTCCGTGAAATTGTTGCCAAGGGGTATAGCGCAATCATAGACACCTCAGCTATTGCGGGTAGCATCGAGGAGGAACTGCTTATCTGTTCGCTGTTATCGGCCTTGCGACACGAGATTATTTCCGATCCCGACCTGAGTTCCCGGCGCGGCACGCTGGTAATCTTCTATATAGATGAGTGCACTTATCTGGCCGCAGCTTCCCGTGTCCTGACCGGGCTTCCAAGCCTGGTCCATTTGGCCACCCTGGTGCGCTCAAGCGGGGTTGTGCTTTTTTGCACATATAACAGTATTTCGATCGTTCATCCGGTGCTCAATGCGGCGGCCTTCTGGATTATCACACAAATATCGAACGGAGAGGACCTGCGCACGGGGCAACGTATGTGGTCGTTGTCCGATTTGCAGACCAAGGCGCTCTCAACATTGCCCAAGGGCGTGGCGGTCATGCGTATGGGTAATAGGTACACAGATTTATTTTTGGTCGCGTATCCAAAGATTCCCGATCCTCGGAAAATGTCTGATGCGGAAATCGATGCCAATAACGCGCCTATCCTGGCAAACCTGGCGGCAATTGTTCCTGAGGATTACAGGTCAATCACACGGGTGCAGACTCCTGCGGTCAGCCCGGCGTCAGCGCCTGCCACTGCATCAGCTACTGCGCTGGATAACGACTATCTGGTTATCCTTCATGATCTGGCCAAGCGGCCGTTCGTGAACGTCACGGAGCGATCTGCCAGCATACAACTGCCCTCTGGCACGATCTTGAACTTCAAATCTCTGAAAGCTGCTCTCGATACCCTCGGCAACAAATATAACTACTGCCGGCCGCTGGCGGTTCAGCTCACCGTGCGGGGAAGCCCCAGCGAATTATGGTATCTGACGCAGGACGGGCACCAGGTCATCGGATCTCTATTCAAGCCATCAAGGGGTGATTATCAGCACGATTTAGCGCAAAAACTCCTCCGGCACATCCTGAAACAGAATCTGCATCTCGATGCGACCATAGAAATGGTTCTGCCCGGTACTTCAAAGCCTGTGGATTTAGGAGTTATTTGCCCCCAGACCGGTATGAAAATTGCGGTGGAAATTCCAATATCTACATTCTCTACGGAACCGGACCAGGTTGAAAAAGATTCCGCTGCCGGCTGGGACCGCGTGATCGAGGCCTGCATGAATCGCGCCGATCTTAAGAAGCTGAAAGCAGAGTTTGCCAAGAAAAATTATCCGGCAAATCCGCGCGTTGCTTTTTGTCTTCCGGCTGACTTGCGGTCGGCAAAATCGCTCCAGGACATCTTCGATAATCCGAATTTCAGGGCAACATCATAAACAACCAAAATACAGGAGGTGCAGTATGCAAGAAACATTACAATTCAGCGCCGCTCAGGAGAGTCTTCCGAAAGCAGCCACCATTGTTCGGCCCGCAAAACGGTCGGACAAGGTGAACAGCAAAAACAGGCAACGGGTGCTGCTCATCGCTGACGAATCTGGATCAATGGCCGGGGCAAAAGCTCAGCAGGCACATACCGGATGTCAGCAGTTGAACGCCGCACTCGGTGCCGCGGAATGCCGCAACGGTTTTATTACCGGGGCTGTATTCTTCAACGAAAACGCACGCATCGCTGTTCCTTGGACAGCGGCCACTGCTCTTGTCGGAAACATCATGCCTCTCAATCCGTCGGGCTACACCAACATCGACAACGCTCTTGATGTCGCGCTGACGATGCTCAAGGAAGCCGAGAAACAGGATGCAGCACAGAAGGACGTCAATTACCTACGTTCTATTGCATTCCTTTACTCGGATGGCCAGACGAACAGGGGCAACGATCCACGGATCAAGGCAACAGAACTTAAGGTCATTTGCGACCTGGTCACTATTGCCATAGGTGATGACAGTGACCGCCAGCTGCTTGCTGAGCTGGCGACCAGCCCTGCTCACGCCTACACCGTGTCGGATGCCAATGAACTCCGCAAGTTCCTGGCTGATGCCGGTCCGACAGTAGTCGGCTCCTTCCAGAAAGGGGAGGACGCGACAGTCGTTGCTACGCAAATCAAATCGCACTAACGCCGAAATGGAGGGCGTTGAGCGCGCTCTCCATCTAACCGGGATTGGTTACCCGGTTACTGACGAGGCAGACCCTCGGGAGGAATGATAGAATCATGAGAGCAACGCTGACAAAGAGCCAGGTAGATCAGCTTTCCATAGTCGATGGTATCGACAGGCATAGGCTTCCGAAACCGCGACCTGATTCAAAGATAGCGGCCGCAGCGGTGACCGCGATAACCGCTAACGATGAAACCACAAACAGGACCACAATACGTCCAGCGCCGGTCTCGCCGGCCCCGGACGTTCATTACTCCAGACCCCGAAAGGGGCCGGACGGCGTATTGTTCGTTGTGATCGCCATCATCGTCTTTCTGATTATTCTTCTGGTACTTTCCACAAAGTCGCACGGCGAACAGGTTTATGTTCTGCCCGTCCTATCTATGCCCGATTCGTTGTCCAACGGATATCCGCCACCGAACAGATTTGTGCCGGGCATCAAGCCCACCGACGCCGTGAATCCCATCCTTACCAACATATTGAATAAGATGGAGCGGATGGACAGGCGCATTGACGCCATGGTGAAGGATAACGACTATACCGCCAGGCGTAACCAGAATCAGACGTCATCGATTGACCGTCGCATTTCTGCAGTCAGCAGCGCGAGTGTTGAGGCAGTGGTTGAAGGCACAGAAGCCATATCCAACTGCCTGATACAAACTCACCTTCGGACAGTCTCTTCACTGAACGGGATTCACGATACGCAGGATTCAATAATCACGTCCCTTGCTGGCATCAGAGATTTCATCGTTGCTGTTTTGACCGTCCTGGTTCTATTCGGGGCGATGGTCCTGAATCGTTTCTATCCCCATGCGCTTCGCAGTCTTCGGCGTCCATTTCAAACAGGAACGCCCAAGGCAGTGTCACCTATTTCCACACAATTGACTACTGCACTTGATTATCGACATACAGTTCCACCGCCTGACGAAACGCTTGTCCGCTTATTGCGCAGCACCCACGATAACGCAGATCTGCAGATCAAGCCCTCAGTATCCCCGATCGGATGGCGGGGTGGATTCCGTTCAGACAAGGGGCCGTACAGGACAAACAACCAGGATTATGGCTGTCTTTTCGGGATCGGAGACAAGGCTGTCGCTGGTGTCGCTGACGGTGTTGCGGGTTTGCCCGCCGGCGCTGATGCTTCCTGCTGTGCAATTACCGCGGCATCGTCACATCTGGCGTATTATCTCGGCCGTAATCCCACAGAGGATGAGCTACCGGATATACTTCATCATGCGGTCTTAAGCGCTTCCCATGCCCTCACCGGTAAAGCTCTCCGCGACAACATGCACGGCATGCGCACTACGCTGGCGCTCGTCATTGCGACCCCGAAAAACTATTACGCCGAATCAATCGGCGACAGTAAGTTCATTGTCGTCAGGAAAGACGGCAAAGTTGAAGTGCTTGTTGAACCTCAGAGGGTGCCGGGCGCGCCGCTCAATGAACTAGCCGCATCGCTTGGCCCTGTGATCGACGGAGATCCGCAATCGTCCTCTCTCCCTGTTCTTTCGGGGGATCTACTCATTGGAGGTAGCGACGGTCTCTGGAATATCGTGGACGACGAGTTCCCGCAGGCCATCATCGCGGCGGTACAGCAGTTCAATGGTGATCTGCAGCTCATTGCGGATACGGTTCTCGCCAATCTTGTCGAGGAAACTGACCCCCTGCGTCTGCCCTGCAGGGACAATCTCACCATAGCATTGGCCTATCGTGATGACATACAGGGAGGTAACCACGTATGAGTTTCAAACTCGAACCTACTCCCAAACCCATTTACCTGCCTGCTGGGTGCCTGTTCGTGACGAAAAGACGGAAACACGGCATTGAAATCCAATACAGGATCGGAAACGGCGGCCAGGGCACAGTCTTCCTGTCGCTAAACAAGAACACTGGCAAGAACGTTGTTGCCAAGATTCGCCATCCCAAGTTTGCCAACGGTGAGACAATCAGGCTTCTGGAGCATCAGGTATCCCAGCGGTTTCACCGGCTGTCTAGCATATTTGTGACTCCCCGCGACCTTATTATTCAGGACGGTTTTGTGGGATACATCGCGGACTACATCGAAGGCGACCCCATTGATGTCATTGTTGAAAAAGGAGAGATCGACCTGATCCAGGCTCTGATTATCTGCCTGAGAATCGCAAGGAACTTCGCCGCGCTCCACAACCTCGACATTCTCCACTCCGATATTCGCGAGAGCAATATTCGTATCCGTGTGCATCCCGATGGCACGATTGACGTGTTTGTAATCGACTGGGATGGCATGCTTGTACCGGGGCTTCCGCCGACACACTGTTACGGTGCGCCGAGATACATGGCACCGGAGATCCTGTCGGCTCTCATTCAGGGGAAAGACCCGGTCCCGACCAAAGCCACGGAATGTTATTCACTCGCTGCTATCTTCTACGAACTGATCCACATGCGCCATCACCTGACCGGCCATGATGAATCCCCAAAGACTATTCACGAAGTGATTTCAAAGGGCAAATTGATCTTTGATCCGGATTTACCCTTCGATCCCAATCAAGGCGGATATCCTCCGGCCATTCTCAATACCCGCCTGGTTGTTCTTTTCCGCCGGGCGTTTTCGCTCGACCCGGAAAATCGCCCGACTGCGCGTGAATGGGAGGATGCGTTTGTTGACGCGCTGAACAATGTACTCCTTTGTCTCTTCTGCAAGAGACCCACATTAGTTGATCACTTGAAGAACACCTGTCCCCATTGTGGCAATCCGTTCCCGACAGCCAAGTTTGTTGCTCCGTCCGGCAAACACATCATTGTCAATTCGCAGGAAATCGTCATCGGCCGTGCCGATTTCGGAGGGGATAAGACAATCTCCAGAACTCATGCCTACCTCAGAAAGCTCGGGCCGGACGTGTTCGTTCACGTTGTAGGAAAAATCGGCATGTCCCGGAAAAACGGCAAAGGCTGGGAAACACTTGATTCCCACACCCTTATTCCTGTTGAACCAGGCCAATTTCTTCGTGTCGGAAAATATGAATTCAAACTGGTCCGCTGCGATATTCACGGACGGGAGGTCTAATATGCATGTTATCGCGTTGCTTGCTCCAGTCATTGTAATGATCAACTGGCTTGCCGGCATAATCGTTTTTGAACGGCTATACGCGCAAGGATTCTTTTCCCGAGTATTTCCAACGTATGACAAACCGCAGTACTGCAAGGGCTGGGTAATCGGCGAAACATTTGTCTACCTGTTGTGCGGTTCCCCAGCGTTCATGCTTGCATTGCTTATGCTATGGACCATCGGAGCCAGTCATTATTTCCTTTGCGCAGTCGATAAGCGAATCACGATTATTGGTGTCATTCGCAACGTGCCTGCCGCGCTTAAAAAAGTGGCGGCACAAATTGGGCCGTATATTCGATAAACCAGAAAGGGGTGCATCATGACATTTCAACCTTTATTTGTTCTCTTCGGAGCCTTGTTGTTCGCTACTTTGTTTGAAGTGTTTTTCGCGTTCTTGGGGAGAAGCGATGCGGGCGGTCACAACAAGCAGGAATGGGCAATGATTTACTGGTTCATCGTTATTGTTGTCCTATTTTGCTGCAAAGTCATACGTCCGGATGTCCCGCTTCTGTGGTTGCCAGGCTTCATTGTGGCAGCAATCCACTCGTTCACAGACTTTGACTTTGACCTAGCAAATTGGCGGAAACCACCTCAAGCAGGGAATCTATCGTCTTCGATACCTAAGAGTGGTTCATCCGGTAACAACTCGACAAATGATCAGCGCGGCTCAAGCAACACGCGGTCAACAGAAGACGAAATGGAGTGATTATGAATGAAGTATCTCCTCTGTTTGTGATCGTTGCCGTGATCGCGGCGATCATCACGACACTTGTATCCTTGAAGGCGCTCAAGGGCCATCCGATTTTGGGTAATCCTGTGATCTCAATTTTAGTGGGCCTCATGGGATTCATCGGCCTTTGTTCATACTCCGCAAAAGCTCTTCCGGCCATCATTTTGCCCTATATCGCTCTTATTTTGTGTATCCCCATAGTTCTTTTTCTATTGCTGTTCATTCGGGGGCATACTGAATCTGACCACGAGATGTCCGGTCGGCAGATTCACGACTCTTCCGAGCGAGAACGCTGGACAACGCCAATACGTAAAGAGCGGAGTGATGAGTCGGACGCCGATGACATAACCCAGGATGACGCGTGAGGACGGTACGAATAACGTATTGGTCCAGTTTCGCCCAGTCATGCCTTGTGACGAGGCAGAATAAGTGTGATTAAATTAATAGAAAATGGAGGTTCAAGTGAAAACATATCCCACAGGAACAAAGGAATGGGCGTGTAAGAACTTTAACGTCTGTTCGGGTTGTAAAAACGACTGCCGGTACTGCTATGCCAAAAGCATGGCGATAAGGTTTGGCCGCCGGACAGCCGAAACATGGAAAGATCAAATTCCTTTGCCAGACAAACTGGCTGAAGTCGGCGGAGGCAAGCCGACGAGGATCATGTTTCCTTCCACACACGATATCACGTCGGAACATTTGGACCTCTGTATGGAAGCCTTGAACCGGATGCTGTCCAGAAAACACACTGTTCTGGTCGTGTCGAAACCGCACGCGGATTGCATCCGAGCAATCTGTGAGCAATTTGGCGAGTACAAGGATAAGATGCTGTTCCGGTTCACCATCGGTTCGGCGGATAACAATGCGTTGAAGTTTTGGGAGCCGAATGCGCCATTGTTCGAGGAACGCATGTTGTCCCTGGAGATTGCCCATCAGAGCGGTTATCAGACGAGCGTGTCATGCGAACCGATGCTGGATTGTGCGGTTGAGAAGGTGGTCGAGTTCTCACTCCCACTCGTTACAGATTCAATATGGATCGGTATTATGAATGATATTGGCGGTCGTCTAAAGATAAACGGCGCTGATGCCGACACGCTGACGAAGGGCAAGGCGCTTGTCCAGTCTCACAATAGGGAATGGATCAGCGGCCTGTATTTGCGACTGAAGGACAACCCGAAAATTCGATGGAAGGACAGCATCAAGAAAATGCTGGATTTGGAGCGTCCAACAATGCCGGGACTGGATACATAGTGGTCCGTATTCAGGATATGATTATATGCGCGGTGGATGATAATGAACGACAATAACCAGAATGGCAGTTTAAGGGGCTATTTACGGCGGCACGAAGCTGCTCGTTATTTAGCGTGCAGCGTGCGTCAGATTGACGATCTGAAGCACAATGGCGCGTTGCCGTATATTTATCTTAGCCGACGACTCATCATGTTCAAGATGGCAGACCTTGACGCCTTCATGGAAAAACATCGGATCGCGGTAAACGGATAATGATTTCCTGCAAAAAAAACATCAGGCGGAAAACAGCAAATGAGCGAAAAAAGTTTGCTACAGTTTACCTCAAAAAAACGTGCTCTCAAGTGCTATTATGTGCAGTCGTGTGCAAAGATGCTTTTTTGCAACGGAACTATGTGCAACTACTTGCAACTATGCGCATGTTTGACAGGGTTGGTTTCGAGTCATGCGCATTAAACCGGGCTCTGCCATCCCTCCGGTACCGTCTTTATTGCTATTTCTGTGGTTCCAATGTTTTTGTTCTTGACGTTTATGACAAGTTTATGACAGGGCGCCTGTATCGAACGCAAAAGAACATTGGAGGCTATAACCCTATGCACGTCGAATCCCTTTACAGCGACGACACCATCTGGGATATGAACACAGCCGCACACTCCAACCAAAAGCAGGCATAAAGCTATTTCCATGACCATCCCTTCTAGCCAACGTTCGCATAAATGAAAAAGGGGCATGCCGTCCCCGTGGGTACACGGCGATCTCATACCGCTACGGCCAGTTTCCTTGGAGGAATGCCAAGGATCAGCAATGCGCGGATCAGCAGGTCAAGGGAGACAGATGGATCGCCCTTTTCCATCATGGCTACCCGGGGCTGACTGGTGTGCAATTTTTCCGCTAATGTTTTTTGCGTAAGCCCCTTTTGCTTCCGGGTTTCCTCAAGCGATTTTGCTAAAGACAGCTTCATTTCAACATAGGCTTGTTCGTCAGGGGTCAGATTGAGAAAATCAGCCGCATCCCCGAACTTCCACCCCGCCTTTTCAAGCCGTTTTTGTTTTTCCGGATTCATGGTTTATTCTCCCGCTGTTATGTCGTATTCGCGCAGACGCCTGCGACAGGTTTTGATAATTTGATCGGGTGTTTCCCGTGTCTTCTTGCTAAACACCTCCACAACCAGAATGGCATCCGGGTCTATCCGATAAATGATTCGCCATTCGGCCCGCGCATCCTTTACGCGCAGTTCATGACAGCGCGGCCCAATGCCCGGCATAGGCCGGGAATACGGCATG
>Ga0247841_10007581_pt1 | contig 16045 bp, 13 predicted proteins | sample LaCruzMarch2015__2_FD_192410 | JGI IMG/M metagenome (GOLD analysis project Ga0247841, IMG submission 192410) | Freshwater microbial communities from meromictic Lake La Cruz, Castile-La Mancha, Spain - LaCruzMarch2015_18m | ecosystem: Environmental > Aquatic > Freshwater > Lake | place: Spain... | reverse complement strand
CCCAAATTATCATGACAAGGAATATCTTCTGGCCGAGAAAGTTAGCTATCTGGTCAGCCAGCCAAAACGGGGCGATGTCGTCGTCTTCCGTTTCCCCAAGGACCCATCCGTCAATTATATAAAACGGATTATCGGCCTGCCGGGCGAGACGGTAAAAATCAAAGACGACCAAATCACAATCATAAACTCAGCTCATCCCGAAGGATTGATACTGAACGAGACCTATATCCCAAAAGATTCGCTGACCGAAGTCGGCAATGCCGACGGTTATGAAAAGAAACTAAATGATAATGAATATTTCGTTCTTGGTGATAACCGTCAACACTCTTCCGACTCACGAGAGTGGGGAGTCCTGCCAAAAGCCAATCTGCTCGGCCGAGCCTGGGTCAGCATCGCCAAATTGGGCAACGAGAATTCTAATCTGCCGCAGTTTTATTTCAAAATTCACGATAGAACGACGTTCCCAGACTAAATAAGAACTACGCAACTCACCGCTCGCTTCATTAAATTTCTAGGCACTCTTTTCTCCCTTCGGTCGAAAGCGCCCATTCGACTTCGCTCAGGGCAGGCTTGCGACCGTCGAAATTTAACAAAGCTCGCTGTTTCACAACTCCAGGGACTAAGCTATTTAACGAGATCTATGAAGATCGGGCTGCCGGACATTGGCACGGCATCCCGTATTTTATTTTCAAGATAGCGGATCTGAGTGAAATGGGGAGTATTTCTACCTTTAACCTTGGCCTTAAATACCGGTGGCTTGGCCTTGTCTTGAGACAAAGATACTATGCCGTCAAGCTGCGGATTGCCTTTTTTGGCAAATTGTAGTATTGCGTCCAGATCTTTTTCGCTTATCACCGTCTGGCGGTTGTTTGAAACCTCTGCTACTTGGTTTAATAGAAAATTGATATTCTCGTTATTTTCCGCTGATATAAAAACGGCCGGAAGCCAAGGGACGAAATTGAGCTGCTCCTGAAGAATGTTCAAAGTTTTGGCGATATAACTCTCTTTGTCGCCTTGAATGAGATCGATTTTATTTACGGCCAAGACGATCCCCTTCCCCCATTCCTTGGCTTTGCCCAAAATGTTCGCATCCAAGGCAACCAAGCCTTCCTCCGCGTCAATTACCAGCACAGCCACGTCGCAGTCTTTTAGGGCTTGGTGGCTACGCAAAACACTGAAAGATTCGATCGTGTCTTTTTGAATTTTGCCGGGGCGGCGGATGCCGGCGGTGTCGGAAATCAATAGTTTCTTGCCCTTGTGCATAAATTCGACATTGACAATATCTCTAGTCGTACCGGGGATGTTCGAAACAATCGCCCTTTTGGCGCCGATAATCGTATTTAGCAAGGTTGATTTGCCAACATTTGGCCGGCCGATAATAGCCAGGTGAATATCAATTTTTCCGGTTTTGGTATTCTTGGCCACAGCCGGAACTTTTCGTAATTTTTGAATCACAATATCAAGCAGATCGCCACTTGATCTTCCGGAAATGCTGGAGATGGCCGTCATCTTGAAATTGCCAAGCCGCTCGAACTCCTTGATATCTTTTTGCCGGTTGGAATTATCAGCTTTATTTACGACCAGCAATACCTTGTCTGGAGTCTTGCGAAGCCGGCGGGCAATGTTTTTATCAATTTGGTTATCTTTGTCGTTCCAGTCAACGATAAATAATATCAGATCGGCATTGTCGATGGCCGATTCGACACCTTCCTGAGTACTCTTGGCCATAGAGTCGGCCGGCTTCTCCTCGATACCGGCAACATCGACCAGATTAAATTTCTGCCTTCGCCAAAGCACCTCGCCATAAAGACGGTCTCTGGTCGTGCCGGCAACCGGCGTTTCAATCGCGATTCTACGCCCAACTAATCGATTGAATAAAGTCGACTTCCCCACATTCGGCCGGCCAATAATGGCCACAGTTTTTAGATTCTTTTGATTCATGTATAGAGTATTAAAACATTTTTTTGCACATATTTCAAGACTTACTAGTTGCTTCACTTGACAAAAGACGTCCTGCTATATTAAACTTAATCTATTAACACCCCCACCTAAGGTATAGGAAAGGAGATTATGAAAACGAAGCATGCCGAGGCGCTGACCAATTTTAAAAAGGCCAGAAGCCACATCGACAAGATTATGAAGATGATTGATGCCAATGAGTACTGCATCAACATCATGCAGCAAAATCTGGCTGTCATCGGGCTCTTGAAATCGGCTCATCAGAAACTAATGGAGGGACACCTCAATTCCTGTTTCAAAAACGCCATGAGTACCGGCTCTGAGAAAAAGAAACAGGAAATGATTGAAGAGATTTTGAAAGTCTCCAAATTATCAAATAAATAAGATTGAGGGGAAAATGAGCTACTGGCTTATATTTTTGACCGGTTTGACTACTGGTGGACTGACTTGCCTCGCACTGCAAGGTGGTTTGCTGGCCAGTGCTATTATCGAAGAAAATGAAGAAGCGGGCAGGGGGAAAATTAGTAGAGCTAGAGCTATTATTTTGTTTTTGTTAGCTAAACTAGTCGCCTACACCGTCTTGGGAATCCTGCTCGGTTTCTTGGGCAAATTTATCGGGCTCACTCCTCGTGCAACCGGTATCTTAAATATTCTAATCGCTCTCTTTATGCTCGGGGTAGCCGGCGAAGCCCTGAGAATCCATCCGATTTTCAAATACTTTTTAATTCAGCCGCCAAAATTTATTCGTGACTGGATTTACAGAACAAAGGGCAAGAAAGGTGATTTTGCGGCCGTCTTTCTCGGAATCCTAACCGTCCTAATCCCTTGTGGCACGACCCAAGCGATGATGGCCTATGCGGTTTCCTCTGCCAACTTTTGGTCAGGCGCAATCATAATGTTTACCTTCATCCTCGGTACGATCCCCGTCTTCTTTATTCTCGGTTATCTCGCTACAACTCTCGGAGAAAAATACAGTAACATCTTCCGAAAAGTCGTCGCCATCGTTTTGATCGCTCTCTCTGTTTTTACCTTCTCTAATGCCTTTAGATTACTTGGAGTCAGATTTAGCGGAGACAACAATCAATCGGCTTCTTCGAAAAATTGTGTTGGCGACACCTGTCCGCTACCGGAAGAAACGGAGAGCCCAACCAACAGTTCCGGAAATACAACTGACTCGGTTCAAAAAATTTCAATCAAAATCAACGATTCTTATGGTTACGACCCGGCTAGTATCCGGGTCAAAGCCGGCGTCCCGATCGAATTGACCCTGATCGATGATAACGCCAGAGGCTGTATCCGCGCCTTTGTCATTCCGAAAATCAATCAGCGGGTGATTATCCCCTCCTCCGGCTCAGCTACAATGAGCTTTACACTAAACCAAAAAGGGACGGTTAATTTCACCTGTTCGATGGGAATGTATGACGGCAAATTTATAGTTGAATAATTCTAACATTGAATTGAGAGAGTGAGCTTTGTTAAATTTCGACGGTCGCAAGCCTGCCCTGAGCGAAGTCGAATGGGCGCTTTCGACCAAAGGGAGAAAAAAGTGCCTAGAAATTTAATGAAGCGAACGATAAATCTTATTAATAAAGAAGGAAATATGAAGAAATATATATTCAAAATCAAGGGCATGCATTGCACTAGCTGCTCTATGATTATTGAAAATAAATTGCGCGATATGCCGGAAGTCCAAGATGCAAACGTCAATTTTGCCGCCGAGAAAGCTGTGGTTTCAGTTGAAAACGAATCTGTCGAACCTGAGATGATTTCTGATGCGATCAAGGAAGCCGGCTACGAAGCAGATCTGGTGGATGATAAAAATCCGGGTAATGAAACCCCGAGTCAAAAAAAAGACGGCAATTTGATGAAATTGAAAATCAGTTTCATTTTGTCTTTGCCGATGCTCTATTTTATGTTTATCGGTTTTGCTGGCTGGCTTCCCGGCGCCGCAATCCTTCCGCCATATATAGGCTTGATTTCATTGATTCTAACAATTCCGGTCCAATTTTACGCCGGCAGTGGTTTTTACAAAGGGGCTTGGAGCGCTCTCAAAATGCGGACCTCCAATATGGACACCTTGATCGCTGTTGGCACTTCGGCCGCTTTTTTTTATAGCTTAGTTGGTTTCCTCCTCTATGCCATTCAAAATAATAGTCTTTTTGGGGTGGACGGCATGATGATTCCCGACCTATATTTCGAAACTGCCGCCTTCCTGATCACTTTCATCCTTTTGGGCAAATGGCTGGAAGCCAAAACAAAAAGCCGGGCCTCCGACGCGATCAAAAAATTGATCGGACTGCAAGCGAAAACGGCAAAAATTATTAGAAACGGCAAAAGTGTTGATGTCCCGATTGAAGAAGTCAAAAAAGGCGATATTATTTTGGTGCGGCCCGGTGAGAAGATCCCGGTAGATGGAATCGTGACCAAGGGGTCATCATATGTCGACGAGTCAATGGTGACCGGCGAAAGTATGCCGGCCAAGAAAGAAATTAATAACACAGTCATCGGCGCAACAATCAATAAACATGGCAGCTTCGAATTCAGAGCAACTAAAGTCGGTTCGGAAACGATGTTGGCTCAAATAATTAAATTAATCGAGGAAGCGCAAGGATCGAAAGCGCCAATACAAGCGTTCGCTGACAAAGTTTCCTCCTGGTTTGTGCCGGCTGTGATTGCAGCCGCTATTCTAACTTTCTTACTCTGGTTTTTCGTTTTCGCAGGCACTCTCTCTTTCTCTCTAATGGCATTTACTGCCGTTATCGTCATCGCCTGTCCCTGTGCCCTCGGACTCGCCACGCCGACGGCAATAATGGTCGGTACCGGCAAGGGCGCGGAAATGGGCATATTAATTAAAGGCGGTGAACCACTGCAAGCAGCTGAGAAAATCAATACGATTGTTTTTGACAAAACCGGAACTCTTACTGTCGGAAAACCCACCGTCACAGACGTGACGATAAATCCGAAATCCGAAATCCGAAATCCGAAAGAATTATTAAGAATTGCGGCTTCGATAGAGCATGGTTCAGAACATCCGTTGGCTGAGGCAATCATCAAAAAAGCCAATGAACTGAAAATTGAAAAATTGAAAATTGAAAATTTTAAAGCTATCCCCGGTCATGGCGTCCAAGGTGTAATCGACCAGACACATTATTATCTGGGCAAGCTTAAATTCATTGAATCGACAATCGGGATATCGGTCGCTTCCAATATGGCATCGGCGATCCACACTCTTGAGGAAGATGGCAAAACAGTGATGGTCCTCTCAACTAATCGAGAAATCTTGGGCGCAATTGCCGTCGCAGATACTGTGAAGCCGACTTCGAAAGAAGCGATTGAAAAAATTAAGAAAATGAATATCGAGGTCTGGATGATCACGGGAGACAACTCTCGTACCGCAAATTCGATCGCCAAACAAGTTGGAATCACAAATGTGCTGGCTGAAGTTTTACCAGAGGACAAGGCAAATTGCATCAAGCAACTGCAAAATTCGAATATCGAATATCGAATATCGAAACAATCTCAAAACTGTAAAGTTAATAATTCAAAAAACCTTCGGGTTTCGGATTTCGGATTTAATGCTTCCACGACTCGCAAGCGAGTCGTGGCGATGGTCGGCGATGGTATTAATGACGCCCCAGCGTTAGCCCAAGCCGACTTAGGAATCGCTATGGGGTCCGGCACTGACGTCGCCATTGAAGCGGGCGGGATAGTTATCATCAAAAACGATTTAAACGACGTCGTAACCGCAATTAATTTAGCCAGAGCAACTGTCAAGAAAATTAAACAAAACTTATTTTTCTCTCTTTTCTACAATTCTGTTGGCATCCCGATTGCCGCCAGGGTCTTCGTCGGTTTGGGTATCATTCTCCGCCCCGAATTTGCCGGCTTGGCCATGGCCTTATCTTCTGTCTCAGTAGTTTCGAATTCTCTTCTTCTCAAGAGATTCAGATCGAAATAACCAGTTGGTTATATTTTCTCACTCTGCTATATTTAGCCTATGATTGCTGAAATTATTCCGGCCACAAAAACAAGCCATGACGTTGAGAGTTTCTCTTACGCCGTTCCGGCTGAAATGCAAAAACTGTTGCAAGTCGGGTCTCTTGTCGCTGTCCCCTTTGGCAAACAAAAAATCAGGGGCATTGTCGCCAAACTCGAAACGAAAAAACCCGATAGCACAATAAAATATAAGTTGCGCGAAATCGCTTCCATCGATGATACTTTTATTTTGCCAAAAGAATATCTTGAAACCGCCAAATGGGTGGCTGACTATTATCTTTGTTCCTTGGGCGAAGCGGTCTCACTCTTCTTGCCGCCGGAGATGAAAAGACCGCGCGCTGCTGCCGCAGTAGAGAGTAGAGAGCAGAAGGTAGAAGGCAAATATATCAAGCTTTCAGCGGAGCAGGAGGAGATATTTCAAAAACTAAAACAAAAATTTGTCGAGCACAATAATAAACCCTCCTTGTTATTCGGCGTGACCGGTTCGGGGAAAACTGAGATATATATCAAGTTAGCGGAAGAAATTATCAAATCTGGCAAACAAGTGATTGTTTTGGTGCCGGAAATTATTCTAACGCCGCAAACTGTCGAGAGATTTGAGGAAATCTTTGCAGATCATGTCTGCTTGATGCACTCGCATCTTTCTAAATCGGAAAAGTTTCAATGCTTCTATGATTTCTACTCCGGGCGTAAACCAATAATTGTCGGCCCGCGCTCCGCTCTTTTAGTTCCCAGTCCAAATCTGGGGTTAGTTATTATCGACGAAGAACAGGAAGATTCGTTTAAGCAAGAGCAAAATCCAAGATATCACGCCGTCGATCTGGCGGAAAGAATCTGCAAGAATATGTCTTCTCAGCTCCTTCTGGGCAGTGCTACCCCCAGAATTGAAACATATTATAAGACAGTTAATAATAAGTATGATTTGTTCACACTACACCAGCGTTACGCCAAAGATGGTTTACCCACTTCTACGATTGTTGACCTGAGAGACGAAATCAAACGCGATAATATATCCCCCATCTCCGAACTTCTACAAAGTGAGATCAAAAAGGTTATGGATAACAAGCAACAAGTCCTGTTATTTCTAAACAGGCGCGGCACAGCCACTTTTGTTTCCTGCCGCGATTGCGGTCATGTCATGCTTTGCAAGAATTGTTCGATTCCGATGATATATCATCTGAACTCCACAAACGGAATGCTGAATTGTCATCATTGCAATTACCAAGAAAACACACCGGCGCACTGTCCGAAATGTCAAAGCCCTCGAATTAAATTCTTTGGTGCTGGAGTTGATAAAATTGAATCAGAGATCAAAAAAATGTTTCCCTCATCCCGGGTGGCTCGAGTTGACTCTACCACAATTAAATCAAAGAAAGACTACTATGATTTTTATCAAAGATTCAAAAACAAAGAAGTCGATATTGTTATCGGCACTCAAATTGTCGCCAAGGGGTTGGATATTCCCGGGGTGGATCTGGTCGGTATCATATCGGCCGACACCGGTCTTCACCTGCCTCAGTACCGCGCTACCGAACGAGTATTCCAGATTTTGACACAAGTCTCCGGACGAAGCGGACGGCGCAAAGACATCGGCCGGACAATTATCCAAACATATTGGCCGGAATCTGGTCCAACCCAAGCCGCCAGCAAACACAATTATCGATTATTTTACGACGACGAAATTATTGCAAGGGAAAAATTCAATTATCCGCCCTTCAGCCATTTAGTTAATGTAATTTCCGAGAATAAAAACGACGGCCAAGCTAAAATACAGATTGATAAAGTAGCCCAAGATCTAAATGAGCGGAAAATAGAATTCATCGGACCGGGACGCTGTTTCTACCAACGCCTGCACGGGAAACACCGCTACCACTTAATTATAAAATCAAAAACTCTCCCCCTTCCACTTTTGTCTGAAATCACCGGAACCAACCCTCGCGTTATTATCGACATCGACCCCGTCAGTTTGCTATAATTGGTTAGAATTATGAATATGGAATTATGAATTATGGAAGATAAGAACGGAAAAAATATCTTGGTTACCGGCGGAGCGGGATATATTGGGAGTATCGCTACAAAGACATTGCTAGACAGTGGATATTCTGTCGTTGTTTTGGATAGTTTGGAAAAAGGACATCGAGAGGCAGTTGATGGACGGGCGACGCTAGAAATTGTTAATTTAACGGATAAGGACAACGTCGATAAGATATTCAAGAAGTACCGTTTCGACGCAGTAATCGATTTCGCCGCCTATATCGCCGTCGGCGAATCGATGGAAGAGCCCAAAAAATATTTAGATAATAACGTTGGCAATTTCATACAGCTTCTCGATATAATGGTAGATAATAATATTAAATACTTAATAAAATCTTCGACCGCTGCGGTTTACGGCACACCAAAAAGTGAAGATGACTTACCCTTGAAAGAAGATTATACCGAAAAATATCGGCCGACAGATTCGGCGTTGCTGGCCGGAAATTGGGGTGGTGAAAAAGTTGAAGGCAATCAATTTTTTTCTAAGATTCTCGACTATTACGGCGCTATGATAGGCAATCGATCCAAATTGATTCTGAACGATCCAGATATTACGAAGATAAAAATCCAGCCATCGATCTACGGCTTGACAAAAATGCTTGACGAAATAATTATGAAAAAGTATGATGAATCTTCCGGTTTAAAATACATTACATTGAGATATTTCAATGTTGCCGGTGCTGATCCGTCCGGAAAGCTGGGACAAGATAATGATAACCCGACCCATATATTTGCAAACGCTATCTTTCAAGCACTAGGCAAAAGAGACAAGTTAACAATCTTTGGTAATGATTATACCACCACTGACGGAACCGGAGTACGGGACTATATCCATGTCAGCGATTTAGCAGCCGGTCATATCAAAGCTTTGAAATACTTGATGAAAAATAATACTTCGGACACTTTCAATCTCGGAACCGGAATCGGTTATTCGGTTCTGGACGTAATCAAGGCAGTGGAGAAAGCTAATGGGAAAAAGATAGTTTATGAATTTGGCTCCCGCCGCTCTGGCGATGTGGCAGAACTTTATTCTGATCCGAACAAAGCCAAAAAGACTTTGTCTTGGAAAGCTCAATATTCTCTCGATGACATGGCCGCAACGGCTTGGAAGTGGCATTCCTCGCATCCAAACGGATATGAAGAGGCCGGTGGTTAGTGGTCAGTAGTTAATATTATATGTAATATACTAGTGTTACATAATTGTCATCCTGAACTTGATTCAGGATCCAGAAAGTAAACTGTTATAGAGATTCCGGATCTCAAGCCGCAGTCCGGAATGACAATGATAGGGGACTATGCAACAGTGGTATGTAATATTTGTAGTTTCGTAATCTTTGAGTAGTAGCCATGCAGTTAGAAATTAAAAAAGATAAGGATCCGATTTTACGCCAGCCGACTGTTGAGGTTAGCGATTTTGGTGTTGATTTCCAGCATCTAATCGACAATATGCTGGAGACGATGAGAGGGAAAAAAGGCATCGGCTTAGCGGCACCCCAGATCAGCGAAAGCAAGAAAGTCTTTATCTGCGAATTTGCCGGTGATAAAGAAGCCAAGCTTGACCCGATTCCTTTGACCGTAATTTGCAACCCCGAGATTGTGAAATATTCCAAGAACAAGGTAAGAATGGTAGAGGGCTGCCTCTCCTTCCCCGGCATGGAGATATTGGTAAAACGGCCCAAGAAAATTAAAATAACCGGGCAGGATCGGTATGGCAAGCCTCTTGAGATTGAGGCTGATAAATTGTACTCGAGAGTGATCCAGCACGAAAATGATCACCTAAACGCCGTTTTGTTGCCCGATCATATCGAAGAAATAAAGGTTATTTTTATCGGCACAGGCAGCCTCGGTCTGCCCACTCTTGAAGCGCTTGCTCTCGATCCCCAATATAAAATCGAACTGGTCGTCACCAGTGTCGTAAATGCCAAAAGCCGCAATCGCAAAAAAGTCTTCAATCCAATTGAAAAAATGGCCGGTAAATACAATCTACCGATTCTAAAAGTGGCCAATATCCGCGACCAAGAAATTATCAAGAAAATCGCTACAACAAAACCGGACATCGGAGTAATGGCTGATTTCGGTCAAATTATTCCGCAAGATGTTTTAGACATTCCAAAACACGGCATAGTCAATATCCATCCATCGCTCCTGCCAAAGCATCGAGGACCGTCTCCGGTCCAAAACACGATTCTATCCGGCGATAAAGAAACTGGCGTTTCCCTCATTCTGACAACAGCAAAAATGGACGCTGGCCCGATCATTTCTCAAGCCACAACTGAGCTGACCGGCTCTGAAAATACTATCATTCTGAAAGATTTTCTGGCCAAAGGAGCGGCCACCTTGGTCCTGAACAGTTTGCCATACTATATAGCTGGCGATCTGAAGCCAGAACCGCAAGATGAAAACAGCGCGAGTTATTCGAAAATGATTAAAAAGGAAGACGGATTAGTCGATTTGAAGACTGATCCGATTCAAGTCGAGAGAAAAATCCGCGCCCTGATCGAATGGCCAAAAACATATCTGATGGTTCGGGGCAAAAGGGTCCAATTACTGGAATCTCATTTCGATCAGGCAAACAATCTGGTTATCGATCGGGTCAAGCCGGAAGGGAAAAAGGAAATGACTTACGATGAATATCTCCGCGGCCACAAAGTCGCGTTGACATTTAAGCAATAATTTGTTACCATTCTTCAGGAATGGACAACGAACATTCTAACAACTAACAACGAAAAAACTTGTTCCGTGAGAGAATGAATAGAATCTGAAGTTTGTCGTTTGTCGTTGGGTGGTTGGTCGTCCATTTATGAATTGAAGTTGATTTATCCATAGATTTAAGGAAACTTTATGTTAGTAATCAGATTGACCAGAGTCGGCAAGAAAAACACTCCTGCCTTCCGCGTAGTTGTCGCCGAAAAGAAGAGAGCCGCCAAACGGAAATTCATTGAGATTTTGGGGCACTATAATCCCTCAATGAGTCCGAAAACACTTGTTATCGATAAAGACAAGGCTCTTGAGTGGATGAAAAAGGGTGCTCAGCCCTCAGATACCGTCATGAACTTGATGTGCGATCTTGGCATTTTGGCAAAGAGCAAAAAGGTGAAGACCGTTCACGGCAAAGCGACCAAAAAGAAAGACAAGGGGAAAGCCGAAGAAAAAGTAGAGGCAAAGACAGAGACTCCCGCCGCTGAATCGGTTGAAGAAACGGATCAGAAGGATGAGGAAGTGGTCGACGATACGGCCGAAATCGCGCCTGATACGACATCAGAAACAACCAGCCCGGAAGTAGAAGCAGAAACCCAAAGTGAACCAGCCGAAACGAAAGAATAAGTTTATTGATTTAACCAAATATTTGCATTATCATTAGACTGTAAGAATAGTAAGTTTGCACCGAAAAAGAATTTGGTGCCAAGAAAGGTGATTATGGCAGCAGATGAGCAAGACCAGAAATTCATCGAGGACCTAGTCAAGGCGATTGTGGACTATCCGGCAGACGTAAAGACCGAGCGGACGATCGACGAAAGAGGAGTTTTGATCAAACTCTATGTCAATGCTGATGATATGGGTAAGATTATCGGCAAGGAAGGCAAGACAGCCAAAGCAATTCGCACCCTGCTTCGAGTCTTCGGAGCAAAGAATGACGCCCGTCTCAATCTGAAAATCGTCGAACCGGAAGGTTCGGAAAGACCAGAGAGAGCTGAGAGAGTCGAAAGACCTGAGGAGCCCCAAAAGTCTGACGAACCAGAAAGCTCTGACAAAGATAAAGACGACGTGATGGCCGACATTCCCAACGACGTCCTGGCGTAACATACGAATAAACCCAAAGGGTCCCCCTCGGGGCGAATTTAGCCAAATTACAAATTACGAATATTATAAAGAAATCGCCACAGTTTCTTGCTGATTGGCGATTTTCTTTAAATTAAAGTCTTGATATCATAAAAAACCGCTTAGTCGCCTTGGCGACCGACTGAAAGGAGTCCGGTTTTTTATGAAAAGAGACGACCTCTATACCGAGTAGGGGGTTGGAGGCGCCCCTCTCCTTAATAAGGAGAGGCCGGGTGAGGTTTTCTCTAACCTCATCTAACTTCCCCTTAGTAAGGGGAAGAACTGGAATGAGTCCCCATGTCCTCTAATAAATAAAACTCCAGCATAGTACATTATTATTAATGGAGACTTAAATGATTTTTGACATTATTACATTATTTCCAGAAATGTTCTCGGGGCCCTTGTCCGAGAGCATTATTAAACGCGCCCAAGATAAAAAATTGATCGAAATTAAGTACCACAATCTTCGTGATTACGCTGAGGACAAACACAAAACCGTCGATGACACGCCTTATGGTGGCGGCAAAGGGATGGTACTTAAGGTTGATGTCGTAGACAGGGCTCTTCGATCTGTCATTTCAACCCATCCCGAACCCGCCGGTGGGCTGAGGGTTCCTCCCCTGCCTGAGGGGAGGTTAGGTGGGGTGGGAGATGAGGAAGGCAAGAAATCCCACCACATCATCCTCTTGACTCCTCAAGGTAAACGATTTACTCAAGACAAGGCAATCGAGCTGGCGCAAAAATATGATCGAATAATTTTGATTTGCGGACATTATGAAGGATTCGATGAAAGAATCAGAGATTTGGTTGATGAAGAGATTTCGATCGGAGATTTCGTCTTGACCGGCGGCGAGATCCCAGCCATGGCTATTGTTGATGCCGTTTCGAGGATGGTACCCGGAGTACTGGCAGAAGGCTCATCTAACGAAGAAACCTTTATGCAAAAAAATGAAAAAAGCGAATACCTAAAAGAATATCCTCAGTACACTCGGCCGGAGGAATACAAAGAGGCAAAGGTGCCGGAAATTTTGCTCTCCGGAGATCATGGAGAAATAAAAAAATGGCGTGAAAACCATCGCTAATTTTTCGTGGGTGCGGCGCGCGAAAACGCACGCCGCACCCACCGATTATACGCTTTGAACCGGCCTCTTCGACTTACTATCAACCAGCCCGTGAACCCGGTGGCTGATATAGTACCAGTTTTTCCCGATCGCCGCGGCTACCGCTGCATTGATCCTTTCGCGCCCTCCCGCAATCACATCGGGACCCAGATACAACGGAACATCCCCGCGCTTAGGGCCCGATAGCTCTTTCGCCGAAATCGTCAAGTGAAGAAGCTGGTCTTCACCAACACTGCATCCCTGACAATCCGCGATAACCTTCGGATAACGGTTTCGTTGATCAGGACGATCATCTCTACCCATGCGCTAATCCCATCCTTTCAAACAGAGAATGTTGGACCCTGCTTACGCCTCGCGCAAGCAGGGTCCGGAACGATAGCGCCAGATCACACGATCTGGGTCTTCACCGAAAGGATTGCGAACCCTTTCGGCGGTCTGAGCAGGTTGTCGAGTTGCGTGTCGACCTCCGGTTTCGACGTACCGATGTAGATATCTCCCGTCCGGGGGGTAGAACCGGTCCCGACGGGACGGGTGAAGACGATGACGAGGTGGATAGTGCGCCTGGTAAGCGCATCATCACTGCAACCGAGGATTTCGGCCTTGCGGTAGACCTCCAACCGCGTGTCATTCAGCCAGTTTTTCGGCACCTCGACTTCACCATGAGGCGGTACAGATCCGGGGGTCGCGTTGCGACCGACATTGAGGGACATGGTATACTCCTCTCAGAATGTAGTCTCCCTTACTCAGAAGATACTCTAGTGGGGGTATCTAGAGAGCGGGGTTAGAAGATTTCTCCTAGACTCTGCACTCTAGAGATGATATGATACCATGACTAATATGCCGTTTATACTACCACTTTGGGACGCCAAGTCAAGACCTTTTCTGTGAATAAGTGACCCAAAGGGTCATCCTGAATTGACACGAGGTGTCATCCCAAACTTGATTTGGGATCCAAAAATAGTAAGATCCAAGATGGAACTAGATCCCGGATCGAGTCCGGGATGACAAATGTAAAATCAATGCAAAACAAATTCAAAATCCACTCCCCTTTCCAGCCGGCTGGCGATCAGCCGGAGGCGATTTCGGCGTTGACGGAAAATCTGCGGAATAATGTCAAGCATCAGACACTCTGGGGTGTGACCGGCTCGGGCAAGACTTTTACGATGGCCAATGTAATTCAGAATATCGGCAAGCCGACTCTAGTCATCGCTCACAACAAAACTTTAGCCGCCCAGCTTGCTGACGAATTCCGCACTTTTTTTCCGGAAAACGAGGTTCACTATTTCGTCTCATATTATGACTATTATCAGCCGGAGGCCTACATCCCCCAAACCGACACCTATATCGAGAAAGACTCCTCAATCAACGACGAGATCGAAAGACTTCGCCACGCCGCCACTCACGCCCTCCTGACACGCAAAGATGTCATCGTCGTCGCCTCCGTTTCCTGCATTTACGGCATCGGCTCGCCCGAATTTTATCAAGCGGAAAATTTCTCTTTTGCCAAGGGAGAAAAAATCAATCGTCAAAAGTTTCTACGGCAGCTAAACACTTTGCAATATGAGCGCAATGATCTGGAACTAAAGCGCGGCACTTATCAGATGAAAGGCGACACACTTGAAATTATGCCGGCTTATGCCACCAATCCGATCCGGGTTGAATTCTTTGGCGATGAGGTTGAAAAAATCAGCGAGATCGACTGGATGACCGGCCGCGAACTCAAGAGCCTGTCCGATTTTGAAGTTTTCCCGGCAACCCATTTCATGACTCCGCCGGATGTTCAGAAACAAGCGCTAGAGAACATTAGAGAAGATTTATCGGTTCAGATCAGCAAGTTCAAAAAAGAAAATAAATTTCTTGAAGCGGAAAGAATCGAGCAACGGACCAATTACGACCTTGAAATGATTGAAGAAACCGGCCGGTGCTCCGGAATTGAAAATTATTCCCGTTATTTTGACCAGCGGCATCCCGGTGAGCCGGCTACCTGTCTGATTGATTATTTTTCTGACGATTTTCTGATGTTCATCGACGAATCACATATGACCGTGCCGCAAATCCGGGGCATGTACGAGGGCGACCGGGCTAGAAAAGAAAAGTTGGTCGGATTCGGTTTCCGCCTGCCAGCCGCTTTTGATAACCGACCCTTGCGATATCCCGAATTCTACAAAAAAATTAATCAAGTCGTTTTTGTCTCCGCCACCCCAAGCCCCTATGAGCTAACTAATAGCACGTCTGAGAATTCTGTCATTTCGACTCCTCGCTTGGCGAGGGCGGAGAAATCTCATGAGCAAAAGATCTCTCGCCTTGATGAATCAATGGCTCGAGATGCCGAATCAGGCTATGGCCTGATTCGTCAATTTGTCCGACCGACTGGATTATTGGATCCGAAAATCGAAATCCGGCCGGCCAAAGGACAAATCGATAATTTGATTTCTGAGATCGAAAAGGTTGTGAGCAAGAGACAACGCGTTCTTGTCACGACTTTGACCAAGAGAATGGCTGAAGAATTGAGCGATTTTCTGGAAAGCCGCGGCCTCAAGGTCGCCTACATCCACTCTGATATTTTAACCTTGGAGCGCCTCGAGATTCTGCACAAACTCCGGCTCGGCAAATACGATGTTCTAGTCGGTATCAATCTACTCCGCGAAGGACTAGATCTGCCGGAAGTGTCTCTGGTAGCCATTCTCGACGCTGATAAAGAAGGATTCTTGCGCAGTAAGACATCGCTGGTCCAAACAATGGGTCGGGCTGCCCGTCATGTCGAAGGACGCGTAATCATGTACGCCGACAGATCGACCGACTCGATGAAGGCGGCGATAAGTGAAACGAGTGAGCGCCGCCACATTCAAAAAAAGTATAATGTTGAACACAAGATTACCCCAAAAAGCATCGAGAAATCGGTGGCGCCGGAAAAGCTGGAGGAAGAAAAGAAAATCAGCGAAATAGACGAAGCTTACAGCCGTCTGCCAAAAGCGGAGCGAAGACGCCTTATCGCCGAAATGAAAATATTAATGCAAAAAGCGGCCAACAATCTCGAATTTGAGCGCGCCGCCGAGCTGCGCGACCAAATTGTGATAATGGAAGGTAAAGTTGGTTAAGATGACTGTCATTGCGAG
>Ga0247841_10007580_pt1 | contig 16047 bp, 20 predicted proteins | sample LaCruzMarch2015__2_FD_192410 | JGI IMG/M metagenome (GOLD analysis project Ga0247841, IMG submission 192410) | Freshwater microbial communities from meromictic Lake La Cruz, Castile-La Mancha, Spain - LaCruzMarch2015_18m | ecosystem: Environmental > Aquatic > Freshwater > Lake | place: Spain... | reverse complement strand
TGATACACTGCCCCCAAAAGTTATGGAGGCATAGTTGAAAAAGAAAGGGAGGAAGCTGACAATGAGAAAACTGAAGGAAGCTGCACGGCTGTGCCTGGAACACAATCTGGGTGTGCGCCCTATTGCCCGGGCATGTAACATCTCCACCTCTACTGCCTCGTTGTATGTGGAGAAACTGAAGGCATTGAGCGTTCCATATAAAGAAATATCTGATATGGACGAAGAGGTGCTTTCGGGTCTGCTCTTTCCCAAAGAAGAGAAGACCGGAGGAAAACAGTTACCTGATTTTAACTACCTTCACGGGGAATTAAAGAAGAAAGGGGTAACCCTCCAGCTTCTCCATGAGGAGTACAAAAGAGATAACCCAAACGGGTATGAACGGACTCAATTCTACCATCTTTACGATGAATGGGCCGGAAAGGCAGATCCCGTCATGAGGTTTACCCATAAGGCGGGAGAGAAGATGTTTGTCGATTTCTCCGGAGACAAGCCTCGCTATCAGGATCCTGCAACAGGCAAAATTATCGAGGCTGAGCTCTTTGTCTCCGTTCTGGGGGCAAGCTCCTATACATTTGCCCGGGCAGTGCCGGATCAGACAAAAGAGAGTTTTGTGGACTGTAATATCAAGGCTCTGGAATTTTACGGAGGATGTCCTGAATGCCTGGTCCCGGATAATATGAGAAGTGCGATAACCCATGCGTGTTACTACGACCCCGAGATCAACAGGACCTTTGCCGCAATGGCAGAACATTATCACGTTGCCGTCCTTCCAGCGAGAGTAGCGAAACCACGGGACAAAGCGAAAGTGGAAAACGGTGTGCTCCAGGCCCAGCGCCGCATACTCGCCGTACTCAGAAACAGGACGTTCTTCAGCATCACCGAACTCAACAAGGCCATCTATGAGGAGACCGAAAACCTGAACCTGAGGCCCATGAAACTCATCAATAAATCCCGGCATGATCTCTTCATTGAAAGTGATAAGCCCGTATTAAAACCCCTTCCGTCAGAGCGGTTTGTCATCGCATCATGGAAAAAGGCGAAGGTCCATATCGACTATCATGTAGCGGTAGAGAAGACATACTATAGCGTCCCCTACACCCTGATCGGCCAGTCGGTGGATATCAGATATACGGGTTCCGTGGTGGAAATGTATCACAAGGGTAAAAGGGTAGCTTCTCATGTAAGAATTAACAAACCGGGCGCCTTTGTAACAGAGAACCTCCATATGCCCCATAGGCACCGGCAGTATCTCGAATGGACCCCGGAGAGAATCAGGTTGTGGGGAGCAAAGACGGGACCCTCTACAAAAGAGATGATGGATCAGATCATGGAACACCGGGACCATCCGGAACATGGCTTTCGAAGCTGCCTCGGGATTATCCGTCTTTCAAAGACATGCTCTCCTGAACGGGTAGAGGCTGCATGCAAAAGGGCATTGGAAATAGGGGCATACAATTACCGTAGCGTGAAGTCCCTCCTGGAACGTAATCTCGAAAACATACCTCCAGCCCACAAAAAAAACATCATTGTCCTCCATGCCAATATACGAGGAGGCAGTTACTACCAGGAGGTGGCCCATGATTGAGGCAATCGTTGAAAAACTCATTGCCATGAAGCTTTATGGTATGGCAGAGGGTGTAAGGGAGCAGATGAATAGTTCCGCATACCGGGACCTGAGCTTCGAAGAAAGGTTTGGTTTTCTTGCTGATAAAGAAAAACTTTACAGGGAAAACAGACAAATAAAGACTCTTCTCGCCCATGCCCGTTTCAGGCACCCCAATGCCTGTTTTGAAGATATCGACTTCAAGACCAGGCGGGGACTCAACAAGGGCACAATGCTTAAGTTCATCCAGAACGAATGGATAAGGAGCCATCAGAACATTATTATTATCGGGCCTACCGGTGCCGGAAAAACCTTCCTCGCCTGCGCACTGGGGAATAGCGCCATAAGGCAGGGGATGCGCACCCTCTATGTGAGACTGCCGCGACTGGCACAGGAGCTCAGGATTGCGAGGGCCGACGGGAGCTTCGGAAAACTCCTCGAACGGATCCAGAGGATGAGATTGCTCATAATTGACGACTGGGGTATTAACCCCTTTACAGATGCTGAAAGGAGAGACATCCTTGAGATTGTGGAAGACAGACACGGTGTACGGTCTACTGTTATTGCAAGTCAGTTCCCCATCGATACATGGCACGATATCATAGGAGACCCGACCCTTGCAGACGCCATATGCGACAGGGTCATCCATAATGCCCATAAAATTATACTGACACCAGGAGAAGAATCTATGCGAAAAATACATTCAGGCTTGACTTAGGTCGAACACTTTTATAATGTAGTGACGGCAGGGAAAGGATTACTGAAACTCCGTTCGGATAAAACCGGATTGAGTGTTCGGATAAAACCGAATTGAGTGTTCGAATAGACCGGATTTTAGATTTTGGCGACTTCACATTCCTTTGATGATCCTTATGATATGGACGCTGTAGGTATCTTTTACCGATCTTTAAAGATAGTGGCGGCAGATTTGGATTGTTATCTGATACCGGTGCATTATTATTGGGCAGGTTATCTTGAAGAGCATGGCCTTAAAAGCGCCGATCTCACCCTATTGGATCCCAGGTACCCCAATGAGAAAGGCCACCAGGTTATTGCAGATGCTGTATTAACAGGGTTGGAAAAGATTATTGATGTGAAAAATATTGGTTGATATCGGCAAGATCATGCTATAAATCCAGACTATCATTTTTGTGAAACATCTTCAGGAAAGACTGCTCGCGCCTCCCGTATAAAGAGCGATCTCAGCTTATCCCAGAAGTCGCCTCCGAGAACAAAGAGGCTTGCAAGAAATACAGCGTCAGAAGCGATACTTACCCAGAGCCGCCAGGGGGAATTATCTGGCAGCCATTGTGGCGCGTATGACATGATATAGGTCGGTATAATAGGCAAGAGAAACATCGCTATTCCAACACAATGCCTGATCTTTCCTATGTTTCCAGCAGGCTTAAGGCTTCCCAGCCATCCTTTTACCCTTGACATGATGCGGTCGAAGTTTTCCTTGCCCATCACCGCAACCGCAGGTACAGCCATAATCTCGAATCCAAAAAATAGAATCCCGCTTATAGCAGTCTTAACAGCAATCGGAAGATCGGCCTTTGTCACAAAGACCAGACCAAAGGGCATGATCAGACCTATTACAAGCAGTACAATGCCCAGATAGAATCTTGTGTTAACGCTCATTTTTCAATCTTTAAGTTTACCATTCCAGTATTCAACATAGGCAATATACCCTTTTTGTGTCGTTAAAAATTGTATATGCTGTTCCATCCTAATTCTGTAAGCCGTAACATATTCTGTTCCTGATCTGCGAGCTTTTTCCATCCTGTGATTCCCATCGATCAAGTTGTATCTTCCCGGTGGTATTTCGGCTAATATTACAGGAGTGGTATTACAGACAGAATCCGTATAGCCTTCATTGATTGATGAAAACTCTTTTACGAAATCCTTTACCGCTACCAGTTCAGGCTTGAAGTCTACCTGATGGCTATTAATGAACGAGAGCATCTTTGTAATGTTGAATTCAAATATTCCATTTCGGTAAAATTCGTCCCCTTCATCAATAGAAACGGGTGTGAAATTCTTGTCTAACGTCAATGCTCTCTCATGTTTTGATTTCTTCGTTTTCATTCCCTGTTCATCCGTCAAAACTTCATTCGATGGTGATAGGCATAGGTTGAATTGCAATAACCTTTCCTTGCCGGGATAGTCTATCGGCATGAACCATGTGAATCCGTTAACGCATAGCTGCCGGAACCGTCAAGAGGTTCTTTTGGGTTGTTTCTCCAGTTTCTTTGCTGTTTTCTGTTGCTGTTTGTCGGTGTTTTGCTTCTGGCCTTTCTCCTTGTCCTTCTTGCCCTTGTCTCCCATTGTTTTCCTCTCCTTTTTTGTTATGCTATTTTGTCAATTCTGTTATGAAATCCTAATCTCTGTAGACGCTTTTTGTCAATGTATAAACTATGTTCCCTCCATTCGTTGGTATAGAAAGTAGGTATTATGAAATGAAGAAGTGCGAACTACTTTTAATACAATCATAAAAACGTTTGTTCGATTATTTCGAAGACTGTGGGAGTTTTTGCAAGGTCTTCGGCTGTCTTGGTCATGTTTTCTTTTTGTATCTCAGATACAGATTTTCGACCTTATTCCTGGCCCATGGGGTTCTTCTCAGAAACTGCAGGCTGGATTTGATACTCGGATCATTATTGAAGCACAGTATATTGATGATTTTGCCCAACCTACTCCACCCATAATATTCCACAAGCTCTGTAAGAATATTTTCCAAAGTGATGCCGTGAAGTGGATCGTTGGGATGTTGGTTGTTCATAGGTTGGCCTGGTCAATATCTCCTGCCATTGTATTCAGCGTATGCACAAAAACATGACTAACTGTGGAATACATCCGGCCTTCCCCTGAGAGGATTACGGGGTCTTGCTTCGATACTGCGTCAGGAGTCTATCCATCTCTTGTTGGTACAGAACCTTAAATTCAGGAGACTCGTATTTGAGTCCTCGATTGTTTTGAAGAATATCAGAGGCAACTTTGTCCCTAAAATTGGACTGTCCGATTTTATCCCCCGGATACATCGCTTCGGCGACATCATGCCGCTGTCCTCTATTCTTGATAATACGAGCTATAGGGATGGCTATATAGCTAATAAAAGTCAGAAAAGCCAAGGCTGACAGAGTCCATATAATTATTGCCATTTTGTCTCCTCATGGGGAATTACTCCCCCACAACTCATCTATCTTCTCCTTTATCTTTCCTTGATAAAGCTCGATCAGTTTCTTGGTAGAATCAACCGTTCGCTTTCTGGTAATAGCCTTAGACCTTCTCCATTATTTCAGCCGCTTTATCCTTTATCTCATCATAGCAATCCTCTGTTTTCTCTTTCATGTCCTCTGCCATTCTCTTCAATTGTCGCCTTGTCCTTTCACCCGACTGTGGGGCTAACAGGAGAGCGATACCCCCTCCTACCATGGCACCTGCTAAGAACGTCAGTGCGCAGCACATCCCAGAACAACATTTTTCATCTTTCATTGCCATCTCCTTTGCAATATGAAATTTCATTTTTAGTATAAGCATCGCCTATGGGAAATTCAATCTTTCCAAAGACCCATCGATTTTGTATATGAAATAATACCTGCCATTCTGTGTACGTAGTGAACATGATTCGGGGGATTATGCCCAATAAGCTTGGCGAAATAGAAGAGGGAAGAAGAGGTATTTTTTGGCAGCATCTTATAAATATATGGGGATCAGGCGATGTGATTCGCTTTGATGGATGGAATGAAAAAATTAGGGAAAGAAAAAAAAGGAGCGCCCCTTTTATAGAGGCGTTCCCGCTTGTTATTACTTCAGTGTATATTTAACGCCATCAATGGACAGCTTGAAATTGACTCCCTGAGTTGTTGCCACAAGGTTAATCTCAACGCCATTCTGATTTTTCATTGCAATAGCACCAACGCCGCCAGCCAGAGTGCCTTCTGCTGCAACCGATGTAAACGTCCCATTGAAATCTTCTAACTTTTTGAGGTTGTATACGCTACCGTTTGCCTCTGCACGGGTGATCCCGACATCAATGATGGAGAGGCCGGAAATTTTAAATGGGTATTCCTTTCCATTATATGTCAGGACAGCGCTCCCCCAACTGTATCCTATTCCTACAGCAACCTGACCCTGACTAAGTTTCAGCGTTGCATCGGGTTTCTTGTCCTGGGCAGTTACTTGTTATGGCTGAAACTGAAATGGCTCAAAAAAGTTTTTAAGGTCGAGGTTATATTAGAATGGGGTACCGATGAAGTTGTGAAATTTCCGGTTGTTTAGGTTCTGAATTCCCATTAAGGACCAGAGGTGTTTCTTTATTTGTGAAGTTGTGCAGAATATAGAACATAGTGTCGGGGTATGGTAGGTGGGTAATTCTAAAAACATTACAAAAAAGCTGTTCTAATATATCAAATAGACCCATTGAATTTATTAGATTTATTAGATTGAATAATTATATGCAAAAACAGGAGATTCTATTTATATTCTAAATGTTTATCTAATAATAAGAAGAGAATTACGGGTGAGCTGCTCTACCGCCTGAGCTACGTCGGCATCGGGTGAAAATCAATAACATAATAAGGAGGTTACAGGCAAGGGAATTATATGATAATTTCGGCAATTCCTTATTAATTCCTTAAACGAATTGAAACAATCTCACCCTGTTGCGGCATGTTTAAATAAGATTGCCGCTTTAAGTTTTTTTTAAAACGGTTATGGAGATATATCACAATCATTGCCTTTTTCCTGGAGTCATTTTATAATAGTGCATTGATTTATAGAACTGAGCTGCGGCAAAAGAAGGAGTTATGAGCCATATCCTAGCGAATACAGAACCTCTTGATGTGTGGAATCATTTTTATGCGCTCACACAGATCCCCCGTCCATCCAGGGGAGAGCGGACGGTATGCCGCTATATATACAACATGGCAAAGGATCTGGGCCTGGAGGTGTCGATGGACACCACGGGCGGAAGCGATTTTGGCAACATCATTGTTAAATGTCCGGCCACGCCATCCTTTGAAAAAGCACCGGTTATGGTATTGCAGAGCCATGTAGATATAGTGGCATTGCCCGATGAGCGTAAAGATCTGCCGCTTGATTTGGTTCTCGATGGAACAATGCTGCGCGCCAGAGGTACTACCCTGGGCGCTGATAACGGCATTGCCGTAGCCATAGCCCTCTGTTTGATGACCGGATCGGCCGTCGAGCATGGCCCTCTGGAACTGCTTTTTACGGTAAATGAAGAGGCAGGCATGACAGGAGCCCGGATGCTTTCCGAGACTGCTTTGAAGGGGCGTTTCCTGATCAATATCGATTCGCAGCAGGAAGGCGCCCTGGTTATCTCTTCTGCCGGCGGAAGTCGTTCTGTTTTTCAGTTACCGGTGATAATGGAACAGGTAAATGGTGACATTATGACGGTTCTTGTCAGCGTGACCGGCGGAAAAGGCGGCCATTCTGGCTTTGAAATAAATTCCGGCAGGGCAAATGTCGGACAATTGCTGGCCCGGATTCTTTACGAGACATTAAAGATGAGTCACCTGCGTCTGAATGACATTACCTGGGGCACCGTGGATAATGCCATTCCCTCGGAAGCCAGGGCCACTATCCTTGTCAAACCGGAACACCTGACCGGCATGAGGGACCAGATGCGCACATGGGAAAAAACCTTCATGGAAGAATACGGCAAGCATGAAGGACCCCTGCAGGTGCGTTTAGATGAGAACGCGGAGCTGCCTGAATTTGCGATGAGCACTGCGACAACAAAGAATGCCCTTTCCTTTCTGTTAGCCTTGCCCCATGGTGTTCGCAAGATGAGCGGTGATATTGAAGGTCTGGTAGAAACATCATCCAATGTGGCCACCGTGCAAACTTCTCATGCTGGGATAACGGTTACCGTTTCTCAGCGCAGTTCAATTGGTCCGTCACTGGATGCCGTCATCAATCAATGCGAAGCTGTGGCTAATCTGGCTGGAGCAGGTTTTATTCACACAGGCAGACATTATGGATGGAAACCCGATATAGATTCAAAATTATTGTCCATTTGCAGGAATGCCTACACACAGATATACGGGACAGAACCAGAAATCCAGGCCCTCCATGCAATGCTCGAGTGCGGCTTGATCAAGGAAAAATATCCCCATATGGATACGATCTCCATTGGGCCAACCATCCTGGATGCCCATGCGCCTACAAAACCCGATTATGTTTCCGGCAGGGATTCGGAAAGTATCGGTGAGCGTATTGACACCGCTCAAATGCCCCGTTTCTGGGAATTTGTCAAGGTCATCTTGAAGAAATCAGCCGGGGCGAAATCATGATTTCCAGTAACCCGTATACAGTCGAACTCTTCCAACCAGTTGATGCGGTGAAGATGTCACATCTTTTTCCGGGATGGTTTGATGAGGACGGGCTGACCCCACTTCCCAATTGCTGAATTTCTTCAGGTGAGGCTATCCTCCCGTGTGATACTTGAACGAAATATTGAGCCTTACCCGGTAGTTTACCACCTTCCCATTCTCTACCGTTACATCCTGTTTTACCACCTCGCCAACACGGAGATCCTTGACGCTCTTTGCAGCGGTTTCTATGGCCAGCTTGGCTGCATCTTCCCATGATTTTGCACTGCTGCCTACAACCTCATTGACAACGTAAACGCTTCCCGGCATGATAACCTCCCTTGTTTTTTTTATTTTTAAAGACTTATAATGTTAATAGCACAAATAATAAACATGTCAAGAAAATGTATACGCCAAGCAGCCACGTGACAATAATTCGTGATGGGCATTTATTGGTGCGTTAAGGATTATGGCTTGAATATGCTGTTCATCTTTCTGATAAGGCGAGTCTGACTCCCAACGACGCGAAGACTCCCGCAGTTAACCAGTCAAAGTATGCAGCGATCTTTGGTCTGGCCAGAAGATAATTGCCAATGCTGCCGGAAAAATAGCCTATGACGCAGAAAATGATAACTCCCTGCACCATGAAAATAGCTCCAAATAACAATATCTGAAGCGCAAAGTAGCTGGTATTGGGGGTTACGAATTGCGGCAGAAACGCGAGAAAAAACATCGCCACCTTCGGATTGAGCACATTCATGATAAATCCCCGCCTGAACAGGTCTGTCATAGGTTTTTCATCAGCGAGCGAAAGCCTGATAGCGGATCGTTCTTTTAACGTTTTGTAAGCCAGATATAGCAGGTATGCTGCTCCGGCGTACTTGATGATATTGAAGGCAACAGCCGATGAGTAAAACACCGCCGAGATTCCGAACGCCGCCGCAGTGGTGTGAACACTTATTCCGCTGCACATGCCAAGGGCGGTGACGATTGCAGATTTTCTCCCCCGTGTAATACCCTGCGTAATTACAAAGATGTTATCAGGACCGGGTGCGATGGTAAGAGCGATAGACGCACCCAGAAAATAGAGCAATGTAGATGTTTCCATTGGTACTCTTCCTTCACCTCCTATAGTCCATGGAATTCCATTTTGTCAAATAGCGGGCGGATTACCGTATCCATTGTGAGTTTTTGGTGGGCCTTTACCGCCTCCTGGAATCTGAACCAGTGGCTTTCCTTATAATTTTCTTTCCATTCCCATTCTGCTTCACTTCTGCAAACAGTATCCGGGCTGCCGAAATATGAAACAATTTCATCAACGCAATCAACTGCTTTCTCGAACCAGAGCCCTTTATCGTATTCAATAAAATCAGCCCCGCATAAGACCTTATATCGTTCAATACGGTCTTCTTCGTCGTCTTCGTAATCACCGATAGCTTCATCTATCTGCGTGATCAAAGAGTTGTCGATGGGGGTATTTAGATAGCGCGCATATTTATCATATATACACCGTGATGCTTCAAGGAAACGCTTCTTGTTGTCTATTTGTGAGTGGCTCGGCACAAGGCGTTCATCTTCCCATATGAGTGCGGGTATGTCAGGTTTGTGCTGTGCATCGGCATGGCCTATGCCGGGGATAAAGGTAGTAAAAAACCCTTTCATATCGTTGAATGTATCATCAAACCCGGCAAAGTTCTGATGAGCAAAGGTATCCGCATACATATGTGTTGCTATGCCTATACGGTAGAGGTCATGAGAATCAAGGGCAGCCTGAAGCAATTGCCTGCTGTTGGCATTATCTGGTGTGGTATTCATCAGATGTAGTTTGCCGTCTCTGCGGCGGGCAAAGTTACCGAGAATTTCTACTAATGTCCCCGGCATAAAGTGAAAAACCGGGTAGATTCTCATAAATTCCTTCTGCGGGTTAAAAATGTCCATTGTCTGGCTTATGTAGTTGGAATACTCATCCAATCCGTCCTTATTGATTGTGTATACCGTATCATTGTCATCTGTATACTGGGACGCATATGCGATGATGGAGGCATCCTCCGGCTTGAACCCTGCCTTGCATGCAATGATGCAGGTGATGTAGTAATGAAATTCTATGTCCATATATTACCCCCTCACACAGCAGATATGACTGAACTCAGTATCTTTCCCTGATTCGTCAGGGGCTTAGGCCCCCTACCCCCTTTTTGGGGAACGTTTTTATTTTATTCTTATATTGCACACAAAATATGTCAAGAAGATTATTATAAATTTCGCAACCTTCAGTCCTGATAATTTATTTATGCCGGAAAGTTCTTCCGGCATCGTACTGTTAAAATAAGACTGAGGAACAACAACTCGCCTTTATTTTATCTTGACATAAAACACACTTGTCCTTACACTTTCCGAATTAGAAGAAAATTTCTATAATAAGGCGGGTAATTATGGACAAAAAGGTTGCTGACCTGTACGATGAATACGGTCATGGTTTAATGGATCGCCGCGCATTCCTCAAAAGGTTATCCGTTCTCGCGGGCTGCACTGTTGCCGCGAACTCTATTCTCGCCTTATTCGAAAACAACTATGCCAGAGCAGATCTGGTTCCGAAGGACGATCCGCGCCTTTATTCGGAGGATATTAAATATCAGGGTGCGACAGGCGAAGTTCGTGCCAAACTGGCGAGACCTAAGGGAGACGCAAAACTGCCCGGTGTGGTTGTTATCCACGAAAACAGAGGTCTTAACGCACACATCGCTGACGTCAACAGGCGCGTGGCCTTAGAGGGCTTCATAGCCCTTGCCCCTGACGCCCTGTCACCGGCGGGGGGAACCCCGGAAGATGAGAATAAGGCCATAGCCCTCATAGGACAACTGGACCAGCAATCGACGATAAAGAATTTTGTTGCCGCTGTTCAATATTTAAAGACACATCCCATGTCTACGGGAAAGGTGGGAGTCGTGGGCTTCTGCTGGGGCGGAGCAATGGCAAACCAGCTTGCCGTTAACTCCCCCGATGTGTCGGCAGTTGTCCCGTACTACGGCCGGCATACGAAGATGTCCCCAGGATCAGGGCATCCTTACTTCTCCATTACGCGGGCCTTGACGAAGGGATCAACAAGGGCATCCCCGCATACGAAGCGGCCCTGAAGAAGGCATCCGTCGATTACAGGCTGTACATGTATGAAGGCGCTCAGCATGCCTTTAATAACGACACAAACCCCCGATACAACAAGGAAGCTGCGGACCTCGCATGGAAACGGACAATGGCCTTTCTCAAGGAAAAGCTCAAGACCTGAGGGCGTATGGTCTGAAATTAAGGACGGTACGTCACTTGCCCATGCAGCATTTCTTGTACTTCCTGCCGCTGCCGCAGGGGCATGGATCGTTGCGCCCCGTTTTGGCACTTATCCTGGCGGTTCTGTCCGGGGCTGGTAATGTTTGCCCTTCAAGACGCTGCCGGCGGTGCAGGGTTGAAAGGTCTGCAACGAAAGGACGGCAATGCGTAAAGAAGCGTTTGTAGCCCGCGCAAAGATAGTTCAGGCCTTCTTCGCCGTCCGGCGTCCTTAAGAAACGGTCCTTCGGACACCCGCCGTTACACATCGCCAGAACATCGCAGACCCTGCAGAAGTTGGGCAGTTTATCCAGCTTGGCCTGTCCGAAGAGCCTCTGCGATGGGCTCTCGAGCAGTTCAACAAACGGAGTCTCACGGATATTCCCGAGGCGGTGTTCGGGGTCAACAAAGTGATCGCAGGAAAAAAAGTCCCCGTTATGTTCGATGACCGGAATGTCCCCACAGATCGTCCTAAAAATGCATAGCGCATGTTCCTGCCCGAAAGCCGTACTGATTGCCTCCTCGAATATCTGCACTTTAACGCGTCCGATATCCTGACTCAGCCATTCATCAAATATAGTACAGAGGAATACGCCGAAAGCTTCGGCCGGCACAGTTCGGTCACTTACGCCGCAGGCATCAGGCAGAAACTCGACAAGAGAAAGGAACCCAAGGTAGCGGACCCCGATCTGCTTGAAGAACCGGTAGACCTGAGCGGGGTACTGGACGTTCAGGTTGTGCACCACGCAAAGTATATCCAGGGGAATCCGGTGCTGCTGCAGGAGTGTATACCCGCGCATAGCCTGCTCGTGTGTGGGCTCCTGCCTCCTGCTGACGCGGTATCGGTCATGTAATTCTGCCGGACCGTCCAGGCTGAGCCCCACTCCGAAACCCTCTGCTGCCAGGAAACGGCACCAGTCTTCATCGATGAGGGTACCGTTGGTCTGGATGCCGTTGCTGATGCGGCGTCCTGGCGGTTGGTGCTTGCGCTGCAGTGCCGCAACCTTCCGGAAATAATCCAGCCCCAGGATGGTCGGTTCCCCTCCATGCCATGAAAAATTGATCACCTGAGCGGGGGAGGCATGGATGTGCTGGACAATGTACTCTTCAAGGATATCATCGGGCATGCGAAAGGACTCACCCTTTTGATACAGGTCTTCCTTCTTCAGATAATAGCAGTAGTGACACTCCAGATTACATACGGAGCCGGCTGGCTTGGCAAAAACCTGAAATTCGCGGGACGCGCTGACCATTAACCAATCCTGCATACTGGATAGAACGCTATCAGACGAAACATAATATAGACCGCCTGCTACGAAAGGAGTATAGGGAAATTAACCCTGCCGGTCAAGGAGAAAAGAAACGGGGAGCGGGGCTTTATGCAAACCATTGTGCCAACAAAGTTGGCTTTTATAAACCATTCTATCACATTATTTATTTAACATATTAATAATACATCCTTTTTATGATGGCACATGAATTGCTTAACCTGTATGTGATGCACAACATAAGAAAACTCATCTTCGCATATAAAAGGAGACACCATGGTTAAAATATTCAAAATTACACCTATACTTTTCCGCAGAAACAAGGGCGGCATTGCGAGCTGCATTCTTGCCTTTTTCTTGGGTTTTATGCTTCTTGGCGGGCATTATTGCCCTTCTGCCAGTGCTTCAAACACGGGGAATTTTCCTGATAAGGTCTTTGCCCCGTATGTGGATGCGGTTGCCTGGCCTTCATTTTCTCTCAGAGATACATACAGCAGAACAGGTCAGCAGTTCTACACGCTTGCCTTTGTTATTAGCGGAGGAGAGTGCAAGCCTGCCTGGGGCGGAACCATCCCATTGTCAGACAACTGGTATATGGATGATATAAACTTCATCCGCGGCGCAGGGGGTGATGTAATTGTTTCCTTCGGCGGCGCTAATGGAACAGAGCTGGCACAATCCTGCACAGATACAGCCAGACTCCAGGCGGCATACCAGTCTGTCATCGATAAATATGATTTGAAGTGGGTTGACTTCGATATCGAAGGCGCTGCTGTTGCCGATCCTCCCTCAATCGACAGGCGGAACAAGGCAATTAAAGGCTTGCAGGCGGCAAACCCTGATTTGAAAATAGCATTCTGCCTGCCCGCAGCACCTCAGGGGCTTACCGCAGACGGTCTGAATGTTTTGAAGAACGCCAAAAGCAACGGGGTGCGGATCGACGTGGTCAACGTCATGACAATGGACTATGGGGACGGCATTGCCCCTGCCCCTGAAGGGAAAATGGGAACTTACGCAATCGATGCAGCAAACAATACTCACACGCAGTTGCTGAATCTCGGCATCGATACGCACATCGGTATTACACCTATGATCGGCCAGAACGACGTACCCACAGAGCGGTTTTATCTGTCAGACGCGCAGCAGCTGACAGGCTGGGCAGCGGATATAAACCAGCAGAACTGGGTCAGCCTCCTTGCGATGTGGTCCGTCAACAGGGACAATGGAGGATGCCCTGGAAAGGCCGCCCAGGGTGTGTGCAGCGGTATTTCACAGGACGAGTTTGCCTTCACGAAGACCTTTTCCAATTTCTCCCGCAATGGGAACGGAAACATCCTGCCCGCAGTTAAAATTACCAGCCCCTCTGACCGGACCCATTTTGAGGCAGGCGCCAATATTGTCATAACCGCGGAGGCAGGCGATACGGACGGTACAATCGCTCAGGTAGAGTTTTTCCAGGGTACCGCCTCATTGGGCATAGCTGCACAGGCGCCTTACAGCATCACATGGAAGAACGTTAAAACAGGTTCTTATGTGTTAACCGCGGCCGCTACAGACGACAGAAACGGCACAGGCAGGTCTCTTCCGGTTCAAATATTCGCCGGCAATGTCTGTACTGCCCGGCCATGGGAATCTCCTCTCATATACCTGGCAGGAGACAGCGTATCGTTCAACGGTCACGAGTGGAAAGCCCAATGGTGGACCCAGGGTGAAAAACCGGGCACCACCGGCGAGTGGGGCGTGTGGAGAGATCAGGGCTCATGCGGCGGCAACAGTTCACCGACAGTTGCAATCACAGCACCTTTAAGCGGTTCTTCTTATCCTGAAGCCTCTGCCATTATTATAACTGCAGAGGCAGGCGATACGGACGGCACAATCGCTCAGGTAGAGTTTTTCCAGGGTACAGTATCACTGGGTGCCGTTAAACAGGCACCATACAGCATTACCATCCGGAATGCAGGGATAGGCACATATGTCTATACTGCTGCTGCAACAGACAACAACGGCGCAGCCGCCATATCTTCTCCTGTTCGTATAACTGTCGGCAATAATAATGGCGGCAGCTGTTCTTCCTATTCCGCCTGGAACCCGAATCAGGACTGGACCACATATCGTGTCGGGGATAAGAAAACAAATGCGGGAAAGCTCTGGGAATGCCGGAACATCGCCTATTCCTACTGGGAACCCTCCGGCCCATACGGACACTTCGGCTGGACAAATGTCGGTGAATGCAATTGATACGATATTGATTCGCCGTTAATTACTAACCAGAATTCCTGATAGCGGGAGCGCGTATCCAATCGCGCTTCCGCACTGCTCTCACGACCAAATAATTTACAATTCACAGCATTTCATATTTTCTGCCTTTTTTAAATATCCACCTTTCACAATAATGTCGTATCTCATCTTAGCGGATAGCGTTTGGCATAGAGCGTTTAGTTTTTAATTTTTCAGCCTGTCCTCAAGTAGTGGAGCTATGCACTTCACGCTTCACGGATAATGCTTCACGGGTTTTCTCACAACTGTGGTGGTATTTTCTTGCCCGGTTTCTCCGGCGCTGGTTCCGGGGCAAGTCGGTATCCGCATTTCCACCAAGGCAGTGAAAACATGCAGCTCATCAAGCAGCGTTACAAGGTCTGGCTTTGTGTATTTTGCGATGTTCGTCATATAAAAAAGTTTTAAGTTTTAAGTTTTGATAGTCTCGTAAAAAGTCGAATTTTCCCTTTTTGTCATGCCGGACCTGATCCGGCATCCAGTAATTTCAATAGGTTCTGGACTCCGACTTTCGTCGGAGTGACGGTTTTTGGACTTTTTACGAGTTCATCAGTTTTAAGTTAAAAGCAGACAACATCACTGATTGCTGATTTGAGATGGCCAATATTTGTGTGTGCGGGTTCAACTCAAAACTCAACACTCAAAACTGTTTCTAAGATCGGGACATTCGAGGTTCGCTGTGGAGAGATACCCCTGAGAAACAGGGAGATTTCCTGATCGGATTTCGGCTTGAATCTCAGGAGGAAGTTTTAAAAGTTAAATCGTGCTAAACATCGTTGCTATTGACTTTACGGAGATTTCAAGATTTGCCGCAACCGTTGCGGCAAATTCCCTGGATAGGTCTTCGGGCCTCATCATATACCAGGCTTACTGGATACCCGTTACGCTTCACTGTCAAGAATAAAGATTTGACCCCAGTCGGTTTCTTTAAAATAGTTAAATCTCGTGAAATGGCTTCTGTATTGACTTTACGAAGATTTTGGAAGTTGCTAACACTGTGAAAGCAAATCTCTCCAAAGTATATTCATATCCTCGATCTCTGAAATAGCTGTTGTAATTTTGCGGGATATCTCTGATAATGGAGGACGGGCAGAAGATCGCATTGATTCTGACGGATATGTAATGGAAACTACTCGATTAAGTTGTATTTATAAAAAACTACAGAAAAGCTTAACCAACCCAGGGGAGCCCTACATTGTCCAATCGATTGAGACACAAACACTATTCGTCTGCGAAAAGGACGTCA
>Ga0247841_10007577_pt1 | contig 16051 bp, 9 predicted proteins | sample LaCruzMarch2015__2_FD_192410 | JGI IMG/M metagenome (GOLD analysis project Ga0247841, IMG submission 192410) | Freshwater microbial communities from meromictic Lake La Cruz, Castile-La Mancha, Spain - LaCruzMarch2015_18m | ecosystem: Environmental > Aquatic > Freshwater > Lake | place: Spain... | reverse complement strand
ATCGTCACCACACGCACAGCGCCTCATAATGCGGCCGGCATGCCGCAGCCGTGGGGTTTGTATGATCCGGCCTATGAGCACGACAGCTGCGGCGTCGGCTTTGTCGCCCAACTGGACGGCACGGCGACACATGCCCTGCTGGACAAGGCGGTACATGTCTTGATCAATCTGGAACACCGCGGCGCGGTCGGCGGCGACAAGTCCACCGGTGACGGCGCCGGTTTGCTGATGCAAATTCCGGACGAATTTCTGCGCGACGCATTTCAGGCGCGCGGCGTGGCCCTGCCGGCGCGCGGTGACTATGCCATCGGCATGGTGTTTCTGCCGGCCGAGCCCGCCCGCGCGCAACGCTGCCAGCGGGCCTTTGAAGCGCTCATTGCGGCCGAAGGCGGCGCACTGCTCGGCTGGCGCGACGTGCCGGTCGTCGCCGACGGCTTGGGCGTGATGGCTTTGTCGACCCTGCCGCTGATCAAGCAAATCGCGCTGGGGCGCGGTGCCATTGCGCCCGCCGCCTTCGAGCGCAAATTGTATGTCATCCGCCGCCTGATTGAAAAAGAAATTGCAAGCTGGGGCGACGGCGATTACAGTCAGTTCTACATCCCCAGCCTTTCGAGCGTGACCCTGGTCTACAAAGGCATGCTGACGGGCACGCAACTGCTGACCTTCTTTCCTGATTTTCACGATGCGCGCTTCAGCTCCGCCTTTGCAATTGTACACCAGCGCTTCAGCACCAACACGCTGCCGACCTGGAGCCTGGCCCAGCCCTTCCGCCATGTCGCGCACAACGGCGAGATCAACACCCTGCGCGGCAATGCCAACCGCATGCGCGCCCTGAGCGCCTTGTTTGCCTCGCCGCTGTTCGGCGAGGACATCGAGAAGATCAAGCCGATTATTGTTGACGGTGGCAGCGATTCGGCCATGTTTGACAATGCGCTCGAGTTGCTGATCATGGCCGGGCGTTCGCTGCCGCACGCGGCGATGATGATGGTGCCCGAGGCGTGGGGCCCGAAATACATGATGAGCGAGGACAAGCGCGCGTTCTACGAATACCATGCCGCAATCATGGAGCCGTGGGACGGGCCGGCCGCGATGGTCATCACGGACGGGCGCTACATTGGCGCGCTGCTCGACCGCAACGGCCTGCGCCCGGCGCGCTACACCGTCACGCGCGACGGCCTGATCGTGATGGCCTCGGAGACCGGCGCGCTCGAAATCCCCGGCGAAAACATTCTCAAGCGCGGCCGGCTCCAGCCCGGAAAAATGTTTCTGGTCGATTTGCAACAGCACCGCATTGTCTCCGACGCGGAAATCAAGGCGACCATCTCACGCCAGCAGCCGTATCGCCGCTGGGTGCGTGAAAATGCCATAAATTTGCGCGGCCTGTTCGCCCCGGCGGACATGCCGGCCACCTCGCCGGCGGCGCTCTTGCGCGCCCAGCACGCCTTTGGCTACACCGAGGAGGAACTGAAGCTGATCATCGCGCCGATGGCGTCGCAAGGGCAGGAGCCGATCGGCTCGATGGGTAATGACGCCGCCTTGGCCGTCTTCTCAAAACGCGCCCGCTCCGTTTTTGATTACTTCAAACAATTGTTCGCCCAAGTGACCAATCCGCCGATCGACCCGCTGCGCGAAGAGCTGGTCATGTCGCTGATGAGCTTCATCGGCCGGGTCGGCAACATTCTTGATGAAACGCCCGCGCACTGCCGCCAGCTCAAACTCAGCCATCCGCTCCTGACGCCCGACGACTTGGCGCGCCTGCGCAACGCCAAGCATCCCGACATTGTCGTGCATGAGCTGGCCATGCTGTTCCCGGCCCATGGTGACGGCGAGGCACTTGCGGCCGCGCTGGATGCGCTGTGCGTGCAGGGCGCGGAGGCCGTGCGCAACGGCGCCACCATTTTGATGCTGAGCGACCGCGGGCTCGACGCCACCCACGTGCCGATCCCCGCCTTGCTGGCCACCGCCGGCCTGCATCATCATTTGATCCGCGAGGGTTTGCGGACGATGGCCGGCATCGTGGTCGAGACCGGCGAAGCCCGCGAAGTCAATCATTTCTGCCTGCTGATCGGCTACGGCGCCAGCGCGATCTGCCCGTATCTGGCGCTCGCCACCGTGGGCGACCTGGCCGCGCAGGGCCTGCTCGAAAAACCGATTGAGGCAGAGGCGGCCGCTGATCTCTACATCACCGCCGTCAAAAAAGGCATCCTCAAAACATTGAGCCGGATGGGCATCTCGACCGTACGCAGTTACCGTGGCGCGCAAATCTTCGAGGCGCTCGGCATCCATCCCGGCGTGGTTGCCCGCTACTTCACCGGCACCGCCTCGCGCATCGGCGGCATCGGCCTCGAAGAAATAGCCCACGAAGCGCAGTTGCGCCACCAGCACGGCTTTCCCGCCCGCGGCACGCCCGCCCCGCTCCTCGACGCCGGCGGCGACTATCTTGCCCGCGTGGACGGTGAAGCCCATCTGTGGACCCCGACCGTTATTTATAAATTGCAGCTCGCCACGCGCGCCAAGGATTACAAGGTCTTCCAAGAATATGCCGGCGGCATTGACGATCAAGCAAAGCAGCATTTGACCTTGCGCAGTTTGCTCGGCTTCAAGGCCGGCACGCCGGTGCCGCTCGACGAGGTCGAACCGGTTGAGGCGATTACGAAACGCTTTGTCACGGCTGCCATGTCGTATGGCTCGATCGGCAAGGAGACGCACGAGGCGATTGCCATCGCGCTCAACCGCCTGGGCGGGCGCAGCAATTCGGGCGAAGGCGGCGAGGATCCGGCGCGCTATCTGCCGCTGCCGAACGGCGACCGGCGCAATTCGCGGATCAAGCAGGTGGCCTCGGCCCGTTTTGGCGTCACCGCGGAATATCTGGTCAACGCCGATGAGTTGCAAATCAAGATTGCGCAAGGCGCCAAGCCCGGCGAGGGCGGCCAGTTGCCCGGCCACAAAGTCAGTCCGGACATTGCGCGCGTGCGCCACACCACGCCGTATGTCACGTTGATTTCGCCGCCGCCGCATCACGACATTTACTCGATCGAAGATCTGCAGCAATTGATTTACGACCTGAAAATGGTGAATCCGCGCGCGAATGTTTCGGTCAAGCTCGTGTCGGAAGTCGGCGTCGGCACCATCGCCGCCGGCGTCGCCAAGGCCAAGGCGGACTTGGTGCTGATCGCCGGCTACGATGGCGGTACGGGCGCATCGCCCTTGACCTCGATCAAGCATTGCGGCCTGCCGTGGGAACTTGGCCTGGCTGAAACACAGCACGCCCTGATCGCCAACCACTTGCGTGACCGCATCATTGTGCAAGCCGACGGCCAGATGCGCACCGGGCGCGACATTGTCATCGCCGCCTTGCTGGGTGCCGAGCAGTTTGGCTTTGGCACCGCCGTGCTGGTCACCTTGGGCTGCATCATGATGCGCAAATGCCATCTGAACACCTGCCCGGTCGGCGTCGCCACCCAGGACGAAAGTTTGCGCGCGCGCTTTACCGGCAGTCCTGATTATGTCGAGTGTTTCCTGCGTTTCATCGCCCAGGACGTGCGCGAACACATGGCCCGCCTCGGCTTCCGCACCATGGATGAAATGATCGGGCAGGTCGAATTGCTGGACTTCCATCCGGCGCTCGACCACTGGAAAACGCGCGGCGTGGACTTGCGCACGCTGGTGACGCCACCGCCCGACGGCCCGCGCCGCTGCATGCGCACCCAGGAACACGACCTTGCCAAAGCCCTCGATGTCGAGCTGCTGGCCTTGGCGGCGCCGGCGCTCGAGCATGGCACAGCCGTCTGCCACGACCTGCCGATCCGCAATGTCAATCGCACGGTCGGCGCCATGCTCAGCGGCGAGATCACCCGCCGCCACGGTGCGCAAGGTTTGCCGCCTGACACGCTGCGGTTCAATTTCACCGGCTCGGCCGGCCAGAGCTTTGGCGCGTTTGCCACGCGCGGCGTCACGTTGCGCGTTGAGGGCGACACCAACGACTATCTCGGCAAGGGCCTGTCGGGCGGCAAACTGATTGTCGTGCCGCCGCGCGACGCGCGCTTCGTGCCGCACGAGAACATCATCACCGGCAATGTCGCCTTGTATGGCGCGACCGCCGGCGAAGTCTACATTTACGGCATGGCCGGCGAGCGCTTCGCGGTGCGCAATTCCGGCGCGATTGCCGTCGTCGAGGGCGTCGGCGATCATGGTTGCGAGTACATGACCGGCGGGATTGTCGTCGTGCTCGGGCCGACCGGCGTCAATTTCGCCGCCGGCATGAGCGGCGGCATCGCCTATGTCTACGATGACAACGAGCTGCTCGGCACGCGCAGCAATCTTGACATGGTCGATCTCGAAAGTGTCTGGACCGAGCGCGACAAGCGCCAGTTGCACACGCTGCTCGAACGCCATCTGCAGTACACCGGCAGCGCGCGCGCACGCCTGCTGCTCGACACGTGGGAGACCGCGCATCCCTTGTTCGTCAAGGTCATGCCGATGGACTACAAGCGCGCGCTTGAACGCATCAAGCAGCACGAGTTCAGCGATGACGAGGCCGTCTCGGCCAGCGAAGAAGTCTTCCATACGTAAGATCTGCGTTTGTCAAACTATTTCTAACAAAAAGAATCACCCATTGATCAAGAATATCCCGGTTACCACCATGGTTCAAAAGACCAAACGCAGGGCCCACGCATTCCACAAAGCTGTTTCCCAATTTCGGGAAACTGTCCAGCCGTATTTTCAGGGGATGGTTCAGCCGGAAACGCCTTCAGCCAAACCGTTGAAGCTCGTTCCCGTTGTGCCACCGCATTTGACACGCGAACGTGATGCGTTGGAATCCTCTTATGCGTCACGGCTGAGTGAACGCGCGGACTACCGAAAACTTGTCACCTATGTACCCAACAAAACCATACCGGTCTACAATTGGTTTAAGTATAAAGAAGGCTTTTCGCGCCAACTAGTGGTGAATCTTGTCGAAAAGTTTGCGCTCTCCAAGCACAGCATTGTGTATGATCCTTTTGTCGGTTGTGGCACAACCATATTGGCCTGCAAAGAACTTGGCCTGATGGGCATTGGCACCGACATTCTTGACGTTGCGCTCTTTGTCGCCGGTGTGAAATGCGCCCGCTTCCCTGCTGTTCAGATATTAAGCGCTGCCACGGCAAAATTGTTGCGGGTGCCCTACAAGCCACCAACATCTTCCATGGCGGACATTCGCATTGTCGGTCTGGCATTCTCGTCGCAGGTGCGTGATGAGATTCTTTTTTTTAAGGAACGCATTACGGAAGCGGACGCCGCGACCCGCGATTTTCTCTTGCTAGGTCTTGTGTCGGTGCTTGAAGATGTCAGCCACACCTCAAAAGATGGCCAGTTTCTCCGCCTTGTTGACAAACACATTCCGACGGTACGTGAGGCGTTGCGTCAAGTCTATGCAGTAATGCTCGCTGATCTTTCCTCCTTGTTTACGTCCTGCAGCAATGGCAAGGGAAAAACGCTGGTGCTCAAAGGCGATGCGCGCGCAGGTTGTTTACCACCACGCTATAATGGTACAATAGATGCGGTTATTACATCGCCGCCGTATCTCAATCGCTATGACTATTCCCGTTCCTATGCGCTGGAATTGTGTCTGCTCAGCGTCGCTTCGCACCGCGACATGGTGGCGGTGCGCCACAGCCTTCTGCGCTCCCATATAGAAAGCAAGGAACATTCGGGCAAGGAAGTTGTGCTCCCCGCGCTCGATGAGATTCTGACAAATCTGCGCGCGAAAGAATTGAACAACCAACGCTTGCCCATCATGGTGCAAGGCTATTTTGAGGATATGAATTTGGTCATTGCTAATCTTGCCTTGTACCTGAAACACGGCGGCCATGTTGCGTTGGTCGTGGCCAACGCCCAGTTTGCCGGTGAATATGTGCCGACCGACCTTCTTTTATGCGAGCTGGCACGTCAGCATGGCTTGGAAACCAATGAAATCTGGATAACCAGGTATAAGGGCAACAGTTCTCAACAAATGGCTGTGTATGGTCGCCGACCTGTTCGTGAGTCAATTTTGTTCTGGAGAAAACCATGAGTGAACTCGCGACTGAATTGTATTCCAGATATCTCTCGCGCGCAGAGTTATTCTGGAAATATGTCAAAGATGCCCGGTTCGCCCAACTGCAGCACATGGCAAGAAAAACTGCCTGGATGAAGCTCGACTGGGACTGGTCGGCGCTTGGTATAACGGTGGCAGGCAGAACCGCTGCGGAAACATTCGGTTTTGTTCCCGCTGAAGTCTTTGCGCATCCTGACGCAGTTCAGGCGGAACCTGAATTGCTTGAGTATTACCGGCTGATTGCCTGTTTGCCCAAGAAGGGACTTGCCCAGATTAAATCCGCAAACAAGCAAGACCGTGTGCGCGGCATATGCATTTTGCTCAACGGTTTTGTCTCCAAACTGCTCAGTTCATCGGGTAAAGTCAGTCGTGAAATTCTGCTCCGCACGGTGTATGCCGAAGCCGGCAGCGAATGGCAAGGCACCTGGGTCAACAACATTGGCAAACTCTCCGCGCGTGAACTCGAACGAATCCTGACTGCCTATGCGCAGAGCCACGGCTTGCTGGACGAGACCGCGACTCATGCCCTGACCGGCACGGAGAATGCCTTGGTCTTCAAGAGCGGCGGGAAGATGCGCTTCGGCGCTGAGCCAGATGTCGAATACCGCGACAAAAAGAACGGCCTTGTGTGCGTGATCGAAGTGAAAGGCAGCGCGGACAAAGCCGGTGCCCAAACGCGCCTTGGTGAAACCAAAAAATCATTTACCAAAGCGAAACTCGAAAATCCGCGTTGCGTTACCATTTTTCTGCCAAGTGTCGTGACGACGGCAGTTACCAAGCAGCTCAAAACAGAACGTGATATAGATAAAATCTATAATTTGCTCGACATTTTCAAGAGTCCCGCTGCGCAAAAAGAATTTCTGACTGAGCTTTTTATGTTCATATTGCGTGAACAAAGATAACCCATTCGCCGATTTCACAATCCATGGCCAAACCGACCGGTTTCATCGAGTTCCCGCGCGTGGACCCCGCCAAGCAAAAAGTGGCGCAGCGCCTCACGCATTACCGCGAGTTCGAGCCGCTCTTGCCGGGCGACGAGCTGACCCGCCAAGCCGCGCGCTGCATGGATTGCGGCATACCCGCCTGCCACCTGTATGGCTGTCCGGTCGTCAATTTGATTCCGGACTGGAACGATTTGCTCTATCGCGGCCACTGGCGGCGCGCACTCGACTTGCTGCACAAGACCAATAATTTTCCGGAAGTCACCGGCCGCGTCTGCCCGGCGCCGTGCGAGGCCGCCTGCGTCCTGGCGATCAATCAACCGGCCGTGACGATCAAGCAGATTGAGCTGCAAATCATCGAGCGCGGCTTTCGCGAGGGCTGGGTCGTGCCGCAACGCCCGGCGATGAAGACCGGCAAGAGCGTCGCCATCGCGGGCGCCGGCCCGGCGGGCCTTGCCGCCGCACAGCAGCTTGCGCGCCTTGGCCACACCGTCGTCGTGTTTGAGAAAGATGATCGCATCGGCGGTTTGCTACGCTATGGCATTCCCGATTTCAAGCTCGAAAAATGGATTCTGGATCGACGGCTCGAACAAATGCTGGCTGAGGGCGTGGTCTTCGAGCCGAGCGTCAACGTCGGCCGCGACCTCACCGCCGCGCAACTGCGCGCGCGCTTTGACGCCCTGCTGATCACCGCCGGTGCCGGTGTGCCGCGCGAATTGCCCGTGCCCGGCCGGCACCTGGCCGGCGTGCATTGTGCAATGGAGTTCCTCGCCCAAAACAACCGGCGCATTGCCGGCGAGACGATTCCCAAGCCGCACAGCATTTCTGCCAAGGGCAAGCAGGTGGTCGTCATCGGTGGCGGTGACACCGGCTCGGATTGCATCGGCACATCCCTGCGCCAAGGCGCCACCAGCGTCACCCAACTCGAACTCCTGCCCAAGCCGCCCGACCAGCGCGTGGAACGCAATCCATGGCCCGAATGGCCCGGGATTCTGCGCACGTCGTCTTCCCAGGAAGAAGGCTGCGAACGCATCTGGAGCGTCGACACCAAGGAATGCCTTGGCAGCAATGGCGCGGTCGAAAAATTGCGCTGCGTCCGGCTGGAGTGGTCTGCCGCGGATGCCGCCGGCCGCCGTGTGTGCAAGGAAATTCCCAATTCACATTTTGAATTGCCGGCGCAGTTGGTGTTGCTGGCAATGGGGTTTGTGCATGTCGAGCACGGGCCGCTGGTGCAGGAGCTGCAATTGCCGCTCGACGCGCGCGGCAACATTCTCGCCGACGAAAACCACATGACCGCCGTGCCGGGCGTGTTCGTCGCCGGCGATGCGCACAGCGGCGCATCGCTGGTCGTGCGCGCCATCAATTTCGGCCGCCGCGCCGCCGCCGGCGTGGATGCCTGGCTGCTGGGCACGTGATCGAACTGCTGGACTATCGCACGCTCAATCAGCGCGTGGTGCATGAACTGATCCCGCGCGCCAAGGAATTTGTCTGGCTGGCCACCGCTAATCTAAAAGACATGTATGTCCACCGCGGCACGGCGCGCTATCATTCGTTCCTCGCCGGCTTCAGTGAATTGGCCGCGCGCGGCGTGACCATCCGCATCCTGCACGCCAGCGAGCCGTCGCAGGCGTTTCAGCAATCAATCCAGCGCTATAAGAATTTGCAGGACGATGCCATTGAATTGGCCTTGTGTCCGCGCGTGCACATGAAACTGGTGATTGTCGACGGGCTGGCGGCCTATGCCGGCAGCGCCAACATCACCGGCGCCGGTCTCGGTGAAAAGGCCGCGCGCAATCGCAATTTCGAGGTGGGCTGGATCACGGATGAGCATGCCACAGTCGCGCAGTTGATGCAGTTGTTTGATGATGTCTGGCGCGGCGCGCAGTGCCGCGCCTGCGGCCGGCGCGCCTTCTGCCCGCTGCCGCTGGACAAGCCATAGTCAACATTCAACATTGAACGTCGAGTGGAAGACAAGACCGAGCAGCGCCAGCAGGCACAGCATCAGTCTGGTAACAAGGAATAAGCCACGGCACGTGCCGTGGATCTGCACGATCCTTTGTAGGCGCGGCACGGCGTGCCGCGTGCAGTCGCAGCATTTGTACAAGAAGTAAAGAAGCTGCGTCAAACGACATGTTCTGTCGTTTGTGGGAGGGACGGCGGCTCGCCGTCCGCGCTGCGCTCCTCTGCATCCCGTTCATCCACTCATCCACCCCTATTGCATTTTAGCGCCCGACCCCGCTGCTCCCACTGCTCCCACGCTTCAGCGTCGCCACGCTGCAGCTCGCTGCTGCTTGAAAACTGCAAACTCCATGCCTGATGACCCTGTTCTGCCCTGACCCTGTTCTGCCCTGAGCGGCATAGTCAGTTTTCAGACGCTCCGATTATGCCAATGTTGTTTGTGACGAAGGGCAGCCGCATTTTGTGCTTGATGTGCGTCACAACTTCACGCAAATTGACGGGGGTGCCTTTACTGGTGCGCAATTGCGGGGCAGCGTTTGTGTCCGCCTCCTTAAGCGCGCCAACATAGTTCTTATACAACAAGAGCAGATTCTCCGCCGCAAAATGCGCGGTACCATTAGTGCCGTCAAACGCTTCAATCATTAGATCATAGCCCGTAAGAAGGCTGCGATCGAAAAGCACGTTGGCGGCCTTGATGCGCACGTCAAGCGGTGCCTTTGTATCGTCTACGATGCCCTGCAAGATCGCGGTACCGCCTGGGATGTCAAAGGTAGTCTCGATCAGCATTCTGCCGCACTGTCTGAGCAGCTCCGTATTAAACCCAGACTGAGCCGCACATGCGTGAATGACCCGCGTCACTGCGCTGCTGTCGGCGGGCGTCACCAGATAGGGCAGCAGTTGCAGGGCGCAGATCTTTGCCACATCGACGGACTCCTGTGGCATATTGCGCGAATAGGGGCAGGCTGCTCGCGTATGATCCACCACATACAAGACGTTGGAAACCACCGGCGCAAGCCCGTTTCTTGTGTGAAAGCTATTAGTTAATTGCTGGGTTTCATACGTCATTCTTTTGGGTATGGTACCTGCGCTCGATGTTGCACATGCAAGATAGCAGATCATAACAGCGCAGCATAGTTGCGGCACTGAGTGATTGGTTCGTGTCTTCATCCATTCTCCTTGTGGCGAGGTTGTTATTCTTGGATTCTTATACTATCGGCCAACGATTGGTAAAGCAGTGCACAATGGCCATATGCGCGTGTTTCATAGCCTTCCTGATAGGCACCCATGGCTGATCCAATACGCTCTTGCAAGGCTACAAGGAGTTCTTGCTGTTTCTTCTCAAGTACATCGTTCGGGTCAAGCTTGTCAAGAGTAACGACCACAAAGCGGTCGCTTTCTATACGTTCACGTGCTGTCATAATGCCGTCCAACAGGTAATTTTCATACCAGTCGTCAATGTGGTAGTTTTCGTGGGTCTCCGTAATCCATTCACACCAATACCAATGTTTCCTTGCGTGGCCGTTACCGTCGGGCGTAAAATCTGTCTTTGCTTCTATACGCATATTGATATAGCCAACAAGGATAGGTGTTTGGGAAGACGATGGGAAATAGGGCCAGGCATAGGTGTCAGCGGGTATATCTGTACGCCCTAACGAATCGACATTCCAAAAGGAGTCAAAACTGTCGTCTGACAACCAAAAACGCCACTTGCCGTCTTCATAATAGATGTAGAAGTCGACGTCGTAAGGCGTTGTGCCAAGCCACGCCATGCCGAAATTACCTTGCGTACTGCGACCGGGATCATGTTCTTTGGTAAAGTCACCTATAATAGGTGCATTGTCGGACCATTCCTTTGCAGGAAAGACGTACATTTTGGAGTTGAAGACCACAGGCGTACCGACATTGGCATGCAGTTCCACACCACTTTCCTGCAAGGTGCTTGGGCTAAAATTCCGCTGAAGTTGATCTGAACCGGGCGTGCCGCCTGTCCATGTAATGAAATTGGCAGGCAATGCGGCGTCTGATGGCGTCTTCTTTAATGTGACTGTCACACTTGATGAATCGCCGCGCTGTGTTGCGTAGATTCTAACACTGCCTTGATCCCCAATGTAATCTGCGCCATTGAGTGAGTCGAGTTCAATGTTCACTTGCCAGAACGTAATCTGGGGTGTTAGTGAACTTCCATCCTTGTCGGTCACCTTGCACTTGACCGTGACCTCAGCGGGTGTGTTCGGCACCAGGTAGGATTGATTTGCGGTTATGCCTTGGTCCACGTCAGCAATGGTCCATTGATAGGTGTAGCCACCTGCGCCAGCGCTGGGGCTGACGCTGAATTGAACGGTGGTGCCCAACAACCCGGCACGTGGACCGTTAAACGTGACTGTAAATGGTTCAATGTTGGCTTGCACAATGTATGATTGTAGCGCAAATAGGAAGAGAACACAAGTAGGAATGAAAGAGTGATGGTGCCGATACATTATTGGTCTCCAACAGGGGTGAAAGGCGCGACGCGCAAGCGACGCGCCACGCGCGGAAAGATGTTGTTGTTCAGTACACGATTAGTGGCGATGGCGGGCGGCATGGCCTCTTGCGCCGGCCAGTCGTGCATCAGCGCATCAAGAAATATCCGGTCATCAGGCGTGTCGCAGCGATTTGTTACCGCCCATTGGATGGAGGATACACATCTTGGTTGCACTAGTCATTCATCTATGGTGCGAAATCCACTGATTCAAACTGCGGTATGTCTGCCATGCAGGCAAGATTCGTTTTTGCCTCGGCCCCCAGAGCACTCAGTGCCGCCGTGGCGTAATCTTGTGCCGCTGTGCGGCTCTTACCGCGCGTCATTGCGCGCGCAAACAGCTTCGTGGCCTCAACAATCGCAGCGCGATTGGTTGTGCCAAACCCAATCGTAAAATATTCACGCTCACAACGGCGGTTCCAGGCCTCACATCTTTCGCGCATCTCGTTGTCCATTTTAGTGAACATTTCTTCCATACGTGCGTAGTGATTAGTGTTGTTCCATGTCAATTGGATGGCACCTTTCCTTCTGATGACGGCCTCGTAAAACGCATTGGTGGGCCAGCAATTGCGCACAAGCGCGCTAAGTACATTAGTGTCGCTTATGCACACTTGCCGCAACCACAACAGGTATCTTTCTTGACCAATAAGGATAGGATCGTTCAGAACTTCAGTGTAAGACGGACGAATTAGAACATAAAGCATATGCTTGCCATCACGAACATTCATTCGCGCCAGCGTTTCCTCTTTGCTCCATATAGATGCAATAATGCGCGCCACGTGAATATTGGCGATTTGGTCGTACTCCTCATCTTTTGGGCCGCGGAAAGAGAGCGGCATGCCCCAGCCCGGGCTTTCTAAACTCGTGCCCTCGACAATAAGGTCGGCGTTGGTCATCAACTTCAAATAGTTGACACCGTTATAGGCGGCGATGTAATCAATATCAGCGCCCATATTGGTAAGCGCTGTTAGTGACAAAGTCGCGGCACTGCTCATGCCACAGAACATGATAGACATAAGGCAAGCTAACAGAGAAAATTGGTTGGTTTTCATTTTGAATCCAATTATGATTTATTATGGTGTTGTAACTTAATAGCTGTCGTTTTCCAAGTAGTCAGGCTGTTCGGCATTAGAGATTGCATATGCCGGGGGTTCGTATAAAAAAGCTGTGCTCACCATAAAGAGTCTGCATTCTTCATTGTATGTGTTCATCTCATAACCAATGGAGCTAGTGAGAACAGGCAATGAGGTTGACGTCAAATCCTTCACGCGGTTGTATAAAACAAGGGGGGCGTACTTATCTTTCCACGGTGATTCCTCCGTGAACTGATGATAGTGTTTTTGTTCGTGCTTCTGGAACTTCTCATGAAACTGACCTGTTGATTCAGGATAGACAGCACAGCCAAAATTCATTCTTGTGAGAGTACCAATACCGCTCACATAGTATATTGTTAATCCGCCCTCGTCTCTGTACGATATTGCCGGCTCGCCTGTTACCTTTGGAAATAGAGTCTTACCCAACACAACATTATTGTTGATGTCATGATCATGGCCTACTTCGACTTCCCAGTTTTTGTCATTGGGTGCGTATAGTTCCTCACCCGAAACTGTCACTTTGCAGTTTATGCCATAAAAGCACTCTACTGGTGCTGTCAAGCGATTATCCGGCTGTGCGTACCAATGCGCATTCTCAACAGTAGTGGCCTCATTATTTTCATCTTCGAATTCCACATCGGGATTATTGCCGCCGCCACCTTGTGGAAGTCTCCATTGCCATTCCAGGGACTTTGACATGGACGTTGGTTCAACTTCTATAGAGAATTCGGAACTATCAAGCCCTTCGGTGGTTTTATCAGGACCATCGAGCGTTATCTTCACTTGCCAGAACTTAATCTGGGGTGTTAGTGAACTTCCGTTCTTGTCGGTCACCTTGCACTTGACCGTAACCTCAGCGGGTGTGTTGGGCACCAGGTAGGATTGATTTGCGGTTATGCCTTGGTCCACGTCAGCAATGGTCCATTGATAGGTGTAGCCACCTGCGCCACCACTGGGGCTGACGCTGAATTGAGCGGTGGTGCCCAACAACCCGGCAAGCGGAGCGTAAAGCGTGACGGTAAATGGCTCATTGTTGCCTTGCACAATGTATGATTGTAACGCAAATAGGAAGAGAACACAAGTAGGAATGAAATAGTGATGGTGCCGATACATTATTGGTCTCCAACAGGGGTGAAAGGCGCGACGCGCAAGCGACGCGACACGCGCGGGAAAATGTTGTTGTTTAGTACACGATTAGTGGCGATGGCGGGCGGCATGGCCTCTTGCGCCGGCCAGTCGTGCATCAGCGCATCAAGAAAGATGCGGTCATCCGGCGTGTCGCAGCGATTGGTCACCGCCCATTCGATGGTGGCCTGTACATCAATGCTGGACCAAGAGCAGGTGGCCACCGCTGCCCAGATGGAGGTGCCACACGGGACGGCAGCAAGGTGGCCGGCAATCGCGTCTGCATTATGGGGTTGCATGCGTGCGGCGGTCTGCAGATGCCGCACGGCGTTGGTGTAGTCATGCAGGCGCGATCGCAGCCATGCGCTGCGGACGTGGCGGGTGTAGGCTAACTGATAAAAATCAATGCAGGGCACATCCACCGCAAGAAGGGCAAGGGCATGCACGGGCATGTTCATGTCAGTTAAAACCGATGCCGCATGAAGATAGGAATGCGCAGTGAAAACAAGACACGCCGGGAATTGCTGGACGCGCAGCAAGTTGGTAAAGGCGGCCATGGGGTTATGCAGCACAAAATATTGAAGATGACCAAGAAAGTAGATGGCGTTGCCGCGCGAGAAGCCGTCAGGATTCATTGCGCTGCTTAGAAACTCCAGCAAGTGATAGGCGCGGTTGTTCTGCAAGGATATCATGTTGCGCGCCCACCAGAAGATGGTCAGCGGCGCGCCGCGCAGGCGCAGCAGAGTCACATAGAGGCCGAGATCGCGCAATGGGTCGTTGGTATTCGCGACGCGCTGCTTGAGTTCATCGAGCAGGCGCATGGCGGACAAGGTGGCGCTGACGGACAGTGGCGGCAGGGAGGTGGCGTTGGGCGCGGCCAATGTGTCGAGTTGATTGCCGAGCGCGCTGAGATTCTGGCGCAACTGCGCGTCGGCGTCGCCGCTGTTTTGGGCAGTTAATTCCCATGGCACAGTGGCACTGGCAATGCGTGCCTGCCAGCGCGCTGCCTGCACCAATGCCAGCGCGCGCGCTGGTGACTCGCCACGGTCAAGCATGTCCGCAATGCGTTCGCACAAATCGTTGTCGAGATATGGCAGCGTGCCGGCAAGATACGCGGTGATTTCGTAGGCGCTGGTTGGCCCGCGTTGCTGCGCAGCCCACGGCGGGGCGGGCAGCACATCGCTGCGCGCCGCCACGCTTGTGACAAGTATGCCCAGCAACAAAACGCTATGTCTCACGGGCCGCTCCGCACAACATTGTTGCTAAGGGCGCCAAGAATCATTCCGATTTTTTGGCGCTCCGCCAGCAAGAGCGCCACCATATCGATTGCGCTGTCATCGGCGGGCAGCCGCAAGGCCGCGGTCGCCAGCGCGTCCGCATAGGCGCGCGCGCCGGCCGGGTCGTTGGCGCGCAGACTGCTGCGCCCAACCTCGAGCCAGCGCTGCAATTCCTCGCAGGATCGCGGCGTGAACTCCGTGGCCAGCCGGATGAAATTGCTCAATGAATGCCCGCCCGACAACGCCAGCACACTCTCAGCGCATGCCACTTTGTCGGCCGAATCTGGCACCAGCTTCTGATAGCGCGCCCACGCGCTGGCAACCAAAGAAGGTTCGGCCTTGCGCGACAGCATTGTGTTCAGATACAGCAGCACGCGCGGGCTGTCTTGGGGATCGTAGTTAATCAGCGCCTCGTGCGCGGCATAAAGTCCCGGTCGGTCGTCCACGGTGTGATAATAGTCAATCAAGCGATGATAGAGCATCTTGTAGGCATACCAAGATTTGCCGTGTGCGCGCGCGGCATTGTTGGACAGCGCTTGATAACATGCGGCGACGACGTCAAGGGAACGGCGCGCACTGGCACGGCTCATGTAATCGAGGCGGACTGCTTCAATGAGCAAGTCCAGAGGACCGTCTGGTGTGGCGGCTTCATGCAATGCTGCCTGAATGCTGGCAGTGGAGTTGGTGAGTAATGCGGCCAGAATATCTGCCGCCGCATTGAGGCGTTGTGTGCGCGCGAAGGTCTCGGACTCGGCCAGTGCGTTCGAGATGGCTGGTTGTGTCACATAGGAGGAAAGGATCAGCGCGCCATCCTGAATCGGCACAGCACAAACAAGTTGCGGCGCAACTGTTACAGCCGCAGTTAAGGCACAGCCCGCAATGCCCGCACGCATTATTAGACGCACGCACACAGCGTATTGCATTGCGGAGTAAAGAAGAAAATTGGGGAACGAGCGGGAACGCTGGCGCAGCAGTGTGCGGTTGCTTAGACTAGAGGGCCGGACTGCCGGACTGCCGGACTGCCGGACTGCCGGACTGCCGGACTGCCGGACTGCCGGACT
>Ga0247841_10007576_pt1 | contig 16053 bp, 17 predicted proteins | sample LaCruzMarch2015__2_FD_192410 | JGI IMG/M metagenome (GOLD analysis project Ga0247841, IMG submission 192410) | Freshwater microbial communities from meromictic Lake La Cruz, Castile-La Mancha, Spain - LaCruzMarch2015_18m | ecosystem: Environmental > Aquatic > Freshwater > Lake | place: Spain... | reverse complement strand
AAACATCTGATTATGAAAAATGTAATCTTTATTCTATTCACTCTTTCTGTGATTTCATCAGGATGCAAGAAATCAGAAGATTCAACTTCGGAATTTTCTAACAAAATTGAACTTGGAACAGGTCTCGATCCATCCAATTCTTTCATCCTTACTGGAGTAGGAACCACATTTACATCAACTGCCACAATCTATTTTCGCCTTGAATCGCAAGATGATATGGCTGGGTCAAAGGTGAAGATTCAGGTGATGAACTCTAACGGAACACTTTACAACGACTGGGAATATCCAAATCCCCAATCTTATGGTCATATCATGGTTTCATCGTTCCATATTGCCGAAACTGGAAATTATACGGTCAGTGGAATCTTGGTTACTGGGAATAAAACCATTGCCAGCATTTCTGTAGTCATAAATTAGCATTGATTACCCCCCAGTGTCATGTCAACTATCATATGACGGATAAAGTCTTCTCTGTTTGATAATGTTCATCTGCGATTTCCTTGATAAACTCTGCCCAATCAACCTTGCATTTTCTGTCAGTAATTTTCACGGTGCGGAATCCTGCCAATGGTTCATTTGCGAGAAAGATATTACAAACGCCTAAACGTTCGTATTCATAATCACATTTACGGTCATGACCTTTGCTCATGGGTATTGGGACACGGGTCTCTCCAATCAATTGTTTTGGTGATTCATCCATGCATACTACCGGACGCATTGGATCATAAGGCCTCTTATACACATCCAAAACTTTTTCCATGGCTGCAACAAATTCTCCGTTTTCCTTGGCCGGAATAACCCAACCTATTACTTTCCAAGGCTTAAGTTTGTTTTTTTTAGCGTTCGGCGTACCGTTTCGTATGAAATAACATCGGTAAACCGAAGTTCTACCAACTTGTCTGCCAATAATCGCAAAGACCAACGCGCAAACCCCTTGGGCGGTTCACCGCATGCCAATGCAATTAGGTGGGCTTCCATATCCCCATCTACCAATTTGTCATATATGCGGGAAGTAGGTGCCATTTTTAAAGCCGCTTCAAGTCCTTCCTCTACAAAACGCTTTTTAACCTTTCAGAGCGCGTGTAGCAATAGTGTGACGGGCGGTTGAACTTAACAAGAAACTGTACATCAATATCGACAAGGAAAAGATTTTCATGCCCCAGGTAAGTCTTTAGTTTTTCCTGAATGGATTTTATCCTTTTGGCCATATTGATATGCCCGGCCTTTTCTATCGCCTCCTGGTGAGCCTTTGTGAATTCAAAAAAGTTCACAGCGGCGCCACCCATGATTTCGGCTTTGATTCTTTACCAATCTATGCTTAAATCGCATGGCAATTTCAACAGGATCAAAGGTTATATTGTCAATCCGGTACTTTATATCATCGAGCATGGAGATTAATGCCGGGTCAATGGCAAATTTATCAACTCCGATATTTTTATTTGAGATGCGTTTTTCTCCGGCCCAATCCCAAACTTTATTAAACATCCTGTAATGCATGTTGTAAATCCATTCTCTGGTTAATAAGGTCTCTATGGGAATTTTCCGGTTAAGCGCCCAATGAAAAGCCTCTTCAATATTGTTCTGTTCATGTTCGTTTAGCTCCCCGATAGTTGTTATAGTCTTGATCTTGAGACCAGAAATCTCTATTTCAACCAGAGGGGTCTGACCTCCTATGTAATCCAATTTTATTCCCACAGTGCCTTTAGATTTTTTTGCTTGATTTCCTGGGCTTTGGTCTTTATTGATTTTTTCAGCATTGCTTGACTCACTGCCTGATCTTCCAATTTCATGGTATTGGCTGTCCTGGTTACAATTTTTGTTGCTATGTCAAATGCTCGCTTATCGATCATTTTTTGCAAAGATCCATCAAAAGGTACAAAACCATAAACCAGCTTCATGTTTAGCTTTTTGCCTATTTGTTCTAAGGATGCGAGGGTGATATTCCCATTTTTCTCCCGGGTTTCGATATCTTTAACTCCTTGTGGCGTAATTTCAGCCAATTTCCCAAGCTGTCGCATCGACATTCCAAGGGCCATTCGAATTGCGTAAATCCAACCACTTGGCGGATTAACATCTTTTATTTGGGCTATCTTTCTGATCCTTTTATCGGTTTGAATTAAGATCAACTCTTGTGTTTTCATAAAGTTATTACTTTAATTTATCGATGCAAATATAAAGCTATTACTTTAATTAATTAAAATAATACTAAAGTTATTATTTTAAATATGAGTCCACTCCGAAAAGTCCGATCAACTGGATCCTGAGCGGAGTAGAAGGATGCAAACACCTGATAATAAGGACACTTAGAGTTCGTTCAGTGTCCGGTTTCCCGTTAAATTGCCTTTTCGGAGTGGACTCAGGATTTATTTCAGCAAAATGATTTTCTTCGTTTCCGAGAACCCACCTGATTGCAGGCGACAGAAATAGACCCCGCTCTTCAGACCTGACGCATCGAATTCGATGGTGTGTTTCCCGGCGACCTCCATTTGATTCACCAGTACAGCCACTTCATTGCCCAGCATGTCATAAATTTTCAGAGTGGAAAATTCTTCCGAAGGAATTGAAAATGAAAAAGATGTTTCCTGTTGAAATGGATTCGGATAGTTTTGTGAAAGGTCAAACCCTGCAGGTATGTCTTTTTCCACATCCACACTGGTTGCATTATCCGTGACTGTTAATACGGCTATTCCCCTACCCAAACAACTCATCCACAATTCATAACCATCCGGTATTTCGCGCACCTTCAGGTCTTTGATGTTGCTGTTTGGTAATCCGCCCCACTGGGGAATGCCGCCGGGTGATGACGGGAAAGATTCAACATTTGTACCGTCAAACCAGCATAATCCCGCTTCTTCCGAAGGATACTCGCTGGCATATGTCAACCAGAGTTTTCCGTCGGGGGTGACTGCCAGGGGAGTGACATGCTCGCCGGGAAATGGCCATCCTTCGTCATATGACCATGTCTGATACAAGCCCGTATTCGGATCGAGGCGTATCAGTGTGCTCCCAGTGCTTGTAAACTGTGACCATGTCCCGGTCCAAACAATGCCATTGTCATCCAGGGCCAGACCGGTAAACCAGGCGGCAGATCCAGGGAAGTCGCTGATGGAACGAGAGAATGAGGTATTCCCGTCTGTGCGAAGGATCTCATAATCAGTTGATGCCCATATTGTTCCGGGCAGATTTTTGTCTCTTAAGATTTTACTTCCCCAACCAGTGATCGGCATCGTAATCCATCCAGGTACGCTTTCATCATAATATCTTACATTATAATAGACACCAAGACTCCATAATCTGCCCTGCGAGTCTTCAGCGAATCCTTCAGAGTCAGTCATTAAATCTTCCAAAGCAGAATAGTTACTTCCATTCCATTCGTGAATACCATGAAATGTGGGATTGATTACAATATTGCCATTGGACGGCCTGCTGTAAATTGCCTGGGTGTTGTCGGCCTGGAAAGGAAACGGATGTCCTAAACCATAGGTATATTGGTTGAATCCAGTCCAGGCAGCTCCATCAAATTTCTGAAAACCACCGACACCGGTACCTGCATTTCCGGTCATCCAAACGTTTCCGTCATTGTCAAGTGACAAGTCCTCGACAAAATAATCAATCTGCGAAGTGTTTGTCAGCCTGTAACGCTGCCAGGTCCCGGTAACAACATCACGTTTAGCAGCGCCTTCTCTGCCACAAACCCAAATGTTGCCCATGTTATCAATATCAACAGATTGATTAAGATCGCCATTTCGCCATGTTCCATAATTTTGCCAGACAGTTCCATCAAACATCCAGGTTTCGCCGGTAACGGTGACGAGCAGCGCTTTTCCATCTCCATAGGCTTTGAATGCATCAATGTAAAAACTGACATTGATATAGGGAGGCGTTGGATATATCCATGCACCATCAGGACGTTGATATTCGAGCGTTTCCCAATCACCGTTGGCAGCCATGCGTAAAGCCCAGAAATTTCCTGCATCATCAACACAGTCTTTACCGGGTAATCCGGCAATGTCTCCAACAGCAGAAGGCATGGTAGTTGACAATTGATTTGTTAAGCTGTTGAACTTAAACACATATCCATAATAAGTATCCGCCGACCATACGATGTAACTGCCATCGGATTTTGGTTGCACAGCAAGGCGGATATTGGCCTCTTGCCAATAGGTCCATTGGCTGTTTGCCGGATTATAACGGACAAGACCCCCGCTGGTAAACCATATTGAACTGTCGGGCGCCAAATCAATATCAGTGGTATATCCCAGTAACCCTGAATTTGAAGAATCAAACCGTTCAAATGAGGAAGCACCTTCTTGAGGATTAAATCTTACTGCTCCAGTAAAATTTCCCATCCAAAGGTTTTTATCATAATCTTCTATAATATCTAAAATTTGGACATCTCCATTATCAAACGAACCCAAAACGGGATTATCAACATTTGAATAGTTGATCCATTTGTTTTCCGACTGGCTGAACCTGGCAACCCCTCCTTCGCCCCAGTTACCTGTATTGGCTGCGATATAGGGATCTCCGTTGGCATCTATCCAGAGTGCAGTTGCATCATCTCCCTGAATGCCGGTATTACCCGGTCGATAATAACGCCAGGAATAGGTAGTGGAGCGCTGGGCCGGTAACTCAGAAACAAAAATTGAAAAACAGATGAGTGTAATAAACAGTGTCTTCACAAAATTACAGATTATGGAATGTGCATTGGTCAACATCATTCCGGAGTGAGATTTAGTCGTCAATGCTGCAAAAATAATCTTTATTTAGAATTATTCCAAATATTAACATGGGATTTTGTAAATTGAAATAAAAAAGAGTTCTGGTCTGGACATCAACCAACATAAGGAAACCACGGCATGGCAGTAGCCTGAATCTTTGAGCCAGTCAATTTCAACTGGAGTATATTCTGCAGAGAGTCAATCATCAAACCAAGAAAAAAGTTACCCTGTTTTTGACGAAAGTCAGCTTGTTGAGCCTTAACTGTAAATCAAACAGATTCGCTTCTCTTTTTCTCCGGGATCATCAGCGAGAACAGCACGGCCATCAGGAAGGAAAAGATGAAGCTGGCAAGTCTTTCGGAAATTCCGGTCTGGGCCTCAAAGAAATTTTTCCAGATCACTGTCGACACGGTTCCTGAAATCAAAGATGCGAAGATCCCGGCCCGAGAGAATCGCTTCCAGAAAAGGAGCAGCAACAGGGCAGGCCCGAAAGAGGAACCGATGCCCGACCAGGCATAGGAAACAAGCCCATAAACGGTATCCTGCATCGTAAAAGCGAGTACGATGGCCACAGCCCCGACGATTAAGGTCATTCCCTGATTAAGATAAAGAAGCTTTTTGGGGGAATCTTGTTTTTTTCTGAAGTTGGAATAGATATCCTCAGTGATGGAGGCCGAAGAGACCGTTAATTCTGAGGAGGCAGTCGACATCATTGCGGAAATAACGCCCGACAGAAGGACCCCTGCCAGAAGGGGGTTGACCAATGCGACGACCATCACCGGCAGTATTTTTTCTGCATCCTGGGATATTTTAGATACATCAGGGCCAAGCAGACCTCCATGCACAAAGGCAATCCCAAACAAGCCGATCAGGATGGCTCCGATGTAGGCCAGAAGTGTCCAGACTGTGGCAACCCACTTTGCCGTATGAACGCCACGGTGGTCGCGAATGGCCATCATCCGGGTTAAAAGCTGTGGCTGCCCTGTATAGCCCAGCGCCCAGCTCAGCCCGCTCAGCACCAGAATTACAGCAGCTGAACCAGACATACCTCTGGTCAGTGAAAGATAATCAGGTCCTGCTTCCTGTATTGACTGAATCAGGTGTATATCGTGGGAACCAGCAACCAGCACTGCTATTATTGGAAAGACCACAAGTGTAAAAATCATGAGGATCGATTGAAAAACATCGGTGACAACAACAGCGATGAACCCGCCCATGACACAGTAGAATGTGACTACCACAGAGCTTATGATAATCCCCCAGAATGGATCGAACCCAAAAGTTTTATTAAGTACTTTTCCCGCGCCACTGAACTGTGCAGCAATATAAAAGACAAAGAAAAAGACCACGATCATTGCAGAAAGCATGGCGATCGAGCGTTCCGAGCCCGGTATTTTTTTAGCAATCAGGCTGGAGATGGTCAACGAACCAGTCCTTTCAGTTTCGTCATGAAGTCGACCTGCCATAACAAACCAGATAAAGATAATGCCAATAACGCAGCCCAGTGCAACCCACATTGCGCTCAGTCCTTCGGAATAGGCATGACCTGTGAGTCCCAAAAGAAGCCAGGCCGATTCTCCTGTTGCCCGCTCGGAAAGCGCCAGTGCAGTTCCTGAAAATTTTTTCTGGCCAAGGACAAAGCCCTCATGGGTCTTTCCGCCACGCGAATACCACCAGGCGATCCCCATGGTAAAGACAAGATATGCGATAAATACAGCAATCATAGGTTTAGAATAAATAAGAACCAAATAGTATGAACGAGTCTTTCCACATTACTCATCCATCAAAACCTATTAATAACAGGCAACAAGAATTGTCATCAAACGTTCTTGTTTATGAGCCCCTCATTTTCACTTCCCTTCAAAGTAAACGGAGGCGGCTATGCCTGATTCAAATCAGCAAATAAAAGTAGAAAATAATTCATTTTAAAAAAAATGCGCGCAGATCATTATGCGCAAGGGTTTGCCTGTCATGTGCAAAGACAAGGCCTCCCATTCAACTTCCCACTTATACCCGGGATTCAAAATAAACCCTGTAAAATAATAAAGGAGTCCTTCCCGTCATTGTGGAAAGAACTCCTTTAGAAAACCATTTTCACTGGCTCAACGCACCGGCCATAAAAAAGCTGATGGTTAGTATTCCGGCGGTGTATTGGGTATTGCCTGTTTGATATCCTTACAGGGAGGCTTCTGGAGATCAGTTTGATAAATCGGCTTATCGAGCGTAACCGGTTGAGGTGCAGGCCTGGGATCAGGAGGAGTGACCCAGGGTTTTCCAATGACCATAAAATTTATTACTACTATCACGGTGGCAATCATGAGCTTTTCCATGGGTTTGTCTTTTTTAAGGTTAATAATCATAATGACAAACCAAAGCTACTTCCTGTATCAGGTGAAATCAACTTTTTTATACAACTACGCTATTTTTTTGAGTGAATAAGGCAAATCGCCGGGTGATCGTGAACAGCCGTTAAAAATGGGATTTTACCGATGGAATTACCCTCATGGTTGCCTTTCCAGGATAAAAGAGAGGATGCCGGAAATACTATGCAATCATTACGGTTTATCACAACATGTATGAGCCCTCTATTATAAAATGTATTTACTGAGCAACCGGTATGCCTCATTTATGTTATTGTCTTTCCTGAAGGCCTTTTCAAGTACTTCGCCATCAATGAGGATTGGTGAAAACTCTTCCTGAAGTTTCTCAATGGAGATTTCAGATGCATGTCCCATTAGTCCGGATAAAAGTCCCATCTTTATTTATTTTATTGAACCGATTGCTGATATAACTGGCCGGGCAAATATAAGACATTCTTCAATCAGCCGGGGTCAAATATCTCCCGTTGCATCCTAAACCAATTTCCTCTATCTTTGCTCTTTAAAAATCAGCATATGACCAACGTCCTGAAGAAAACCGATTTCACCTTCCCGGGGCAAAAAAGCCTCTACACAGGGAAAGTTCGCGATGTGTACAATATTGACAATGAATTTCTGGTAATGGTGGCCAGCGACCGCATATCAGCATTTGATGTTGTTTTGCCTGAAGGAATCCCATATAAAGGCCAGGTATTGAACCAAATCGCAGCAAAATTCCTTGATGCAACCGCCGATATCTGCCCAAATTGGAAAATAGCCAGTCCCGATCCCAATGTTACGATCGGTCGGTTCTGTAAAATTTACCCGGTTGAAATGATCATCAGGGGATATCTTACAGGCAGTTCGTGGCGCTCGTACCAGAAAGGCGCCAGGGTCATCTGTGGCGTACCCGTCCCCGATGGCATGAAAGAACATCAGCGGTTTCCGCACCCGATCATTACGCCTACAACCAAAGCATCGGAAGGACATGATGAAGATATTACGGAAGAAGAAATTATTTCCTCGGGGTTGATCACGCAAAGCGAATATGCTGTAATAAAGCAATATACCTATGCCCTGTTTCAACGCGGAACAGAGATGGCGGCACAAAAGGGGCTGATCCTTGTCGACACAAAATATGAATTCGGTAAAGGAACAGATGGAAAAATCTACCTCTGCGATGAAATACATACCCCCGATTCGTCCCGCTACTTCTATCTTGAAGGGTATGAAGAGCGCCAGGCCAATGGAGAACAGCAGCGACAGCTTTCCAAGGAATTTGTGCGTGAATGGTTGATGGCAAATGGTTTTATGGGAAAAGAGGGACAACAGGTTCCTGCAATGAGCAATGCCTGGATTAATGAAATTTCAGATCGCTACATCGAACTTTTTGAAGGGATCACTGGCGAAAAATTTGTCAAAGCCGAAAATACCGACCTGCTCCAACGCATCGAAACAAACATATCCACCTGGCTGAAAGCCAGATAACTTCATCATTCGACATTCTTTATTCAATATTCGTTATTCAAATAACAATTCGTGATTCCCTTCTCCCCGCCGCGGATGGACCAGAAAATTGTCGATGAGGTCGTCGACACCCTCTTTTCGGGGTGGATTACAACCGGTCCCAAGACAAAAAAGTTTGAGAAATTGCTCACTGCCTACGGCGGGCACAAAGTGACCCTTTGTGTGAGTTCAGCATCGGCCGGATTGGAACTGATGCTGCGCTGGTTCGGGGTTAAAGAGGGCGACGAAGTCATCGTTCCGGCCTATACCTATTCGGCGACTGCAAATGTTGTGGTACACTGCGGCGCAAAGGTAGTCTTTGTTGATGTGGGGGATGATTTCAACATTTCCGTTGAAGCGATTGAAAAAGCTATCACCCCGCGAACCAAGGTAATCATGCCTGTGGATATTGGCGGATGGCCTTGCGACTATGATCCCATCAATGCACTGGTACGACGACCTGATATTGTAAGTCTTTTCAATCCATCTTCCAGGGAACAGCAGATGTTGAACCGGATTCTTGTATTATCGGATGCAGCTCATTCGATTGGCGGGCAATACTTGGGCAAAAAGGTTGGAAATCTGACAGATATAACCGTTTACTCCTTCCATGCCGTTAAAAACCTGACGACTGCCGAGGGGGGCGCTGTTTGCCTGAACCTGCCTGAACCATTCGACCATGATATCATTTACCGTGACCTGAATGCCAAATCGTTACACGGACAAACCAAGGATGCCCTGGCAAAAACACAGGTCGGAGGATGGCGTTATGACATCATTGAACCGGGCTACAAGTATAACATGACCGATATCCAGGCTTCAATCGGATTGGTTGAACTGGCGAGGTATGATGGCGACATGCTGGTCAGGCGCAAACAGATCTTTGACCGCTACGCTGCTGCATTTTCAAAATTCGAATGGGCGCAGGTTCCAACCTATGAAAGTGAAATCAGAAAATCATCCTACCATGTTTTTCTAATTCGTATAAAAGGAGTGTCAGAAGGCCAGCGCGATATGATCATAAGGGAAATATTCGCACGCGAAGTGGCTGTCAACGTGCATTTCGTCCCGCTGCCCATGATGACCTATTACCGCAATGAGGGGTACGAAATCAAAGAGTTCCCTGTGGCCTATGATAATTTTTCGCGCGAAATCAGTTTACCGGTTTACTATGACCTCACCAATGAAATGGCAGATACGGTGGTGAAAGCTGTTGTGGAGTCGGTGAGGAAGGTGTTGTATTGATTTACGATTTACAATTTTCGATTTACGATTTTTCATTAATCATTCATCAATTCCCCATATTACCTTGATCCGATGTTTTGATATACTGTTTTCACTTGCAGGACTTATCATCCTTCTTCCTCTTTTTTTGATTATTTCACTGGTAATCATCGGTGATTCCCGTGGTGGATTTTTCTATTTTCAGACAAGAGTCGGGAAGAACGGAAAAGATTTCAAGCTGATTAAATTCCGGACAATGGTCACCGGCGCTGAAAAAAAAGGGGGGCTCACTATCGGTGCACGTGATGGGAGAATTACGAAATCCGGATATTTTTTACGTAAAAGCAAACTCGACGAGCTGCCGCAACTAATCAACGTGCTGATGGGTGACATGAGCCTGGTTGGTCCGCGACCCGAGATCCGTAAATATGTCGATCTGTATTCCGAAGATCAGCGAATTGTTTTGCTGGTGAAACCCGGGATCACCGATTGGGCCTCCATTGAATTCATCAGTGAAAATGAAATCCTGGGGCGATCAGCCAATCCTGAAAAAACTTACATCGAAGAGATCATGCCTGCCAAAATTGAATTGAACAAACATTACATTAAAAATCATGGTCTGGCTGAATACTTCAAAATCCTGTGGCTGACCACAGCAAAATTATCAGGTGGTTGACCTTTCTGAAAAACCCGCTAATTTTTTACGGTAAAACTCTTTGAGATCATTTTACCTCCTCCGGTTTTCAAAACAATGAAGTAAATCCCGTCAGGATAGGTACCCGCATTTAAAAGTACTTCGCTTATCCCTGGCTGCATCTCCTGATCCAGCAACACCTCCTTCAACCGGCCTGCCACATCTAATATACTCAGGTTAATCTTCTCCTTTTTAATGATTTCTACGGGAATTATTGTGCTGCCTTTCACAGGATTCGGATAATTTTGCAAAATCCGGGTATTTAAATCCAGTGTCAAATCATCCATGGCGTTTGGATAAATCACTGGGCTGCCAGCCTGAACCCATGCAGTATAAATCAGGCTCGCAAGGGCTTGCGAAGCATGACGCAACAGATAAATGGTAAAAGGGCCTGACTTTGCCCAGAGCGCCTGATAATAGGCATCGGACGTTACATTTCCTGCAATGGCACGCGCTCCGCTATCGGCAATAAGCACACTGTCAACATAACCATAATCAGTATAAATATAGGAGAAGACAAAATCAGTTACATCCGGAATATAATTAACCGAATCGGCCTGATAAACCAGTTGGGACTCATACCGGCTGACCATCTTCGATTCATACCGCGAGTGAATACCGCTCTGACCTGAATACTGACCGTCATAATTCCTTGTCAGATGCAACGGCATATGGCCGTCGCCAACATAATGGCCCAGGTCAGCAGCAAATAAAGCCGACTTCTCCCAATCGTGCCGAGCGAAGCAAGCCTTCAGGGAGTCAAATGTTATAAGGGTCGCCCAGGGTAAAATTCCCTGATCAATCACGAATGCGTAACCATGAACATCGACAACCGAATCAAACACCTGCGAAATTTGACCATTAAGAACAAATTCGGGATAGTTATCAATGTCGATATAATGTTTCGGTGATTCGGTGGGGTCGGTATCCTTCCGATTATCGGCTTCGGAAGCATATAAGGTCATGATATTTGTCCAGTTGGGTTTAAGGTACGATAGGGTTGCCGGAAAAAAGTTGGCGGTATTCTGGTTTATTATACGATGCCCTTTGTAGCCCCAGCCAGATAGGATCAGGCAGAGAAACACCAGCATGATCTGATAGATGATTTTTTTCATTCAAATGCTTTTAAAAGGTTTTCTAAATCTTCAATTTTATCAGGATATCCGTATTGATTGTAGGAAAAAATCAGGTTATTGATCAGCCTGCGAATTATATCAGGATTGTTGCAGGGTGCAAAAAAAGACTTCTCAGGTTTAAGTTTCATCTGCCTGATAAACAGTTCAATTTCACGGCGGGTGAAAACTGCACCTTTATTAAATGGGTTAATGTAAAACAATACATCCTGTTCTCCAGGATTCGAAATCCCGCTATCGGTCAGATAGGCAAGGATAAAATGTTGCGGCAGATTGACCCCATAAACAGGTAATCCCAGTTTCTGCGACAGGATAATGAACAACATGCCCAGTGAAAGTGGGCTTCCCTTTCGGTTTTCAAGGAAGGTATTGATATAGGAATTCTGCGGTGCGGTCATGTCACTTTTGTTTCCATCGAAATGATGAAGTTCAAAAATTACATGGTTAAGTACCTTGATATTTTCCAGCGCCGTAAGGTTTTCATGCAACTCAATCCAGATATCCACCTTCAATTGCTCAATCCTGATAATTATATCATCTTCATCCAGTGCAGGGTATTGGGTTTTGGTCACCAGCATAAAGCCTTTAAGAAGGTCATCAGAACCAAGGTTCAGCCAGTTCACAAAATCAACATACAAATTTTCCTGTCTCAATTTCCTGATGATGAACTGAATGCGATCCTGCACACTGCTGTCGAAGGTATTTTCAAGTGCATCTTCCAATGGACCAACAGCATCGGGACCAATTGAAAAAATTTCATCACGAATAAGGTTATAGGCTGTTTCATCCGGTTCATCCAGCAACTTAATCAATGCACCTAAATTGGAAAGATTTGACAATTTTGCCTGGTTTAAAAGGTGATGTTTTATAACAACACAATCACTTTTTCCTTTTATCTGGTAATCTGATTAAGCACAAGCCCAATCAATTCAAGCACGACCTTTTTATGATCCGGATTATATTCACCGGTAGCCCTATTTGCGATCAGGGTACAAATGGTAACCATTTCATGTCCCATAAGCGCCCCAAGTCCGTATAATGCAGAGGTTTCCATTTCAAAATTCATGATGCGGTGTCCCTTATGCCGAAAACTCTGCAATTTATGTATCATTTCCGGATCGGTGAGCTGAAGCCTGAGAAACCGGCCCTGCGGACCGTAGAAACCAGGGGCTGTAGCAGTTATTCCGGCAACCGTATATGGTCTGAAGAGGTCGATCAGCCGTTTGGAACCTTTGATAAAATAGGGTTTTGAAAGGTCGTTCGGCCAGGAGGCATGGGCAGCAAAAGCTTCCATCATTTCCTGATCAAAAATCTCCCTTGCACCTTTATAAAAGTGAAGAAGGTTATCAAGCCCAACCGCATGGGTAGACAAACCAAAGCTGTTTACAGGTACATCTGCCTGAATAGATCCCGAAGTACCAATGCGAATAATGGTCAGGGACCTATGCACCGTTTTCAGAACCCTTGTCTTCAGGTCGAAATTGGCCAGTGCATCCAGCTCATGCATCACGATATCACAATTATCTGTTCCTATCCCCGTCGACAAAGCTGTAATTCGTTTTCCGTTGTAATAACCGGTATGTGAAATAAACTCCCGATTCGAAGCTCGATGGTCGATACCTGTAAAATGATCTGAAATTTCATGAACCCGCTGCGGATCGCCAACTACGATCACCGTATCAGCCAAATCTTCCGGTTTCATGCAAATGTGGTAAACGCTGCCGTCGGTATTTATGATCAGGTCTGGTTCTGCGAGCATTGGCATATGAATATTTTTCAACAAAAGTAATAAATAACGCGACATCGTTTTGTTTTCTGATTATCCCTGCCCAACATGGCACCTGACTCTTTTTCGCTACATTTGCCTCATGGAAGAGCTTGAAAAACATGACAACTGAAATTATCAATATCGGAGATGAACTGCTGATCGGGCAAGTCATCAATACCAATGCCGCGTGGATGGCTGAACAATTAAACCTTGCCGGGTTCGGGGTTAACCAGGTCACGGTGATACGCGATAACCGTGAGCACATTCTGGCAGCCATGGATGAGGCAGAAGACCGGGCTGAGATTGTTCTCATTTCGGGCGGGATAGGTCCCACCAGAGATGATATTACAAAGCATACACTGTGTGAATTTTTCACTACCCGGCTTGTTTTCAACATGGATGCTTATCGTGATGTTGAAGAGATTTTTGCCAGGCGGGGTTATCCGGTGACCGAACTTAACCGCCAGCAGGCTGAACTTCCGGAAAATTGCATCAGCATTCAGAATAAACTGGGTACGGCGAGGGGTATGTGGTTTGAGAAGGAGCGCGACGGAGGTGGAAAAACCATTTTCGTTTCCATGCCCGGAGTTCCTTTTGAAATGAAAGCCATGATGACCGGCCACATAATTCCCAGGTTAAAAAAAACATTTCAGACCCCCTTTATCTATCATAAAACCTTGCTGACACAAGGCATCGGAGAATCATTTCTTGCAGCGCAAATCGACGACTGGGAAAAAGCGCTTCCGGGGCACATCAAACTGGCCTATCTGCCACAACCGGGTATGGTGAGATTAAGATTGACTGGCACGGGCAAAGAAGAAGAGATCATCCGTCAACAAGTTGACGCTGAGGTCAAAAAACTTGAATTTCTTATCCCCGATTACATCTTTGGTTTTGACGGGGATACCCTTGAAGCTATTATCGGACAATTGTTGAAAAAGCGAAACGCAACCCTTGCCACAGCCGAAAGTTGCACGGGTGGCTATATTGCGCACCTGATCACAAGCGTGCCCGGCAGTTCATGCTATTTCAAAGGCTCAATTGTAGCCTATTCCAACGAAATAAAACAGAATATTCTGGGGGTTGCCGCTGAATCTCTGCAGAAATATGGCGCTGTAAGTATGGAGGTTGTTTCCGAAATGGCCATCGCCGCACAAACCTTGTTTGATGTTGAATATACAATCGCTACCTCGGGCATTGCCGGACCCGATGGCGGGACTGCCGATAAACCGGTCGGAACAACCTGGATTGCCATTGCCACCCCGGAAGAAGTATTTGCAAAACAATTCACCTTTGGCGACAGCCGTGACAGGAATATCCGCAGAACTGCCCTCCAGGCGCTCAACATGTTGCGAAAAAATTTGATCATTTAAAGATGTGAGAATTTAAAGACTTACGATTCCGCATATTCAAGGATGCGAAGAAACAAAAAAGGAGTCTGATTTTGAGGTTTAACTTGTGGTTTTGATCTTTGAATTTTGATCTTTAAGTTTTTTCTTGGTGAATTAAAATATATTGTCTATTTTTGCACTCCATTTTGAAATACCTTTTAATCTAAGAATCGCCATGGCAAGAATTTGTGAAATCACGGGAAAAATAGCAATCAAGGGACATAAAGTATCACATTCCAACAAGAAATCGAAGCGTTGGTTCAGCCCCAACATTCAAACCAAGACCTTCTTTGTTGAGGAAGAGAACCGCGATATAAAGCTGAGAGTATCAGCCGAAGGCTTACGCCATATGAATAAAAAAGGTGTTTATACCTGCATCAAGGAAGCAAGGGAAAAAGGATATCTTACTAAGTAAGTTTTTTTTCATGGGTGAGAATGCTGTTACCATGTAACAGCATTTTTTTTGCCCCAGCCGAATGGTAATAAATATAGGAATTAAGCGTTAATAGAGCTATAGAACCATCGACCGCGCATGAAAAAGAGCCTTTACTGTTTGCTGATCCTGCTCGGTGTCCCGCTGTCTGGCATCTCACAACAAATTCAGGATCAAGATGAAAACAGCAAATTGGTGCAATTTTCAGGTATCACCATAACGGCCGACAGCCTAAACCCGGTACCCTATGCGCGTATCGTGGATGTGGGCAGTCATCGGGGGACTACAAGCGATGTAAACGGTTACTTCTCATTCGTAGCACATAAAAATGACACCGTTCTCTTTACTGCGCTGGGCTTTAAACCCGCATCCTTTATTATACCCGACACCATCACCAAACAAAGGTATTCATTGATTCAGCTGATGACTTCGGATACGCTGACTTTAGCCGCTGCTTATATTTTTCCATGGCCAACCCTTGAAGATTTTAAACGCGCCTTTGTGGAACTGAAAATCCCAGATGATGACCTCGAAATTGCGCGGAAAAATCTGCTGGCTGCCGATATCAGGATGAGGGCTGAAGAATATCCGATGGATGCCAACATGAACTACCGGAACTATATAGATAATCAAACCAGCAAACTCTATTATTTCGGCCAGCAGCAGCCTTTCAATATTTTCAACCCGTTTGCATGGGCGAAGTTCATCAAAGCCTGGAAAGACGGGAAGTTCAAATCGCAGGAAGAACGATTAAAATAAATATGACATTGAAAAAGCTGTTTCGGTTTTCATTTATTTTCTTTGGTTTGATCTCGGCGCCCCTACT
>Ga0247841_10007575_pt1 | contig 16054 bp, 21 predicted proteins | sample LaCruzMarch2015__2_FD_192410 | JGI IMG/M metagenome (GOLD analysis project Ga0247841, IMG submission 192410) | Freshwater microbial communities from meromictic Lake La Cruz, Castile-La Mancha, Spain - LaCruzMarch2015_18m | ecosystem: Environmental > Aquatic > Freshwater > Lake | place: Spain... | reverse complement strand
ATAAAAGTTTCTTAACTTACGGATTCTGTAAGTTGCTTGAAATGATTATTTATCATCAAGAGCAGATTTTCCGTGAGAGCTTTGTAGCTGTTACAGGAATGAAAACTCCAAAAATACCGGAGACGCCGACGCCTGAATCGATTGAGAAATATGATGTAGATGTTAAGAAATTTAAATTAAAAGTTGAGATTGCGATTAAGACGGCTTTAGAAACCAACACTGTTCCGCCTGGAGTTTACGGTCTGCCTGCGGATGGAGATCGAGAAGTTACCTATCGTTTCCAAGGTGATGTCTATGAAGACACAGCGTACGACTTAAATCAGAAGTCAATTGTTGTACGAAACTTACAAGAACTCGGCGTGGATAGCGTCGAAGCGTTGAAATATTTGTTCCCCGATAAGACGGATTCTGAGCGTTCAGAAATGTTGAAAGGATTTCCTTTCAGAATGATTCAACAAACTCAAAGCGCGTTTCAACAATTTTTAGTATTATTATCACAGATGTTGCAAACGCCACATCCACTTGCGCCTAATCAGCCTTTGGGTGCTGATCCTCGTTTGAATCTAACGCCCCTGTTGTACAGGACGTTTGACCACCTCGCACAAGAACTAACCTACTCGGGCAGCTATGAGCCAGCAGATCCAAGCTTCGATCCCGAGCCCGGTCTCCCCGGCGGTAGCGGCCCCTTCGGCGGCGCCAACAGCGGACCAGGGCTCTACGGCCTACCCCCAATGGGTAGCCCAAACCAGTACCCCCCAGGGGTATTCGGCGCCTACGCACCAACAGCAGTCGCCGGCAACACAGGGTACGGCCCCTTCTACCAGCAACCAGTACAACCAGTTTCCGTCAGCGTCCTCCCCGAGCAACCCTTGGGAAGCCGCGATGGGCAGCCTGGAGCGGGTGGTATCACGGATGTCTCCGTCCCCCAGCCAGGCACCACAGTATCCGCAGTACCAAACGGCACAGGATACTCAACAGTACAGTCAGCCTTTACAGGCCCAACCCTGGGCTTATCAGGCACCCCAGGCAGCGCCGACCTCCTACAACAACGGATTTACGACCCAAACTTCCTCTCCGACTTCTACGGTCAGCTCCCCAGAGGTGGAACTAAGCGACGTAACCGCTCAAGTAGTTAATCACTTCGGTATTGAAGCTCCTGGCATTCTCAATCAGTACTCAGTTACTCTTGAAGATGCTCTGATTGCTCAAAACGAGCGCTTAGAACAGGTTTCTGTTCGTGGTGCCGCTATGGAGCATATTCTTACTGATCCTGATCAACTGGCTGATTACACAAATCGCTTCTTCACCGAAGTGTATCCCGTGGATGAGCCTGAGTATGGTGATTCCCGCGCTTATCGCCCTAGCTACGACATGCCTGCTGTTCCTGCTAACGCTAGTTCAGCTCCTCGTAACAACGTTGAAGGGCAGTGGGAAGGATTTAAGACCGCTATGGATCGCAATCCTGACCAAGCTTGGCGTTATTTGAGCCAAATGAGCCCTGATGCTTTCCGTCAGAAGCTCCTGTTCTTAGACGCAGCCTGATCTAAGGTTTACAAAAAGACCCCCTGGAGACGGGGGGTTTTTAGTATCTAGTAGCCCACGCTAATTTCCACGATGCCTTTTACTAGCGAAGCTCAAAGACGTAAATTTTACGCAATGGCTGAGCGTGGGGAGATTCCGAAGAGTACAGTTAAAGAGTACGAAAGTAAAACCAAGGGGAATCTTCCAGAGAGAGTATCTGCCAAGGAAAAAGCTCAAAAACAACTAGCTAAAAAAGGTAAGTAATCATGGGAAACATCAGTTCACGTCTAAAACAGACGAACTTGGACAACGAAGCTATACAAGAGCTTCACAATCAGATTGCAACACTCGAAGATAGTCTTGAAAAGCTTCGGGCTTCTTACGCTGACGATATGGTCAGGGTTTCGTTAGATTTGGTTCACTTAAATACTAAAATTCAAGAAGCTAAAAGTACTGAAACTGCGGAGTAGACTTAGAGTAGTTGACTGCCCCTCGTGGTTTACACTCCTCTCTCCAACTATAAACACGACAGAGGTCCTCATCGACTGCAATCTGGGCCTAGTCACACATCCGACGATTTAAACCTTGTAGAAAAATATTTAGTTGTTTCAAGTGGCTATGTAGATCCACTAGGTAACACAGTAGCTTTTTATGGAGTTAATAATACAGGGGGAGATTTTGGTTTTGTTACTGCTGGTCCTCCTAATTCAGGTATTTACCTAACTGATGCTTGGAGAACTGTGCCTCCAGCTATGGAGGGGTTTTGGACGGATTACCAAAACGTAGATTTTGCCCCCAGTGGTTTACTTAGTAGTTATGACGGATATAGAGGACTCTCCGTTGTTACAATCGCAAATGCAAAAGTTTCTACAGCGGCTTTCCCTCAACCTGGTTTAAGAACTACAGGTAAATACACGTATTTTGGAGGTTTTGCTCCTTCTAATCAAGGTTACGATCCTTATAACACCCCTGGCGACAGTTCACCAGCGTTGGGACTAACCGGAGGGGGTGTAACCCACGGTAGATTTGAAGGAGGGATTTTAACTAACCCCTTCAGCACATCTCTTGGTTCTGGGACTTCAACAAGAGCAGACTGGGTTTATAACCCTCCTGTGTACTGCCAGACATTTACGGAGTCCATTAGAGCCACGGCTCCTGCTGGAAACATGAGCACAGTAACTCGTTATATCTATCGAGGTCACGCAGGAACTTATGTGTCTAACTATGCGTCTATCTATGGCTTCGCGCCCGAAGGAGTGCGTGGCCTTATTCGTCACTATTCACCGACGGTAAACTCAAGTAATCAGAAAAATGTTTAACGCTATGAATGCGACTTGTTTGTGTGTATTCTAACTTTATAGGGTTAGACTACGAATGTAGTTGCTTTTGGAGATCATCGACAATGTTTGTCGATAACGATTTTCCCAAGCTGCTCGGTGCAGAACTCTACCGTCCGCATCCCGCGTACGTTGTAGAGATGGCTGCAGAACCCGTGGTTGTTCATGACTTCTGAGCTTATTGTGAGCTAGGGAACTTCCAGGCGAAATCCTGGTCGAATAACTCCGTGAATTGCTGGAAAGCCGGACCCCTCTCTTGAGCAGGGAAGGCCAATCAGCAGCCAAGCCAATCAGAAATGGTTGGAAGGTCCAACGACTAACACTGTCAATGCTTTCTCTAAGCGATTCTTCGTACCTTAAAGGTGCCTGTTTAGGTGATGGATGCTTACGTAAAGTAAGTGGTACAACAGCTCTGTTACAGATAACTCATTCTGCTAAGCAGAAAGAGTATCTTCAATGGAAAGCTGATCGTCTAAATAAGATCTTTAAAAGCAGCAATGAGGTTAAACCAAGAGAGATAGTCCTCTCTGGTAAAACCCACGAAGCTTGTCAATGGTGGTCCCCATCTTCAGAGGTTCTTTTACCTTTGTGGAAGGAGTTGTATCCAGACGGTCGAAAACGTTTTAGTCCTCTTTTCTTGAGGGAAATTGGATTAGAAGGATTGGCTCTTCTTTATATGGATGACGGAAACTTGCATATTCGCAAGCGAGGTCGAAATAAACAAGGAGAGTTGATGATTAGAGAACGCACTGTAGAGCTAGCGCTTTATGTTCCACACAACATTGCTGTGATGATCGGCGATTGGATTGAGTGTCTTACAGGAGCTTCGTTTATCCCCAGGATTCCGATGACCAGTAAAGCACCTGATAAGTGGAATTTAAGAGCAGGAGGAACTGAAGCACGTCGATTTGTCGATTCGCTTAAACCTTTTGCTTGTAAAGCAATGGCCTACAAATTTGACCTTCATTATGACTCTTCCTCTAATCGAGGAAAAGCCAAGTGGAGCGAGGCTGACCGAGAGAAGTATCTCTTTGAAGCCGATAAGGTGACACGAGCGCGGAGCACCCAAACAGATAATGCTGTGGGTGATGATATAGTCTTGTCACTACCGCCCTTAAGGTAGTGTGTGAGGATAAAGAGCCTCACAGCACTCTAGAATGAGTGTAAAACAGCAAAACAACCCGGTCAAACCGTGCAGCTTGATCGTTACAGATTCTGGGGCAATCCCGGCTCTAAGGAGTCAAGGGAGCGCACCGCTGAGCAGACAATCGGTACGGCTTCAAGTCGTAACATTGTGAAGGACAAAGTGTTGGTTACTCTCAAGGAGTACACCGGCCCTGCGGACCCTAGCGATCCGACTCAAGCCAGCACTTTCAAGATTGCTCGCGAAACTCTGATTACTGCCCAGCGTTTGCTGCTGGATACAGGTAATCTCACCGGTTTCCACCAATCCATTGGTTCTTTGACACTTCTCGACGACTATCGTCGTTGGCGTGATCGGGTGTTCATCAATGAACTCCTGAAAGCTGTGTCCAAAGGCCAGTCTTCTGATACCCAGGGCGGTTATTACTACCCCGGTAATCTTGCTGTTGGTGGTCTTACCTACACCAATGCTGAGCAAGCTAAGTTTGACGTTAAGGACGATTTGCTTCGTGTGGTTAAGAGCCTACGTAAGCGTAACGTTCCTACTTATCAGGATGGTTTCTATCGCTGCGTTTGCGATCCTACTTTCCTGATGCACTTGCGTCAGAACTCTGACTTCCGTGAGGTGGCTCGCTACCCCGGTAACGGTCAGATCAACCCACTCATGTCAGCTATGCAGCCTAATGCTGCTATCTACATGGGCCAAGGTTTCGGCCAAGCTACTTTTGTGGCTGGCGAACCCATCATGCCTACTGGCTTCGTGTTTGAAGGAGTTCGCTTCTTCGAGTCCACGAACATGCCTACACAAACCGCTTCAGCCACCATCGCTGGTACTTCTACCACCTATGATTCGGCTATCGGTATGTTCTTCGGACCTCAATCCGTAGGCGTGGGCATTGGTGGTAACAACGCTCAGGTGTTGTTAAACAATAATGACGATTTCAGTCGTTTTATCATGATGATTTGGAGCCTGTACGCAGGTTTTGAACTTCTGAACGCTGACTTCGCCACTATTGCTTACTCATTCAACGTTTGAGGAGAGTAACCAATGACTATTAATCCTTCTCAGATCCAAGTCTCTAAGATCTATCCCGGTAACTACACCAACGTTCTCCGGTATTGGCATAGCACTTCTAGTTTCTCCTTCCTAAACGCCAACAACACTAACACTACTTACTCCAACCAACCCGTTGGCGGTCCTGTTGGTGTTGTGTTCCGTCCCGGTTGGATTGCTCAGCAGGCTATCGGCTATGTAGATCTTTCTTACCAGCCCGGTGGTACTACCAATCAACTGGAGTACTACACCAACCCTTACGGCTCAGGTCAAAACTCGGCTAACCAGCCTTTCCTGAACGCAGATGTGATTATCCCTTCCCCGGATTTCCACAAAGATGTTCGGGCTGACATCACTGACGGTATTGATGTGCCTTCTGGCGCATATATTTATCGTCTTTCCGTTCGTGTTGACGGCGGCGACGTGGTGAGCAGCGGCGTGGCTGGTGGTAGTGCCACTCCTACTCTGGGTCTCGGCCCTGCTGTAGGCGTTGGTATTAGCACAACTCCTGGTGCTTCCGGATTCTTCGTGACTCTGGCTGGTAGCAGCAGCCGTATTGCTAACGGTTCTTACAATACAAACAACGTTTGGAACAGCTCTTCCCTTGCAAGGGTTACAGCTGACACTCAGTACAAACTCTTCACTGTGACCAACCTTGGCGGAAACGCCGCTTCTGGTTTGGCTCAGGGTTCAGGTATTTACGATCCTCGTGCCGGCACTAACCGTCTTAGTGGCGCCAACAAGGCTCTGGGTATCTGCGAAGTTTGTTGGATGGTGGCCGACGACGCTCCTAACCGGGACGATCTCGTTCTCCAGCCTGCTGGTGTTGTGGAATCCAGCATTTACACCAGCACTGTTCCTGCCTGATAGAATCAAGCGGGTCTGTGGTGGACTTAGCCTCTCCTTCGGGGGAGGCTTTTTAATTTAAAGCGGGAGCCGCGTAGTTTTTGTTAAAGGCTTCCATACTTTTTACGACTCGAAGAAGTTCTGTTACTTCCGCTATTTGGTCTACATTATCTGGTGTTACTGCAAACCTTATTTGGGGATAGGACCCTGGCACTTTTTGGCTAGTGTCTCCCTTTAATGGTGCTGATTCATTAGTAGTGTAATTTCCTCCAACGGTTCCTGTATTAGGTTGTTTTGGAGCGTCGCTGCCCGTGTTGGTTTCCGTGGGCGCTGGTTGTGCTACTTGCTGTGTCTTTTGAGCATCCCTGAGTCTTGCTGGATTTAAATAAGCCGCTAGGTTTTTTTCGCGAGCATCAGGACTCACCCCAAATGTTTTTTTGTAATAGAGCTGATCCGCCCCTGACTGTAACCAGTTTGCAACGTCCGCGTGATGTAACGCATACTCTGCGTCGTTTAAGGCTTTTCTAATATCTGTGGGGTAGTTTTTTCTAGGTAGATTACTAACAACAAGGTTTGCTATGGCGGGTACAGCATCAATACCTGCAGTAGCAGCAGAAGTTAAAGCTCCTCCGCCCCCTACAAGCAGTGCATCAAGAGCGTTTTTCTCTAACTTTTCTTTAGGATCTAAAAAAGCTCCACCTGTATTTATTACATCGCCTAAGAAAGGAACCGCTTTTACTACTTTTTGGACAGGACGAGGTATGCTTGCTCCTACGTTACGCAACGCTTGAAGAAAATCCATTTTTTAAGAAATGCTCCTCTCATTCTAGTAATTTGCTATAAAATAGGGAGGTCTTAAGGCAGCATAATGACTGTTTCCACAGCAAGTAAAGCGGTTTATTTACCCAGCGGCGTAGATGTCGAGATTTTAAGTCTCCACGACGAGGGAGAGTACTACATGGTGCGCTCTAACACTACCGGTAAAGTGTTTTTCGCTCATAAAGGGCAGATAAGGGAAGCAGGAGAAGGTACAATTTCAGAAATAAGTGAAAAACCCGCACTAAAACGTCGAGGAGGGCGCCAGATTGTAAAACCTGAAGTCCCCACGGAGCTTCGGGTCAACATCAACAGCGCCACGCCTCAACGACTGACTCAAATTCTTAAAGGCGTGGGAATGAAAACGGCAATTGAGATTAAAGAGCTGCAACAGTCGCTGCCTGGAGAGCGATTTACAAAACTTGAGCAATTAAAATCAATTTCACGAGTGGATTGGGATACAGTTTTGGAAGATGGGGTTTGTTACGTCGAATGACCTAGAATAGGGTGACGTAGTTATCTAATTCTGTGGCTCAACTTACCCAACAAGAACTAGAACAGATCCAGTCATATTTAAGTCAACAAGGTGTTGTCTTTAATGCGACAACAACGGATGCGACTAAACGAGAAATAATTTATGCTGCAATAAATCAATTTAGTCGAAATCCTGCTCAGGTTTTTGGGTATAAATTAGATGATTTTAACTTTAGTAGAGTATCGTATCACTTAGGATACAATATTGCTACTGTACCTGCAGGAGACTACGCTAGATTACTAGAAGCTTGTAATAGTATTCCAAGTGAGTTTTATTTTGATAAAATTGTTCAACAAGTTGAGAGATGTGAAGAAGCTGAACGTTTAACGGAGTTGGCAACGGGACGAGCTACAAACAGGCAAGAGACAATTCTTGGTGATGTTAGCAGGTCTATTAACGTACAAGATAAAAGAGAAGTTACTCGTGTCTGGCGAGAAAACTACATGTTCGAATGCGATCGTTTAGCTCACATGCTTTACGTTCCCAACTATAAAGATCCTGTAACAGCAAGATACAGATATGAGCGTAGTGGAGGTGAGTTTATACAAGCAATTCCAGGTCCTCCTGACACGGCTAGAGCAGATAGAATCTACTTTTACACAAAATGGCGGTAAGCGTTATAGTTAAGATGATAAAGCAAGTTTTTAAGGGCTAGGAACATGCCAGATCGGTATACAAAGGCAGCAGAGAATTTAGGTACAGTTCTAATGGGCATTATGGATATGGCGGGGGTTAAACCCGCTGCCAGAGCTGTCCGTAGAGCCGAACCTTTTGCAGATAGGCTAGGAAGTCAATTAAAAGTACCTTTAACTTTCCGTGGTGACCGGGGTCGACTTGTATCACCTACTGTGTCTCCAGAAGTTCAAGCATTGCCTGAAAATCGGGCTATGTTTGATCCTCGCGCTGTAGATATTCTTCGTTCACCAAATGTAGGTGCTTCTCCCGGACAACTAGAAATTCCTAGAATGGGAGGTGCTTTAGTACCCCAATTTCGCGAAACAGGAGGAGCTCTTCCCTTAACTGGACGCCCTCAAGTACAAGGAGTAGCTCCAAACTTTTATGAGCGTATGCGGGCCGGGGAACCTTTAGAAGGTTACCGTGGAACAGTCACTTCTCCTGGAATGGGTGCGCCAGATTTGGGTGCGCCTCAGGTTCCCGGTACTGCAGTATCTCCCGCTTTCTTAAGACGTTCCCAAGAACCGCAAATTATAGGGCGACCAGGTATTTTAGATCCAAGACCCGAACCTGCTCTTCGAGGAGGACCTCTTGGTCGTCCTGTAAACGCTTATGAACAAGTAGGAGAAGCAGGTAGACGTTATTACACTCCCGAAGGTTCTCCTCGGATTGATTTAGAAATGCCTCTTAGAGGAGGGGATGTTATGCCTCGACCCGGTATGCGTCGACCCGGTATGGCAGATGACGTTCAATCCGTGGATGTAAAGGTATTGCCACAGGAAATGGCGAACGCTGTAGGACGTACTTTAGAGGCTATGCCTGCTGGTGGCGGTGTAAATTTAAAAGCTTTACTTGCTGCGGGTCTTGGCGGTCTTGGCGGAGGATTAATAACTCGTGCATTTAATGAGCCTGGGAAAAATACATCAGCAATAGCAATGCCAGGTGCGGGAGAACAAGGAGGAACTGAAACTCCTTCCGTAGAAAATACCGTAAGTGATCCTGGTGTAATAGACCCTGCAGTCGCAACAGCTTTTACCGATCCAGCTTTTGCGGCAGCTATGTCTCAATACACTGATCCTGTTTCTCAGACTCGTATTGTTACGCCTGGGGACGGAGGTCGATCAGCATTGACTGAACAGATCCAACAATATGCCGCTCCCGGCTCAATGAAGTTGTCTGATTTCTACGGGAAACAGCAACAAGTAGGAAAAGCAAATATTGAGGGAGTCATTGATCAACTTGGTGTTCGTGGCACTAACTTAGAGCAGTGGGCACGAGCTAATCAAGGATTAGCGTTTAGAGAAGTTGTTAAACAACAGGAACAAGCAGCCCGTACTAATTTAAATGCTCGTTCTTCTTTCCCGGCTCCGCAGGAAATTCAGCCCGTGGGAGCTTCTCAGCAAAGCCCAGAAAATGTTATGGGTGAGATGGTTAATACTGCAGCGGGCTCAAATTTACAAGAAAACATGAACATACAACCACGAGCTGCCGCTGAGGCTGCTTTTAATCCAGAAGAAGGTAACTTTGATTTAAGGGATGTCTACAATCCCCTTGTACAACCTACCCTGATTAATCAAAATAATTACGAGAAAGAGGCAGGCGCACGAAGTCGAGATTTAGCTAGAGCTTTCCTTAACAGGAATGTCAGCGCTACACTAGAACCAACCGGTTATTCTTTGAGGTGAACTAATGGATAGTTTTAAGTTTAATCCTTATTTTCAGGGCGGCATTAGTGGAGATATGTATCGCGCAGATCTCCCTGTAAGAGAGTTTAAAGATTTTACAATAGAAAATTATCCAGAATATCAAGAGGTTATCAGGGATGCTGAAGTCTTTGGTAAGAATCCTCAATTTGGTGTAGATCCTTCTATAGCAGGTCCTACCAAATTTACTCAAGCCGCTACTGGAGGAAAAACTGAAGGTATAGGGGACGCACTTTTAAGGGGATTGTTTGAAGGAGCCACCGGGCAGCTTCAAAGAGAACTTGAAAAACGCGGACTGGCTTCTAAAAGAGAACGAATGGCAGGGGAAGAAATGGGACGTTATCGTGAAAGCAACCCAGCAGACAAGACCGCAGATTTAATGGGAATGTTATTTGGCGGACTTAGTAAAAATCTTGGATCGAATATTGCTTACGGATCTATGACTGGCTTGGAGGCTTTCAAACCTTCTGCTAGAACTAAACTAGGTTAACCAAAGGAGTTTTTATGAGCAGCACCAGTACCAACAAACAACCCTGTCTGATTGACCGCCCGTTTTTGCGTGGTGGTAGGATTAATAGCGCCACTACAACAGTCGACCCCTCCAATCCTAATTTTTCTGACTTAGTGCAACTTGTACGAGTCGGAGATCTACCAAGTGAGGATGGGGCTTTTGTTGAAGATATTTTTTTAGTAAGCAATGAATTTTATCCTACTAATGCTGGTCGAAGGACCGCTGAACTCGGTCTCTATATTTACGCCCCCAACCAATCTGCGCCTGCCACCTCAGCTCCATTGGTAATTACCCGCGCAGAATTTGTTTTAGAAAGTGGTACTGCTGGTTTAATTCAACACTTTGAGTTGCCCGCAGTGAATGCTCCTGTTCCTGCAGTAGGCGACGCTACTGGTTTAACTCGACCAATTGAGATTGGTAAAGGTGAAGGACTTTACTTAGAAAAAGGTTACATTCTCTGTGCTGGGTACATTGGAGCAGGAAGAACAGCGGTATCGGGTGGTTTAAGTCCATCAGGTCTTTCTCTATTCGCGCAAGGCGGATTCTATTGAGCCATGGCCCGACACAAGGGCTCCGATGATTTCGGGTTTCGTAATTTAAAGAAATTAGACGATTTTAAAACTTTTAAGAATGTTACGGGTGCGGATAATTCTCAACAACTCTTACGCCCACTACCTTTTGAACGTCGCTTTCGTCCGACTTTAAATACTAAGAATTACTCACCTGAAGCCGAGTACAACTACGCTTCTCTTTGGACTCGTTGGCGGCGTGGTTATGAATTATCTATGTACGCCAATCAAGTATATGACGGTATAGCGTATTCTTTTAAATATTTTACCAACAGTACGAGTACAGGTAATTTTGTACCTGGTGTAACCTTTATGTATCCGTCTTCGCAAACGGATATGCGTATGTACATGGTAGGTATACGTCCACGCGGTAGTTTTAACTTTCTTGATTTTGGTTATGCTGTTTCTGCTGTTACTCAATATGATGCAACAACAATTGCGGTTAAATTAAATTCAAGATTTGGGGCACCTATTTCTTTCTTTACAGGAGAGGTGGTTTCTAATATCTATAATGCAAACGGCACACAAAAAACGTATGGTTTTAATAACTATACTGTTGTCGCGGTGGGCTTCGATAATGTTCCCTTAACTCCTGAATTTTCCCCTATTTTTGATACTCTTTTTCTATCTACTTCTGCAGAAAATAGTTGGAGTGTTGTTGATGCGACTACATTAACAATTCCTGCTTCAGGACCTCCTTTAGTTGGAGAATACCTGCAAACAGAAATGCGTTATGGATGTACGTGTCCTGATTTTTTAGCAAGGGAAAGTTTTAACTTGTACAAACGTACACAACAAGGACAATATCCAACAACTCAAGCATTGAACGTTACCCCAGGAGTCTTTTATAACGGAAATACAAATCAAGACACTTTAGGATCTAAAGATAACCCAGGTATTGCTAGAGACTTTGGTGTTATTTATTTAAGTCAAATTTATGATATACCTTCTTCTTCAGAAGCTTCTTTTTCAGACCCTAATCTTTATTACCATCAACCTAAATGGTGCAAACATATTTACGCAGCCATGTGGGATATGCAACGTAACTACAATCAGGGAAATTTTACTCAACCGTGGCTTGTACAACCTACAGACGAGCCTTTAAACGAACATTATAGAGAAATGTTTGATAGAACTTTAAAAAAAGAAACTGACTTTTTAAAACGCGAACGAGATCTTAGTTGGTGGCAACGACAGTCCCCAGCAAAAGAGAATATGCCTGTACACATGTTGTATGAAGATAAACAAAATCTTATGGTTAAGATTATGAATACAGGGGGATCTGGTATAGCAGGACCATTATATGGTTCAAATTTTGATATGTTCACTATTGCTGAGTTTAATCCTCTTGATCCAGACGCCTATCAGCGCGTTACTATAGACGGAGGCACTTATAGCAGTGGCGTTTTAGTCACCCAACCAGTTAATATTATTATTGGAGGTCTCTATGCTTCCGGTATCGTATCTCCCACTTTTATTCCAAGTGGCACAATCAACGGTGGTACTTATTAAATGACAAGCACTCCTTTTATTCTTCTTTTAAAAAGGACAGGAAACGCTTCCGATAGGCCAAGTGGCGTCACTATTCAAGCAGGAGAGATGGCTCTTTCCTTTGGTGGCGCCGATCCCGGCTTGTACTTTGAGGATAGCGCCGGAGATATTCGTAAAGTAGGTTCGAATTTTTATGGAAGCACAGCTCCCAACTCTACTCCGTTTGGCTTACCTGGGAATTCAATCGGAGAAACTTGGACTACTTCCTCAAGCCCATACTATTTACAAGTGTGGACTGGTTCCACTTGGCAAAAGGTTGGCGCTGGTTTTGCAGATACTGCAACTTCCGCAACAACTGCGACCACGGCTAACACAGCCAATACGGCTATTTTAGCGTCTGGTGCAATTGTGGCGTCTGGTGCAATTTTAGCTTCGGGTTCTATAACAAGTCAAACTGCACTGTTAGCTTCTGGTGCAATTTTAGCGTCTGGAGTAGTCACAGCTCTTGGCCTGCCCGTGGTTACCATAGTCTCTAGTGGATTACCTGCTGTAGGTGCCTCAGGTACGATGGTTTATAACGTAATTCCCTCAGGTGCGCAGCCAAGTGGTTTATTTGTGTCTGCGCGAGGCGCTTGGATTAAGGTTTAGCCGCGTAAAGTTGCCTTAACAAACCAGGCAGCTTTAAACATATCCCCTACAAGTTCCTGTAAATAATTTGCAACGTCTACAGCCCCGGCACATTCGGACATTTTTGCTAAATTCTTAGCTTCCATGCCTGCAATTTCTAAATTTTTTACATATATAGTCAACATTTCGCGAGTATCGTAGGATTTAACGTGTTTAAACCCCTTAAAAGTTTGTAAAAGTCCTTTAGCACACATAGGCATGAGGTAATCCATGCTTCGAATGTACTCAGCGATGCTGTCAAACTGATCGATATGGGCAGAATACTGTTTTTTTAAGAATTCATGAACGGGGAGGAACAAAGGACCCTCCACATTTAGATGAATTAGGTGTGATTGGAGGTACAGTTGGTTTAGATAAGCCGAAAAAGAAATCAAGTTCTCTATAAGAACACTTAATTCCAGCGTGGGCTCATCGGCAACCATAAATTGCCCAGACTCCTCTGGTAATGGCGAATTTTCGGTATAGTCAAAAGAGTCTGGGGTATTCATTGGTTAAACGGAGCGAAAAGCGCAGGCGACTTCTGTCTGTTCTTCAATTGTAGGGGAATTTTCGTTGGTTTGAAGATATTCCTCAAGCGCTCCTTTATTAATTCGGAATAAAGACTTGGCGCCGTTTGGTTGGAGGTTTACGTAGATGGTTTTTGGCCAACCTCCTGCAAGGTTTGATTCTGAGAGAGCGATTCTCTTACGAACGAAACCGGCGCTGCAGTTTAAGAGCTCGGCAGTCTCGGCAATTGTGAGCATGGCTTTGTCCGACATCTTGTGTGCGATTGCGTGTCTGTGAACGCCTAAATACTAGCTTGATTTACTGTGTGCGCCACAAAAAAATAGAAAGCGTCTCCTTTTTCATTTTTTGTACAGCTAAACTAAGGAAAAGGGAATTTTGTTATGTCTGTTCGACTTGCTGGGGAAATTTTTAAGGGATATAACCAACCAAGAAGGGATACGGCTGGAGGTAAAAAATTTGCCGTGGCTGCAAAAGAAGGCGATAAAATCAAGTTAGTTCGCTTTGGGGACGCAAATATGGAGATAAAAAGGGATGATCCAGAACGTAGAAGTAACTTTAGAGCACGTCATAGCTGTGATGAGCAAAAAAGCAAATTAACACCTGGGTATTGGTCATGTAAGATGTGGGAGTCTAAGTCTAATGTGCCGTAATGTGAGTTTAAGGGGGCTACCCTATTCTTAGCTAGGCTTAGGGCAGCTTCGCTTCCGATTGTGAAAAAAGCCGACAACAGAGTTACTTGCGGGCTCACCATGGAAGATGAGTTCGTTTTAACGCGAATAAAAAATAAAGCATCGTCTCTAAAAGGTAAAGAACGGGATACGTATCTATGGACCATAGTTTATCGGCTAATATGTAGAGAGCGGGCTTACAAGTCCGTGATGGATGAAGTTGGAATATGTGTAGATACAAATATGCAGTTATTCCACGACGAAGATGCCTGTCCAGCCGATACGTGACCCAAAAGCCCGTCAGTGGCTTGATTTACTTGCCTACGCCGAAGGTACGGACAAATCCCGTACGGGGCAGGGATATAACGTCATGTTTGGCGGGGGAACCTTTAAAGATTTACGACGTCATCCTGATGTAGTAGTTAAGGCCCCCGGTATTGCTAGTGCCGCAGCTGGGCGTTATCAATTCATGCCAGGTACTTGGAGTGAGGTTTCTAAAAAATTAGGTTTATCTGATTTTGGCCCCGCTGCACAAGATCTAGCTGCAGTCGAATTAATGCGCCAAAAAGGCGTGGATCCATATAAAGACCCAGTTACGCCCCAAACAATTGCTAAGCTTGCGCCCGTATGGGCTTCCTTGCCGACATTGGCTGGTAAGAGCTACTACAACCAGCCGGTTAAATCGTTTTCTGATTTACAAAAATATGCAAAGCAGTCCGTACCTAATTTCCCACGTCAAAGCGAGGTCTCTGTTGAAAAGGCTTCTCCTAGTGACGCGATCCCCGCTCCAATTGCCGCTGCGCTAGATGTTAAACCTTTTGATTTTAACACCAAGTTAGAAGGTGTCTTACTGGGTAAGTTGGTGCAGGGTATTAGTGACCCTTCTGAAATAGATAATCTTTCTAAGTACAGCAATCTCATGGCTCAAGCCGATGAGCTAGAACTTGAGGGAGGCGATCAGGGCTCACAGTTGGCTGACATTCTCCGCTCTCAAGCCAATAGCACCGTGGCTGTAGGACCTAATTCTGTAGTAGATCCCACAGAAATAGCTTCAAGTATTGTTGGGCTTCAAGATCAAGAGGCGGCATATTATGAAAAAGTTAAACGAATCGAAGAAACTCTGAAAGGTTTGCAAGCTAATCAAGCTGCTCAAGCAGTTGCAGTCAATACGCAGACAGCGGCCAAACCTGCTCAAGGTGTCCCTGGAACTACGGGACCGGTGCGTTTTGCTGGAGTACAGATCACCTCCGAGGCGGATCCGGGTCAACCTGGATTTGATTTTGTTGTCGCAGGTGGTAAGCGGGGAGCTCCTTTTGTTTCTCCGGTCGAAGCTGAAGTTTTAAAAGTTAGTAAAAGCCCTGGAGAGTACAGGCTAGAGGAGGGCGATACCCGCCGTGGTTATGGAAATGCCGTTGAATTACGTTTTCGCACTCCGCAAGGAAAAGAAGTAGATACTTTAATTGCTCACTTTGACGAACTTAACCCAGCATTAAAACCAGGAATGAAGATTCCTACTGGGTATTACTTAGGTAAACAAGGTAGATCTGGATCTACCACTGGGGCTCATGTTTCAATGGATTTCTTTGATCCAGGTAAATCAACAGCAAGTGCTGAAACTTTACAAGTGCGTAATCAACTAAGAGATACGATTCGCAAAGGTCTTCCTTATAGCCCAAGTCCAGGTATGGGCTAATTTAAAAAAGCTTGTAGAATAACAGTAGGGTTTTTAACGAAAAGATTCATGGCTAAAAACGATTCTGCTGCAATGTACGCAGCTATTATTTCTGCTCAGAATACTGCCAATGCTCAAAGACAAGCTACAGATGCTGCAAACCAAGCAGCTCAAGAAGCTTATGGCCGAGCTCAAGAATCTATTGCAAACATAAAAGGTTTAACAGGAATCACAGCTCCTGGCGCAATAGAAGAATATAAAAAAATGTTCTCTACAGTGATCCCCGGTTTAACAACTAAGTACGAAACTCAATTAGATG
>Ga0247841_10007574_pt1 | contig 16058 bp, 14 predicted proteins | sample LaCruzMarch2015__2_FD_192410 | JGI IMG/M metagenome (GOLD analysis project Ga0247841, IMG submission 192410) | Freshwater microbial communities from meromictic Lake La Cruz, Castile-La Mancha, Spain - LaCruzMarch2015_18m | ecosystem: Environmental > Aquatic > Freshwater > Lake | place: Spain... | reverse complement strand
TAGCTCAGGAATCCGCGCTCCTCGCAAAACTCCTGCTTACAAAAGCCTCAAAAGGTGTTGTTACTATTGCAAAAAGGATAAAATAAATACAAATAAGCGGCAAGGCTGCGACATCCGATAATGAAGATAAACCGAATAAGGCCAAGGTGTAATAGCTGGTTTTAAAAATAATGTAAAAAATTATGAATGTGGTTAAGGAATTAATTACTATTAGCTTAAGCAGATGCTTTAATTGGTAATGGGCAAATTCGTGAGCTAAAATAACTTCTATCTCATCATGGGTATATTTATCTTTTAAGGTATCGGCTAAAATAACCCTGCGGGTATTGCCTATTCCTACAAACGCGGCATTAGCCTTTAATGTCTTCTTACTAAAGTCTATTTGGAAACAATCAATTATCTTTACCTTCATTTTGTCTGCTAATTTTAATACCCTACCCCGTAATACTTCATCATCAAGCTTTTTATACTTAAAGAATAACGGAATGATTATAACCGGCATAACCTTGGCAAGAATAACACTAAAGAATATCCAAAATAAAGAAATGATTAACCACCAATTATGGGAAAAGTATCTTAAAATAAGATAGAATGCGGATAAAAGGATTAAGCCTATGAAATAAGAAATTAATCCTGTCTTAAGCTGATCCTTTAGCCAATCGCTTAAGCTTTGCTTGGATAAAGAAAACTTATGTTCCAAAATATGCGATTGGTAGAAGTTAAGAGGAAAATCCAGCAAATAATATCCGATAGATACTACTGCAAGGTATAAGGGAATAGTAAAAGGTCCGCTTGCCAAGAATAAAGAAAGCCTGGCAGATAAACCTGAAAGTAAGAATAAAAAAAGCAGGATTAAAGTATAGATCGTTCCAATAAAAAATAGCGAATATTTAATATTAGAATAACACTTCGCTTTATCTTGCACCATAAAAAGTTATTTTTTTAACCTACTTTTGGGTGGGTTTGATATTAACAAATGTGCGTACTTTACCGTGGCTAGTTTTCTTCCTTGAAAAACAGATCTTGCCACTGCATAAAGCAAATAAGGTGCCTTTACCTTTTACGTTTATACCGGCCTTATAACTATCTATTCCTCTTATTAAAATCTGGCCAGTCTTAACAAGCATTCCTTCGGAAACTTTATTAGACTTATCCTTTTTGGGTGTTGAAAATCCGCCTGCCATCGTAGTATCCTCCTTAAAAAATCAGTTTAGTGTAAAGTGCAAAACTAAAAATGCAAAAATAAATTAAGCACTTTGGTTTTGAGTTTTACGTTTTTAGCTTTGCGTTAATATATCACATAATTATCAATCAAGCAATACTTCTTCTCCCTTATTCGGCATATAAGCAGCAATACCTTGCTGGGTTAAGGTTTCAAGAAAAGCCTGGGTCTGATCTTCTTCGCCGTGTACTAAGAAAACTTTTTTTAAAGGAAGGCAGCCATTAACAAATTCAAGTAACTCATTCTTATCCGCATGTCCGGACATAGCATTAATAATTACTACTTCTGCGTTAAGCTCATATTCTATACCGAATATACGCACGATCTTTTCTTTATCTACTATTCTTCTTCCTAAGGTATCCCTAGCCATATACCCAACTATTAGGATCATATTACGCGAGTCTTCAATATTATTTTGAAGATGGTGCAGTATCCTCCCAGACTCGCACATCCCGCTTCCAGCAATAATAATCATCGGCCTTTTATCGGTGTTTAAAGCCTTAGATTCATTCTGATCACGGATAAATCTTAAGTTTAATAAACCAAACGGGCTATTGCCTCCGGCTATTGCCTGACGGGTAGGCTCATTAAGATAACTGGCATGGAATTCAAATGTTTCTGTAATATCCGTTGCTAAAGGACTATCTACGTATATAGGCACTGAAGGAATCAGCCTATCCTTTAGAAGTTCATTTAAGAAATATATTACTTCTTGGGTGCGTTCTAGAGTAAAAGATGGAATGAGTACCTTCCCTCCGCGACGAAGGGTACGAGAAATAGCCTCTCTTAATTTAGATTGAGCCTCTTCAATGGGAGCATGTAATCTTCCTCCGTAAGTAGTTTCAATAATAAGATAGTCTAAGCCCTTAGGCATAACTGGATTATTAAGAAGCGGAAGATTTTTTCTCCCCAGGTCAACTGCATATCCTAAACGGATACAACGGCTATCTTCTTTAATATCTAAAACTATTATGCTTGAACCAAGTATGTGGCCTGCGTCAACTAAAGTAGCACTTATATTTTTTGCAACACAAAATTTCTGGTTATAAGAAATAGATCTAAATATCTTGGTTGCCTTACTTGCTTCTTTTTTAGTATAAAGTGGTTCGCGAAGGGGCAAACCTATCCTTTTATTTATTTTATTTAGATAACGAATATCTTCTTCTTGGATTTTTCCAGAGTCTACAAGCATAAGCTGGGCTAGATCTTTTGTTGCGCTAGTAGTATAAATCTTACATCTTAAGCCCTCCTTAATAAGGCTAGGAATATTCCCGCAATGATCAATATGCGCATGCGATAAAACTAAAGCATTAACCATCCGGGGATTAAAATCAAAAGTTGTGTTAATTTTATAGAATTCGTCACGATGCCCCTGAAACAGGCCAGCATCAAGTAAGACTTCAGTCTTAGAAGCCTTAACCATATGGCTTGAACCGGTTACGGTCCTTGTTCCACCTAAAAATCTTACGCTTATTGACATAATTTGTCCTTTGAGTTTAGTTTTATAACTACCGCTATAATAAGAATAACATATAAAAGACTAAAGAACATTAAAGTTTTATGATTTGCAAAATAAGTAGTTAATATCAATGGATCGGTAAAAACACTTTTTCCAACAGAATAAAGTATAGACTGAATCCAATATATCTTTATCCAGGTTCCAAAAACTACTGCTATAAGATATCTCCTAAAACTTATCCGCGTTAGACCCATAGCTAAATCTAGAAACTTGTAAGGGATAAGCGGGGCAATGCGTAAGGCAAATAACCAAGACAAATTAATGCACCCAAGTTTCTTATCGAGATTGCTGTATTTATCGGATAATTGTTTCTGGACATATTTTCTTCCTAATAATCTTGCCAGGTAAAAAAGTATAAAGGCATTTATGATTTCAGCAATACAAATAAATATTGTGCTATAAACCGGACCGAATAATAAAGCACCACTAAGCCAGAATAGATCCTTGGAGAAAAAAACAAAGAAGGTTACGATTACATAAGCTATTATATAAAGAATACCTGCGACTAAAAACGGGAATTTACTTAAATGGTCCTCTAAGAAAGAGGCCTCAATGGGAATAAAGCGGCCAAAATAGTACATAAGAACCAAAATAACAACTATGATAAGGAGGCCGATTCCTTGTTTATATTTCTTTATACTCATCAGGTAACAAAGAGATTACGGGAAGAAAATTTACCATCTGTAGTTAAATTTACACCCAGCCTCTTTAGTCCTACCTCGTCTCCGGGAGTAGGGATATGTGTCATATGGACTTCGCAATTCCTTAGTGCCGTTAATTTCTCCATGGCCAATTCTGCAGTATGATTCGTGGTTGCACTTATTGAAAGCGCAATCAAGGTTTCCTCCAAATCCATACTTTCTGAATCTGCATCTAGTATTCCTTCTTTTAACTTAGCTATCTGATTAATTATATGAGGAGAAAGTAAGAGAATTGCATCCGGGATATTAGCCAATATCTTTACCGCATTTAAAATCAAACTACTGGCGGCATGCATAAGCTTAGAATTCTTTCCGGTAATAATCCGGCCATCGCTTAACTGGATTGCCGCGCCGCAAAATATTCCGGCATTACCCTTTCCCTTTGATTCAGCCTCATCAGCAGTCTTTCTAGCTACTTCAACCACAGCCCGATCCGTAACCTTTACGCTCATTTCTTCCATTAATCGAGACACCCTGTCTAGTGTTTCTTTTTTCTCTATTCCCAATACATATTCTGTATTATAGCGAAAGTACCTGCGGATCAATTCCTGCTTAGCGGCATCCTGGACAATCTTATCATCGATAATCCCAAAACCTGCACGGTTGACTCCCATATCTGTTGGCGAGTTATACATGGGGAGTGTTGAGGTTTTATCAAATATTCTATTTAAAATCATTTTTAATATCGGAAAACTTTCTACGTCGCGATTATAGTTTATTGAAGTGCGATTATATTTATTTAGATGGAATGGGTCAACTAAATTAAAATCCTGGATATCCGCAGTAGCTGCTTCATAGGCAACGTTAACTGGGTGCTTTAATGGGATATTCCAAATAGGAAATGTCTCAAACTTAGCATATCCTGCATTTATTCCCCGCTTATGTTCATGGTATAATTGGGATAAACATACCGCCAGCTTCCCGCTGTTTGGCCCTGGAGCAGTAACAACGCAGATGGGATTCTTAGTTTCTACAAAATCGTTCTTTCCAAAGCCCTTTTCACCCACGATAGAATCAACATCTACGGGGTATCCTTCGATAGGATAATGTAAGGCTACCTTTACACCACGACGTTCTAATTTATTCTTAAAGATTACTGCTGACGGCTGATTTTGAAAACGAGTAATTACTACCGCCAATATATCTAATCCCCATTTCCTTAAGTCATCGATCAACTTTAGCGTAGCCACATCATAGGTGATCCCAAAATCTCCACGAACCCTACCCTTTTCAATATCTCCGGCGTAAATGGCAAGGACTATATCTATTTTGTCTTTTAATGATTGAAGTAATCTTATCTTTACATTAGAGTCATACCCGGGTAAAACCCTGGCAGCATGATAATCAAAACAAAGTTTACCTCCGAATTCAAGATAAAGCTTATTATCAAACTTTTTTACCCGATCAACAATTGCCTGGGTTTGTTCTTTTAGATATTTTTCATTATCGAAACCGATCTTTGGCATAACTTCTCCTTCGTAGTAAACGAACACCAATCCATCCTTTAAGATTGGGTGTTAGTAGTAAGCGAACGCCGAACGGTCAGCCCAGAAAGGGCGCACTTGGCAATCCTTTAAGCCAAGGTGCCAATACGTTCGGGCGTAACACAGCTGTAGACACGCCTTGGCAATCCTTTATGTCAAGGTGCCGATGCCGCAGAAGCGGCATAACGAACCATCCGATAAATTCGGGTGTCTTTAAACATTATTTATAAAATCCTTGGCCTCTGTCCAGGGATTTAGATAGCGTTGAATTCTTAAAGTTTCTTTGCTTAATTTAAGATCTACCAACTCTCCCTTATTCTTTAAAGGATCTAAAATCTTAACTATAGGACAATTTATATCATCTTCATTTTCAGCTATAACCAAAGCTATCCTATTATCGCTTAATTCTATAATTGAGCCTATGGGCCAGACTCCCATCATTTTGAAGAACTTATCCAAAAGTTTTGGATTAAAAGCTGTACCCCTTTGACGGATCATAATACCATATATCATCTGTGGAGGATAATCACTTTTATAACTTCTTCTTTGGGAAAGCGCATCGTAAACATCACAAATTGAAACAATTTGAGAAGCAATATTAGGATTTTTAGGGAAGGCAAGCTTAGGATAACCGCTTAGGTCATATTTTAAATGGTGCTCGAAACTTACCACAACAGGCATCATTCCTAACTTATCTGTATATTCCAACATCATCTGAGCCCCTAAAACAGTATGGCTCTCAATTTTAGTAAACTCCTCTAGACTTAACTTATCCGGCTTACGAATAATCTTACGCGATATATACAGTTTTCCAATATCGTGGAATAATGCCGAAATACCAATTTCTAAGATTGCATCTCTGGTAAGTCCTAATTTTGATGAAAAGTACATGCTTAATATTGCGACATTTAAAAGATGTACGAAAGTACCAAAATCATATCTTTTAAAAGTTGATAACTTCATTAAATGCTGGAACTGAATATCTAAACCATCCAACATCCCGCTAACAGCTAACTTTAAAGCAATTGGATCTAATTTTTGTTTACTTAAGATATCATTGAACGGCTTACTTATCTGCCTTAAGGATTCCTCGTATTCCTTTAGGCCACGAGCAGTTTTATGAATCGATTCGCCTAAAGATAAAGATTCTTCTTTAAAAGCCTTTACCTTTCCAGTAGAAATATGCTCAACACCATTAAGAATTAAATATTCCTCGGGCTTATCCCCTAGCTCTTCTTTCTTTGTAAGTAAAAAATCAATAAATTTATTTAGCTCCTGCAATGTGATACCTGATTTAAATATTATTCTTTCAACCTGTCTTTCTTTTAGATAACCGATTAAGGGCTTGACTAATTTACTTAATTCAAAGAAGATCTCTTTCTCAAAAATAAGCTCATCGCCAATTATGCCAACTACGAACTCATTTTTTGACTCTAAAACAGTACGAATAGAGGAATATGCTTTTTCCAATGCCTGTTTGAATAACGGGTGCTCCCGGCCATAGAGCTGAGCTGATTGAAAAGCTACCAAAAGATCCTTAAGGCTAATTTCAACCAATTCTATCATTTCCAACCCTCCAGAACCGCTTTAGCCTTCTTACGGATATTCCTGTTCCAGAAAAAAGGTTTTTTACTTAAAAGCTTTAGTTGGTCGCTAGCACTTCGTAAGTCTAGCTCTTCAATGATCCCCATATTTTCAATAAGCAGATTATTCCTTCTGCCCATTGGACTATGGATTGTCAAAAGCAAAGTTAGTCCCCTGACAAGCTTTTGCTCATTTCTTAGTAAAACGCTTAACGCCTGCTTCTTTAATCCCGGAGATGATTTCTTTAATATCTCCAATAAGAAATCAAAATCCTGCTTAGGAAGCTTCTGCATAACTCCTAGAATCTGAATCTTGATTATTTCATTAGAAAAAGAATAAATTTCTTTTAAAAGCTTCAAAGCAAATAAGGGCTCTAATCTCTCCATAGATTCGATAATTTGACTCAATAACTCAAGATCAGTATAATTCTCTTTTAACTTATTATAAAAAATATCCAATTGAAGCGGGAAAAACTTAAAAAAGAAGTTTAGCGCGTAGGGATTAATATTTCTCTCATTAAATATTTTATCCAAATAATAATCTGCATTTTTATAGCTTTTCTCGATAATATCCAGCAAACCAATAAATTCTGCGTCTGATACCGGAGAAAAGATAGAGTCTTCTACCAAATCCGTAACACGCTTAGTCCAAAATTGGTAGGCTCCTTTAAGAAAGCTTAAATTATCCTGTTTATTTTTTAAGGCTCCTAACAAATACTTTAAGAATTTGTAATCTCTCATATTAACTATTTCTTGAGACTCCTTTTCTAACTGCTTAATTAAGACATCTATCTTTTCGGTTTTTTCTTCCTGAATTAAAAGATTAAGAATGATGTAATAAAAATTATTTCGCAAAGCCGCATAATCAAACGAAATCCTTTCCTCAAAAGAAATATCTTTAAATATAGCCTCTAAAGTCTTGCGATATGCGGGAGAAATATTTTTGCTTGTATCGGCTGATAATAGATCTGATAGTTTATGCGCTGCTTTAGGATCTTTTAATACTGATCCGGCCACCTTTGCCTGATCATGCCCGGATGAAAGCTTAGAAAATAACTCCAGACTTAAAGCATCAAAACTCTTATTATTACCTAACTGATAAGCGAGTAACATAGCAAACTCACCTTCATCCAAAACCATAAATAAGTCTTTTAATTTCTCTATTGCCTGGTCATCTAGGCTTTCTTTATGCGCTAGAACAAAACTTGCTAAATTGTTAGTACAGTGGTTACATTGATACATGTTGTTTGCTTTAAGATAGTTTATGAAGCTCTTAATTGAATCTCTTAAACTCTCATCTTCAAGTAAATGGCTAATATTGATACTGCTAAAAAACTTAGGTAAATCTGAAGCAAGTTTACTTATTTCTTCATTATCCTGCCCCTGGACTATTTCCTTAAATAAATACGGCCATATTTCCTTGATCTCCGAGCCATTTCCGCGCAGAATTGTTGAATAATCAAGCTCATCAATTAAAATATGGCTGTTTTCAATCTTATTAAAAATATTCTTATCTTTAAGCATTTCTTTAGCGGGCAGAGATATAATCTTTAAGAAATCAACCAATTCCTCAATGCTTAAACCTGGCTTAAATTCAATACCCTTGATCTTACGTAAATGAAAGAATCTGGCAAGTTCGATATCAAACGAAGACTTATCTCTGGTTTGACCGTCTAAAATAAGAGAATTTGTCGTAAAATTAATTCTTATAGTTTTTAGGAATTCAAAAAGTGTACTGATTTTCTCTTTAAATTCTTGTGCGGATTTTAAAAAGTAGGGATGATCCGAAGTATAGGCTACTGCATTATTAAGCGCAATTCTAAATCCCTTAATTAACTCTACGACTGCTTCTTCTTTATTCATTGGCATTCATTTTACCCCTGAATACTATAAACTTCAATAAAAAAACGCCCCGTAAACTTATACGGGGCGCTTTTCTAAAGAACTACTTATTAAATAGCTACTTAGACCAATCCTTGATCCATCATAGCATCAGCCACCTTAACAAATCCAGCTATGTTAGCGCCATTAACATAATTAATGTAATTTGCTTCTTTACCGTATCTAACGCACTGCTCATGGATAGAGATCATAATCTGGTGCAATTTCTTATCTACTTCCTCACGACTCCAAGACAGGCGCATACTATTTTGAGACATCTCTAAACCAGAGGTTGCCACTCCGCCTGCATTAGAAGCCTTACCAGGGGCATAAAGGATCTTTGCCTTCTGGAAGACCTCAACACCTTCAGGAGTTGTAGGCATATTTGCCCCTTCGCCGATAGCGATACAACCATTTTTAACTAGAGTTTTAGCATCGTTCTCGCTGATTTCATTTTGCGTAGCACTCGGGAAAGCAACATCACACTTAATATCCCAAGGCCTTTTCTTTTCGAAATATTTACAATTAAATTCCTTAGCGCATTCTTTAATCCGACCTCGTTTGACATTTTTTAGATGTAAAACGCAATCTAATTCTTTTCGATCAATTCCATCCTTATCATAAATATAGCCATCAGAATCAGATAAAGTTACTACCTTTGCCCCTAAATCAATAAGCTTCTCAACGGTATACTGTGCAACATTGCCTGAACCAGAAACCGCACAAACTTTACCCTCAAGCTTCTCTCCTCTGGTCTTAAGCATTTCCTGCACAAAATAAACGCAGCCATAACCAGTTGCCTCAGGACGAATTAAGCTACCGCCCCAATTTAAACCTTTACCAGTTAATACTCCGCTAAATTCATTACGTAATCTCTTGTATTGGCCGTACATAAAACCTATTTCTCTTCCGCCTACCCCAATATCTCCAGCCGGAACATCTATATCCGGTCCAATATATTTAGATAATTCAGTCATAAAACTTTGACAAAATCTCATTACTTCATTATCTGATTTTCCTTTAGGATCAAAATCTGAACCTCCCTTTCCACCTCCCATAGGTAAAGTTGTAAGGGCATTTTTAAAAACCTGTTCAAAGGCCAGGAATTTTAATATACCTAAATTTACACTGGGATGAAAACGTAAACCACCCTTATATGGACCAATAGCGCTATTCATCTGGATTCTAAAACCTCTATTTACCTGAATTTCGCCCTTATCATTAAGCCAGGGTACCCGAAACATCATAACTCTTTCAGGTTCAACCATTCTCTCCAGTATCTTTGCATCTTGATACTTAGGATTCTTTTCAATATACGGTGCCAATGATTCTGCTACTTCCCTAACAGCCTGATGAAATTCAGTCTCCCCGGGATTTTTCTCTACCACCTTGCCCATAAACTCTTCTACTTTTTTTAACATCTCTCCCCCCTTCACAGTTGGTGAACGCCAATCCATCCAATAGGATTGGGCGTAACTAAATGTCAACTTACTTTGTCTTTAAATATTCTATTATCGCCTGTGCAGCTTTCTTACTCATCCCCATAGCTTCAATTACCGTACCCTCGCCTCCGACTATATCTCCTCCGGCAAAAACCCCTTTAATAGAAGTCTCCATAGTTAAAGGATCAACTACTACATCACCGTATTTATCAGTCTTTAAATTACTAGTCGCGCTGGTTAAAACCTGATTCGCTTTTAACCCTATAGCAATAATTGCTAAATCGCAATCCAACTGAAAATCGCTTCCTTCAATAATAACCGGTTTTCTTCGACCTGATGCATCCGGCTCTGCTAGCTTACACTCAAGAGCAGTTAGTTTATTTACAAATCCTGAATCCGTACCAAAAAAACTCTTAGGACTAACCAGCATCCTAAACTTTACACCTTCTTCTTTAGCATGCTCAATTTCTAGTCTTCGCGCAGGCATTTCAACTTCTGTTCTTCTATAGATTATAGTGGTATCCGGGGCAATGCCATTAATCCTTTGCATTCTTAAGGCGCTTCGGGCTGCATCCATCGCCGTATTTCCGCCGCCAATAACCAAAATATGTTTTCCGACATTTACCGGCGTATGGGAACTTGGGAATTTATAGGCATTCATTAAATTGACCCGGGTTAAAAATTCATTTGCAGAATAAACATTACATAGATTCTCACCCTGAATACCTAAGAAAGACGGCACACCTGCTCCAAGTCCTAAGAAAATTGCAGCAAATCCTTCTTTAAATAATTCATCCAAAGTTTTAGCCTTTCCTACTATAAAATTAGGCTCTAATTCAACTCCTAGCTTCTTAAGATAATCTATTTCGAAATCGAGTATTTCTCTAGGCATCCTAAAAGGAGGAATACCATATCTTAATACTCCTCCGGAATTATGTAACGCTTCAAAGATTTTAACTTTTATACCTAAACGCGCTAATTCTCCGGCACAACATAAGCCAGCTGGCCCAGATCCGACTACAGCCACTTTAAACCTAGAAAGTTTATTATCTGTACTGGGACTGATTGCTAACTTATTATTCATACCAAAATCACCCACAAATCTTTCCAGGAAATGGATATTAATAGATTCTTTAGATGCAAAGGGAAAATCTTTCTTGGTAAGAACGCAGGCTTTTCTACATTGATATTCTGCAGGACAAACCCTGCCACAGATACAAGGGAAATTGTTTTTTTCTCTAATTGTAAAATATGCCCCAGAATAGTCTTTTAGAGTAACCTGCTGGATAAATTTCTTTATATTTATCCCTACCGGGCAACCTGATATACATTTCGGATCACGGCATTGCAGGCAACGCGATGCCTCTATCAGCGCCTCTTCCTCTGTATATCCAGCCACTACTTCATTAAAATTAGAATTTCTTTCCTGGGCAGGTAACTCTTTTACTTTTACCGGGTCTTTAGGCATAATTATTCTAAAGTCTTATTTAAATTACAGATATGTTTCTCCTGGGAATCATATATCCGGTTTCTTTTGGTCAATTCATCCCAATCCACGCTATTAGCTTCAAACTCCGGGCCATCAATGCAGCTAAATTTTGTTTCTCCGTTAACTGTAACCCGGCAGCATCCGCACATACCGGTTGCATCAACCATTAGCGCATTTAAAGAAACTAAAGTTTTAACATTAAAATCTTTTGTTACAAAAGCAACTCTTTTCATCATAGGAATAGGCCCTACAGAATAAACCAAATCATATTTGTTCTTATCCAGAAGATCCTTTAAAACATCTGTAGTAAAACCTTTTCTTTCATAAGAGCCATCATCAGTCACAATATATACTTCATCAGAAACACTTTTTAATTCCTTTTCAAGTATTAAAAGACTTTTTGTCCTTGCGCCCAGAATAGTCACAACGAAATTACCTGCTTCTTTAAGTGCTTTTGCTACCGGATAGATTTCAGCAATACCTACTCCTCCGCCAACCAAAATAACCTTTCCGTATTTCTTTATTTCAGTTGCATGTCCTAAAGGGCCAACCAAAGCAAAAAGCGATTCTCCAACATTGAGCTTACCCAAAAGCTTAGTAGTTAGTCCGGCTTCCTGGAAAATCAAAGTAATATTGTCTTTTCCCTTATCAACTATAGTTAAAGGGATTCTTTCCCCATCTTTAGTGACCATTAAAACAATAAATTGACCAGCTAAAGCTTTTGGCGCAATATTCGGCGCAAAAACCTTCATCTTAACTACCCTAACGCCTTGAAAATCGCTTAAAACCGTTTTTTCTAGAATCTTCATGTTATTCTGCCTAATTTTTAGGCACCTCTAGATAAATAAAAAAACGTCCAACCTGATACGGCAAAATGCCTTTTCAAGCATGGACGTCCTTGTCCTACATTGAAGTTAAATCATAACACTATTGGGTTTTTTGTCAAGAAGAATTACCATAAAATCAATCCGCCTTTTCTTGGCTTAAAGCCGCTTAACAGGTTTATCGCATCTTTAACCTTAGACTTCTGGATTGTAACTTGGGCAGGGAAGTTATTACCTATCAGGCTTAAAGTATCAATAGTACAAAGGATATCTTCCTTATTTAAGATTTCTTCGATAGCATCCACATCATCCGGATCGGCAATAATCATTATTGGCACATATTCTTCAATTTTAAGTTCTTCGGGAGGAATTTCTATATTAACAGGTTCTTTATTGCTCTTCCTTAATTGCCCTATTTTCTCAATTAATCCTCTTTTAGTTGCCTCAAAACACAACAGCTCATAGGCCTCTGGATCATATTCTGATTTATCTACTAAAAGTAGCTCAATTAATTCTTCTTCAACTAAGGCTGAATACTTATCCTTTAGTCTTGATCTTTCTGACATTTCCATAATTTTTAAAAGATTTTATGCGGACCCTAAAAGAATGGTGGCCTGATTATTGAAAACCCTTAAAAAACCATTTGAATTAACTGCTATAGGTGTACTCTTACCTGAAGACTCTCTTAATACTATCTTGCCACTGGTTAATGAGCATATTAATGGTGCGTGATTTGCTAAAACTCCTAAGAATCCGAGTTTAGCCGGGACAACCAAGGAAACAACATCTCCTTCAAAAATCTTGCTTTCCTGACTCAATATCTCAAGCTTGAACTGCTTTTCCATTATTCTCCATATCTTTGGACTGTTCTATAGCCTCTTCAATAGTTCCAACCATATAAAAAGCCTGTTCAGGTAAATCATCAAGTTTACCATCAATAATCATCGAGACACCTTTTATGGTATCCTCTAATTTTACATACTTACCCTTTCTTCCGGTAAAAGTTTCGGCAACAAAGAATGGCTGGGAAAAGAATCTTTGAATCTTTCTTGCCCGCGAAACTATAAGCTTATCTTCATCTGATAATTCATCAAGCCCGAGGATGGAGATAATATCTCTTAAGTCCTTATAGCGCTGAAGCACCCTCTGAACACCAAGTGCAGCATTATAATGCTCGACACCTATAATCTTAGGATCCATCATTCTAGACGTAGAATCTAGTGGATCCACAGCTGGATAAATTCCTAATTCTGCAATTTGACGGGATAATACTATCTTTGCATCCAAATGCGAAAATATAGCAGCTGGAGCTGGATCTGTTAGATCATCTGCCGGCACATACACTGCCTGGATTGATGTAATTGAACCGTTGCGGGTAGAGGCAATTCTTTCTTCTAGTTGGGCAATTTCCGTAGCCAGATTAGGCTGATATCCAACAGCAGAAGGCATACGACCTAAAAGAGTAGAAACTTCCGAACCTGCCTGAACATATCTAAAGACATTATCTATAAATACTAAAACATCCTTCTTTTCTTCATCCCGAAAATATTCTGCAATTGTCATGGCCGATAAGGCAACGCGCAAACGTGCTCCCGGAGGTTCATTCATCTGGCCAAAAACTAGAGAACTGTTCTTTATAACTCCGGATTCATTTAATTCTCTCCATAACTCATTACCTTCTCTTGTTCTCTCTCCAACCCCGGCAAATACAGAAACACCTCCATGTTCAGAAGCAATAGTGCGGATTAATTCCATAACAATAACTGTCTTGCCTACTCCGGCGCCGCCGAATAAACCCACCTTACTACCCTTAGGGATCGGAGCTAATAAATCAATAACTTTTAGTCCTGTCTCAAGAACAGATGTTGTTGGAAGCTGGTCAACAAAAGAAGGAGATTGCCTATGTATAGGATTGCGCTTCTTGGGATCAGGAAGATCACCCTTACCATCAATAGTATCGCCTAATAAATTAAAGATTCTGCCTAACGTCTGTCTTCCTACTGGAACCATTATCGGAGAACCGGTATTAATTGCCTTCATACCGCGGGCTAATCCATCAGTCGGCCCTAAAGCAATACAGCGCACAGTATTGTTTCCGATATCCTGAGCAACCTCTAAAGTTAAATTTATTTTTTGCTCAGGATAAACAATCTTTAATGCGCTTAAAAGTTGGGGAGTCTCTTTCTCCGGGAATCTTATATCCACTATCGGTCCGATAACCTGGATAATCTGTCCATCACTCATATATTTTAACCTTTCAAAGCCTCTGAAGAAGATATAACTTCCATTAATTCCTGGGTAATGTTTGCCTGGCGTACTTTATTCTTTAGTAAATTTAGTCCTTCAAGAAGCTCTTTAGCATTGTCTGTCGCCATTTTCATGGCCACTGCCCTTATAGAATGCTCGGCAGTAAAAGCCTCTAAGATTATAAGTTTTAGTTTTAAATACACGTATCTTGGCACAATCTCATTAAGAATAACCTCTGCTTCTGGTTCAAATATATAATCTATCTTTCTATCCATCATATTATCTAAATTTAGGAATTTCTCAATCTTTGGTTTATGGATTAATGCGGTTTCAAAATGGGTATAGGCAATATAAACCTTGTTATAGCTTCCTGAAGTGAAAAGTTCCACCAGGATGTTAGTTATATCTAAAACTATATTATCTTTAAAGCGGCCATTTAATCCTAGATACGAGTTAATTATACTATAGTCCCTCTTCTTAAAATAGTTATAGCCCTTTCTACCCACACATACTAAATCTATTCTTTCCCGGCCGATTTCTTTAATAAAGTTTTCCGCGTAAGTTATAATATTATTATTATAGGCTGCGCAAAGCCCGCCATCAGAGGTTATCACACACAAACATAATTTCTCAGTATTAATAGCGTTATTAAAAAATGGATGCGTAATTTGATCTTGGGAATTAATTGTGCTATACAACAAAGTCTGGAATTTAAGAAAATACGGCCTAAAAGAATAGAGCATTTTTTCTGCACGATTTAATTTAGCCACTGAAATCATTTGCATTGCCGAGGTAACTTTCTTAGTATTCTCAATGCCGCGGATTCGACTCTTTATATATTTAAGCGATCTAATCATATTTTCATTTCGAGCATAAAATCTTTCTTAAAAGTTTCTATTGCATTATCCAGCCTTCGCATTAATTCATCGCTAAGCTCCCTATCCTTCTCTATATCTAAAACTATATCTTTATGATCCCTGTCCATATATTTAAAGAAACTTACCTCAAATTTAGTAACTAAAGCTGCAGGTAAATCATCAAGAAAGCCTCGGGTACCGCAATAAATAATCATAACCTGTTTAGAAATAGTTAGCGGATTATACTGATCTTGTTTTAGTATCTCTACCATTCTCTCTCCGCGAGTAAGCTGAGCCTGGGTGGTCTTATCCAACTCTGTTCCAAATTGGGTGAAAATTACAAGTTCCCGGTATTGAGCTAAATCCAATCTTAATTTTGAAGCTACCTGGCGCATAGCTTTAATCTGGGCTTTCCCGCCTACCCTGGAAACAGATAAGCCTACATTTATTGCCGGCCGCACTCCAGCGTAAAAAAGATCATTCTCTAAGTAAATCTGGCCATCAGTAATAGAAATTACATTTGTAGGGATATAGCTGGTTAAATCCCCAGCCTGAGTTTCAACTATTGGGATAGCTGTTAATGAGCCTCCGCCTAAATCATCCCTTAATTTTGCTGCCCGCTCCAATAATCTTGAATGTAAATAAAAAATATCTCCAGGATACGCCTCTCTACCCGGAGGCCTTCTTAACAAAAGCGATAATTGCCGATAAGCCTGGGCATGTTTAGTTAAATCATCATAAATTATTAAAACATCTTTTCCAGCATAAAGCATCTCTTCGCCGATTGCGCAACCAGAATAAGGCGCTAA
>Ga0247841_10007572_pt1 | contig 16064 bp, 14 predicted proteins | sample LaCruzMarch2015__2_FD_192410 | JGI IMG/M metagenome (GOLD analysis project Ga0247841, IMG submission 192410) | Freshwater microbial communities from meromictic Lake La Cruz, Castile-La Mancha, Spain - LaCruzMarch2015_18m | ecosystem: Environmental > Aquatic > Freshwater > Lake | place: Spain... | reverse complement strand
CGCTCCTTGGCCAGCTCGTCATGGAGCGTATCGAGATTGATGTTGCCCACGATTTCTTTCAGTGACTCGGCTCCGGTGCCGGCGCGGAATACGTGGCCGAACTTCATGTTGACCTCGCGGAACTTGAGCTCACTGAGCACAGCTCCCACATGCAGATTCTTGAGATCATCCAGCGCCTCGCGGTGATTGGCCTTGAGCGTCTCGAGCTTGTCGGCGAACTCCTTGTCGAGCGCATCCAGCTGGGCGCGTGTGGCCTTGGATTCGTTGAGCCCTTTCTTGGCCTGATCGTACTCGCTCTTCACCTGCTTCTTGCGCTGCTCCATGGAGGAATCCAATTCCTTCTCGGTTTCTTTTTTCTGCTCTTCTTCGACGGAAATCACGATGTAGGCCGCGAAGTACACGATCTGCTCCAGCGTCTTGATGGGGAGATCCAGAAGCAGCCCGATGCGCGACGGGGACGAGCGCAGGAACCAGATGTGTGTCACCGGCACGGCCAGATTGATGTGGCCCATCCGCTCGCGGCGGACGATCGAGCGCGTGACTTCGACTCCGCATTTCTCGCAGATCACACCCGAGTAGCGCACTCCTTTATACTTGCCGCAGAAACACTGAAAGTTCTTGGTGGGTCCGAAGATGCGCTCGCAGAAGAGGCCATCCGGCTCGGCGCGCTGCGTGCGGTAGTTCACCGTTTCAGGCTTGGTCACTTCTCCGCGGCTCCATGCGAGAATGTCTTCGGGGCTCGCAACGCTGAGCGCGACGGCATCGAAGGAATCGGTGGCGGCGGAGATCTTTGGAGCGGGCATACGATTGGAGGGAATAGGGATGAGGACTTAGGGATTAGGACAGAGGACTAAGGACGAAGGACGAATGGTTAAATGGTTACATTGATAAATGGCTAAATGGTTAAATTGATAAATTGTTCGCAAGCGATGGACGAACCTGTTGCATCGCAAACGGAAAAACAATGTAACAATTGAACAATGTAACAATTCGCTGTGGCCGAAAGATGGGTGGGAAGAAACATCAACAATTCTTAAGAAACCAAGTTATAAAAGACCGCAGCTCTTCCGCACTATTCGTCTGAAATAGGGGAAAAACTCCGGCGATTTCGGACAAATACTACCCGTCCAAAAACGGAAGGCAAGCGAAGTGCAGACTTCTTATTAAGAGGAAATGCTACCCCAATCGTTTGTATGTTTCCTCATTCCTCCTCGTCACACGCCTGATTTCCACCTTCTTTGATTCCGGATCCACGAAGAAGATGATGCGATAGGATCCCATGCGCACACGAAACCACCCTTTCATGCCACGCAGAGCCGTGAGACCGGGAACTTTCCGGTAATCCTTGCGAAGTTGTTCCATGAGAAGGAGCATGGCTTCCCGCTCAATTGAAGAAAGAGCCCGAAGGAGCTTTTCGATCTTATCCATGCCGGATCTTCTTAAGAGTCTTGATCATCTGCTCCGGACTCACGCCCTTTCCTTCGTTGTCGCAATCCGCATCGAAGAGAATCTCCTCCTCCGTTGCGGAATTGAGATGGAAGGGAATGATAACCAATCTGTCTCCGTGCATTTCCACGAGGTAATGATCCGTCGGAAAATGGGCTCTCCACTGTCCGGGGAGCGTGATCTGGCCGCGCGTAGTGCTCTTTACAATCTTGGTGGTCATGAGAAAGTAAGAAAGTACGTAAGTAAGTATATCGTACTTCACGGAGCAATGCAAGGCCGCGCAGGGAATTCCCTTGGCTAATTTCCGACGCCAACTCTGCAGCGATAACTCTTCTCTGCTTTGCAGCAGAACTTTATTTCTTCTTATGTGCTTTCAACCACTCCTCAATAATTGTTTTGATCTTTGACACATCATGGCCTGGCATCAGGTCGATGTACTCATCGTCAGCTTTGCCGTCTTTATTACTAAAGAAAATGTATCCAGCCTTCAGTGCAGTGCGCTGCGTATCACTCAGCTGATTGATGGCATCTTTTACATCCTGAACATGTTGCACAGTAATGACACTCCTATCGGCGAATAGACCAATTATAATCTTTATACCGAGATCACGGGCCTTCACTATTTCCTTCTCCACCTTTCGAACGGGATGCTCAAGCCACTTCTTGATTGTCTTGCTCATATCTTCCGGGCTGTTATCGGACTTGAGATAGATATTTTCATCAAAAGAATCTCCGTCTTTATTAGAAAGGTTAATAGATCTTCCTCGCAACGCAGTGAGAAGTGATGGATCCGACATAATGATCTTTTCGACGTTTTCAATATTTGGAACGGTAATGGATTTTCTATAGGCTAACATGGAAATGTGGAGAGTAATGTCGTGCTGTTTCAAGTTGTCATTGGCTTTCACTATTTCCTGCTCCACCTTTCGAACGGGATGCTCAAGCCACTTCTTGATTGTCTTGCTCATATCTTCCGGGCTGTTATCGGACTTGAGATAGATATTTTCATCAAAAGAATCTCCGTCTTTATTGGAAAGGTTAATAGATCTGCCTCGCAATGCAGTGAGAAGTGATGGATCCAACATAATGATCTTTTCGACGTTTTCAATGTTCTGAACGGTAATGGAGTTTCTATCAGTCAATGTGGAAATACCGAGGGTAATACGATTCTGTTGCAAAGAGGCATTTGCTTTTTCCATTCTTTTTTCCACTGACAAATCGCCGGGTTTGGCGGGTTGCACTTCGGACTTCGCCGTCGGTACCGCTGGTTTTACCTCAGAAATTTTCTTCATGTTGCCCGTGTCGACACGCGGAGCTTTGTAGTCATTGGGCCATTTGATCAAATCATCAGCAGGATTTTTCCCTTTGCGCTCCTTCATGTATCCGTTCAAAGCTTTCTGGGCGATTTCCCCACACTTTTTAATATCATCTTCTGACGCATCGCCAAAAAGCAGAACCGTGCCGTCCGGTTTGACCTGCACTTGCTTAAGCTTGATCGATGAAGGCTTCGCTTCCTCAAAGGAGCGTTCCAACTGCGTCATAACACGATTACCCAACTCAGGATCGACAGTCACCTGCTCCGGAGACTTTGGGACAGGCTGAGGTTTAGATGCAGGCTGCACTCCTGGATTCTCGTAATCGGTTTTCTCCAGTTCATCCAAAGAAATCTCGATACGCATGAGACCTTTGATTAATTCATAGTCCGTAACGGTCTTGCGTGCTTCTTCAATCCACTTACGAAGATTTTGATGCTCCGTTTTGAAATCGTTTTTCCAGATCATTTTATCCAGATCAATCAAAACCTGTGCCGTCAGTTTCGCAGGCTCCAGCTTCGACCAATCGATCTTTGAAGCATCCTGTCTGATTTCCGGTTTGGGAGCGGCATTCGTCGGTGCTGCAGGAGGTGCAGATTTGGGCGTGGCCTCCGTCGGCGCGGGCTTCGCTCCTGCCTTCGCAAGGCAACTGTCCAATTGGGCAAGGAAGCGATGCACATATTCTTCATGAGTCTCATGTTCTTTCTTCTGCGGCGTCTCCAGCTCTCCCAACTTCCATGAAACCGGATGTACATATAATGGATCCTTCTGGGGATCCGTCTTCACGAATATCTGCAGATCCCCCTTCTCTTCACCGCCAATGACCACATGGAGAAGCATGGACAACCCCCGATGATCCCCTTGCTCCACTTGAACGGAAAAGCCCTGCTTCGCCGCCCAAGAGGAGATCTCATTCTTATACGTCTCGACAGGAACGAGCTTGGACAACCGCTCTCTCTCTTTGACCTTGTCGATCCAAGATTTCATCCACGTCTTCAAATTGTCTTTTCCCTTCGTTGTTTCCCCAGTGCGGGGAAGTTCGTGCCACTCGCCAGCCACCCTGCGAAAATATTCCTGCAAAAATATTCCTGCATCCCAGAAAAATGGCTCCCCGTCATAGTACAATTCAGCGATTTTCTGATTATCCAGCGCGACAATATACTTGCGGCTTGGGTCACCCGTTATCCCGTCACGAACTACTGTGAGTCCCGTACCGGCAAACGTGTCTCCCAAGTACTTCGCATATTCATCGATGCGCTGCAGTTCCGCCTGCACAATCCTCTCTTTCCTCTTTTCTGCCTCTGACTTGGCAGGAACAGTCTTTGGTGACTCCGTCTTCAATTCCTTTGCTTTCCCCTCCGGCATCGCGGACTTCTCTTTAGGCTTCGGCGTGGGCTTTTCCGCAGGTTTGGGAGCGTGCTTCTCCGCTGGCTTGGCAGCAGCAGGCTTGGTTGGCTTCTTTTCAACCTTGGCAGGAGATGGTCGTGAAGCGGGCTTTTCCGCTGGCTTCGGGAACTTATCGGGAATTCCTTTGACCCCCGCAGAAGGTTCCGCAGATTTTGATGTCTTCGGAGCCTTTGCTTTTTCTGACTTGGCAGCCGGCACAATGGATGGCGCCGGTTTCGATGAAGGAGCAGAAGAAACGGTAGATGGTGCCACGGAGGGACGCTCACTCTTTCTTGTACCGGCAGGCACATCCGCCGTCTTCTCGCGTGGCGGAACAGCCGGAGATTTTCGCGCACGGCGATTTTGGGACAAAGAATTTTCTGCAGGAGCTCTCTTCTTCTGCGTCCTGCCTGTGCGCCGCACTTCATGACCATCATCCCGGATTTCGCGCCGCCCGTTGACCGTACTATTGCCCTCCATGCGGTCCAACCCCGACTGCACGCGGCGCTCCGACCCCGTCAATCCCGCCGCATCGCGCACGCGACTGCGGCCGGACGATTGCGACGCCAATCCCTGATCCGGCACCGGCCGCCTGCCGACGGGACCCCAGATTTTCTCGCCCTCGATCACGACGTACTCATTCTCCGGAATGTAGGAGATGTTGACGCGCGTGCCATTCTCCGTCTGCTGAACGCTGATTCCCATCTCTTCGAGCGCACGCCGGTTGTCACCCATCTCATCGGCTTCGTACTTCGCCGCGCCGAACCCCCGCTCCGTACCTGTCTGACTCAGGGGATCTACGCCCCGGATATTGTTGAACATGATGGACTGGGGCAGCCCCAACTGCATGGCCCCCTGATTGCCCGAAACAGTGGCGAGGGCCTCCTTGTCACGACCCCATCCGGTCGAGAACGAGAGAATAATGTGCTCATGCCCGCCGCGCGTTCCGCGTCCGTCACGCCAGCCGTACGGATAGAGCCGATTCACGGAAGACTTCATCCGCTCCCCGGAATACTGTACCCGCTCCGTCGCCTTCGCAGAGACATCGGAAATCACCGGCTCTTTTTGTTTTGCTTCCGGCGGGGGGCTTTCGAGACCGGCTTTCGGCTCGAACTCCCGCAACATATGTTCCAGCTCATCGACAATCCTCATGCGCTCATCGAGCGCGGCATGCACCGTCGCGAGCGGAAGGATGCGTCCGCTGCCATCGTCCAAGCGAATCGCCAGATACTCTTTCGCGATACGATCATACCGGTTGAGGAATGCCTGCAGCGATTCCTGCTCCTGACGCTGTGTCTGCAGGACGCCTCCGCGCTCCAGCACTTCCGTTTTGCCAATGGTTGCGCTGAGTTCCTGAACGCGCGACTGCAGTTTCTGTTGGATTTCTTTGGCACGCCTGTCGGCACGCTCCACGCGATCGAACATCTCGCGCATCCGCTCGCTATCGGGCTTGCTATGCGTTTCGAAATGCTCGCGACCGGATGCATCGGGCGCAGAGCGCTGACGGAACGCGTCGGGATCATAGGCCGAACGTGGATTCTCTTTGCCGGGGGTCATGAGTGAGAAGAGGAGGAATTCCGTTTGCCGTTGATACGGTCATCCGCCGCCGCTTCTTCGCGCCGGTGTTCCTTTGCCTCGTGCTCGTCGCGTCCGATACGGTCAAACGCGCGTTCCGCCTCGGTGAGGCTGCGTTCCGCTTCCGTGAGGGATTGTTCCGACTCCACTGCGTTCGTACGGATCCGCTCGTTGAAATGGATGAGTCTGGACGCGAGCTGTGATCGCTCTTCATCACCCAGCCGTTCACCGATTTTGAGTGAACGCGCGCGAGCGGCGTCGGAGAGCGACTCTAAGGATTCCACGGTTTTGGTGAAGGTGTGTGTATCCATGAATTACATAATTATAACATATTTGTGTTGTTTTAGCTATATCATTAAAATTGCGTATTCATCATAGAATCTCTGATCAGAAAGCAATCATAACACAGCACGAAACTCGTGCCATTTTCCCAACCCTGCCCAGTGACTATTTACGCTTCTCGAGCTGAAACGACTGGTCTCTGTCGACACCAAAAGTGAATTGGTAGTCTTTGTAGAACTGCGTCGTGGGAAGATACTTGTTGACCTGTTCCACCCATTCAAGTGCCTGCTGATCAGCTAAATTCGGACTTTCCGTACCTTTCATTTCAGCATTTCTCAATGCACGATACTCCCAGAAAAACTTATTGAGATAGAAGAGAGAATTCCGAGCTGCTTCCATATCTTGCGAACCTTCGGTCTTCTGTATCTCCGAAAGGAAATTCTTCATTGCACTCTGCGTCTGATTGAACTGCTCTGACGCACTCAGGGGATCGATTGCATGTTCATATCGCGTAAGTATCTCATCAGCCTCCTCGAATTTCTTGCTATTCACTTCATCACTATCATTCCAATCAGCCTTCCGTTTCTTCAATGCTTCAAGCTCTCTGCGAAATTCCGGTAGATTGTCAGTGAGAAATTTCGCACGTGCATCTGCGTTCATATCTTTAACGGACTGATCAAGTCTTTGGACATTTTCGTGGATCTCATTCAGGTCATGCACTGCCTTTTCGAATTTCTGTTGTTCGTCTTTGATTTCCTTCCGCTGCCGATCAGCATCCACATTATCTTTGGTATCCTGCTCCGCTTGTCTCTGCCTGCTCTCAATGCGCTCTTTTGCCGACTTGAGTTTCTTAAACCGTTTCAGGAGTTCATCCAAGCGTTTATCCTGCTCCGGTGTCAGAAGATTTTTGTTCTTCCCTTTCCGCAGCAGTGTTCCTTCGGTACTGACTGCCTTGAGCGCCTGAGTAATCGCCTGAAGCGATGCATCGGCTCGATCAGCCTGTTGCCAGAACTCATCCGTAATGGATTGAAGCGTAACAAGCTTTTCAGTCAATTCCTGTTTGAACAACATGTCGCCCACCTCTTGCCTGTCCCGGACCAAACGAGACTGCGTGACCTTCAGTTCATCCATGCGCGCTTTCAACTCCGGCGACAGGAGGGATCTCGATTGGAAAAGATTGCTTCCCTCCGCACGAACGGCATCGAGTGCGTTTTGAATTTGCTCAGTCGTGACTTTATCAAACCGCTTGCCTTTGCCATCATAAATTTCTCTCCACGCCTTGTCTGTATCTGCACGCAAGGCCGGAGCCAGAATTTCTGCCTTTCGCTTGATGCACTCAGCTTTTTTCGTCTGCCACTTGCGGTCAAGAGTGAGAAGCTGACCCATTCGTCCCTGCGCGTTCTTCGTCGACAAATTTTTCTGCACACTGTTCTGTTCTGCAGAAATGGCATCAAGCACTCTCTGAATTTCCTCCAGTTCCGGCTCTTTTTCCCGATCCACAAGGTCATCCAGAATATCCGTTCGTTGCTTGAGAAGCTCAAGTGTACGCAACTGCACAGTCGTGCTGCGCTTCACCTCTATTTCCTTACCATCTTTCGCTTTCACCTTCTCCGTCCACGTCAGCTTCTGCTGAGGACTAAAATGCTTAAACAGCATTGAACCTTCCTCTTTAATGGCCTGCACTGCTTTTTCGACTTCACTCTTGTAAGACATCTGTTCATCTTCGTTCACATTTCGTTGCAGTCCTTTGGCTTCAGCCAGTTGTTTCTCTGCCGCATCGAGATTCGCCTGAGCAGCAACCAACGGTTTATTCGCATCGTCGTACTTCTTCTTTGCATCGTCAGCTGTCTTGCGTGACTTCGCAGTTTCTGCCTTTTTATTCTCTTCTGTGGATTTTGCATTCGACAGTTCTTTGTTCAGTTTCTCAAGATCCGGCGAGGAACCGGCCGGAAGCACATCGGATATCTTTCTCTTTTCTTCTTTCTTCTGAGTTATTTGCGTATTGAGCGATATGATTTCTGTGCCAAGCTGCGCAAATTTCTGATCAATAACCCGCTGCTTGGTATCTTTCTCCTCTTTATTTTTTGCCTTATCTGCAACGGCTCTTGCTTCAAATGCTTCAACCAGACGTTTCTTGGCTGGATCGGGAGGAGCCCCGAGCGGACCGACTTTCACGATATTTTCCGCTACCTGCACATCAATCGCAGCATTCTTCTGTGTCATTTCGGTTTCAGCCGCATTTCGTTCTGTACCTAATTTGGTCTGTTGCCCCTGCTTCTCTGCAACTGAACTTTCAAGCGTCTTCACTTCTTCGTCCAGTTGCTTCATCTTCTCATGCTGAGACTCCACTTCTTTCTGTGTTTTCTGTGCTCTATCAAGAGCGTCCTGTTTTGTCTTGGCATCCTTCTGTGCCTTTTTCATTTCAACATTCGCATTTTCAAAAGCCGTAGCAGCAGCATCAGATTTCTTCTTCAGTTCTTCGATATCTTTACCTTCCATTTCTTTCTCGACTCTTTTTTTATTCTCCTGCGCCGTTGTCAGTTTCGATTCGGCAGCCTTCACTCCCCGCTCTTCGAACACCGTTTCCTTGAAGCGACCGGCACTGTCTCTGGCCTTCTCGGTTGCTGAGCGTAACCGTGCCGCCTCAGTCTGCATCTGTCCCTCGGCTCCCTTTGCCTGATTCGTGTACTCCATCAGCATTTGTGAGAGTCGATCAAGGATCTGATCTTCAATACCCAACCAGTACTCCGAAGCTTTCTCCCATGCCCTCGATCCGGACGCAGGCATGGCATTCGGATTGTCCCATTCATTCTTCTGCACGGCCTGCAACACCTCTTGGTCATGCACTGCACGATAATGCTGAAAAGCCTTATCCCATTTTGACAGCTGTTTCTGCACCTGCTCAGCGATTGTCTTGTACGCAGATGCATCCCCTTTTTTCTGTTCAATCTCCGCAATACGCCTCTGCAGTTCCTCCAGTAACTCCTTGGCCTCACGGCTACGCTGACCAAACAATTCCGTACGCTTTCTCAGTTGCCCCATGTTTTCGACCGATTTTCGGTCGAATCGAGCATCGGGGGATTCCTGTTGTGCAAAATACACCATGCGTGCTTCACCCGATTCCCAATGGCCGTCTATGAAATGTTTGTGCACCATCATGACATTAGAGATCGGAAATTTGCTGTTCCACCTGCTCCATCTCACCTGCCTGGGATTTGGACTCCGCAGACGAACGATCGAGTTTCTTCATGCGCTTGCGCGCATCCTGAAGAAACATGCCAAAATCGCTGAGGGACTGTTCCTGATTCTTCACGGCTGTTTCCAAATCCGTATTGAAGCCTCTCAATTTCTCCAAAAGCTCTCCGCGCTGTTCATCCTCGAGCGACTCGGCGATACTTGTAGCTTGCGCGACCTGCTCTTTGGGAAGAGCAGTGAGTTTGGCTAGCTCTGCAGAGAAGGTTTGGAGGTTCATGGAATTGGTGTTCTTTCCTATAATTATAACAGAAATCTATTTCTCCCTCAATGCGTTATTTAAGGCCTTCCTGAAGCCGAAACCTACCCCTACGCCCTACGCCCTACCCCCTACGCCCTAATCCTATCCCTACTTCACCCCCTCCTCGATCAGCTTCTTCCCCTCTTGGATCTTCTTCGCGCCCTCTTCAACTTTCGCAGCCCTCTGCTGCAAATCTTCAACCGTTGCCTGCACGCCTTCGACGGTCGCACGTCCGGCCTCGACGGTGTCTTTGACGGTGTCGCGCGTCACGGCAATCGCTCCGCTCGCGGTACCCGAAATCTCAGCCCACCACGCTCGCGCGCGGGCCTGCTGACGCTCGACCGGCGCACAACCGGAAAGAAGCATGCCAAACAAAAACAGAGTCCAGAGTACAAATAGCGATGAATGATCGTGGGCGCCGGAACGGATACCGCGCGTCACCATACGATTAAGCGATATCATTGTCTGTACTCCCCTCCTCCGCACCGCTTCGTGGAGCCCCGGCAGGCAGGTCCTGTCCGAATTTCCTGAAGAGCTGCTCGAAGGAACCGTCGGACTGATCGAGTGCCTCGTGCAGCATTTTGACCTCGCGGTCATTGAGACGCAGCGAGGAAGAAACATTCTGGCGGGCATCCGATTCGATGTGCGGGGCACTCAGCTTTTCGATGCCCTGCAGCGACGCGTGCAGAACGATGTAGGCATTGCACGTATCGCACTTGAGCTGGAGCAGCATGGCATTATCGCTCACCACGCGCACCGCGCCGAAATCGACCGGCACCTGCTTGCCGCACTGCGGACAGCGCATCTGTTGACGGATCCGGAGGAGAATTTGCTGAAGCGTGTGGGGATCCAATTCCATCGCTCTCAGTATAGCATGGAAGGGGTGCGGATTCAAAAATATTCAGTGCTGGGAAGGCGGCTTGCCTCACCCCCTTTCCCCCTCTCCTTCATTACACAAACCTCTCCCCCTACCCCCCTCTCCCGTGGAGAGGGGGGATGTTTGTTTTTTGTTGTTGTTTGATCCCCCAAGAAGGCTCTCCCCTTCCTCCACGGGAGGAAGGGGCCGGGGGATGGAGGTTTGGAAAAAAAGAGGAAGAGGCTGGGGGATGGAGGTTATGAGATAAATGAGGAAGGGGCCAGGGGGATGGAGGTTCGTACAGACAAAAGAGAAGGAATCGAGAGAAACAATGCCCCTCCATCCCAAACATTTTCATCCTCGGCCAATAGGCGCTACACTTTCCATCCGTGCCACGACTTCCTTCGTCTTCGCCCCAGAAAAGCCCACGGATTTCGCGCAAGAGTGAACCTGATCTTCAGGATGTTCCCGTGCATGTGCATCACACTCCCAAAGCAAAAAAATCCGCAGCGCCCGCTGCGACTGTGCCGCCTCCTCTGCACGCTACGGTGATTCCCCAGAAAGATGACTGGCACGGTTTCCTGATTCATGCCGGAGCGGCTGTGGCAGCCATCGTCGCTGTTGTCGTGCTCTCACAGGGAGCACTGAGAGAAGGTGCGCCCTCGCTTCTGGCCGAGCTCATCTCCAACAATGCCACCGTCACGCCTTCTGGAACTCTCATGAACAGGAGTGCAGAAATCGGCTTGGAACACACGAAACCCGTCACGCTCACCCTCTCTTTCACCACGAACGGATCGAAGGGGGTCGCCGACATCCGTCACGATGCACTCGAAACGGTTTATGTGAGTCTGCCCTCCTCGTGGATCAGACGCGAAGTGGGCGGCGTGCCGCTTGCGGCTGTCACGGCGGACCCCCCGAGTCTTGGCTTCACACGGTGGAGTTTGCCCTCCGGAGCCGTCGTTTCATTCGATGTGACTCCCCCCTCGACGATCCTGCTCCATAACCCCTCGGGTATTCCTGCGGAAGTGGAACTCACCCGCGTCGATCTCGCAAAGAATTCGGTGGAACGGGATATCATCCTTGTTCAGGAAGGGTCGACGTTACTATGGTAAATGGTTAAATTGTTAAACTGTTAAATTGTTGAATGGTTACATGGTTAAATTGTTAAATGGTTATATGGTTATATGGTTAATGGTTATATGGTTAAATTGTTGATTGATGGCTTCTTTAAGCCGAAGTATGATATTTCTATGCCGGAGAAAAAATACCTTCAGCTGAGTGACATTGGTTCCTACACCGTAGCCTTCAATCTTTCCAACTATGTTTGGGATATCGTCATCAAATGGGACTTCTTCGCAAAAGATATTCTCGGAAAACAGTTCGCACGATCCGTTGATTCAATTTCTGCCAATATTGCCGAGGGGTTTGGGAGATATACAAAACGAGAGAAGATTCAGTTCTATCGATATAGTTTCGGATCGGTAAAGGAATCTCAGGATTGGATTGAGAAAGCAAAATATCGCAACCTTCTCACGCAGGAGCAATATGAACATATTCTCTTCGTATTGAATGCCCTTCCGCGGGAACTCAACAGCCTCATCAAATACACCAATGAAAAATTAACAATGTAACAATTTATCAATGTAACAATGAATGTTATGAAGATTCTTTCCATTCACACCCCGACTCTTAAAGAAAATGATGATCTCGTCGAGATTCTCTCGAACAATATTCCATTCGAAGAGAATGACATCCTTGTGATCTCCTCTAAAGCCATCACCACTGTCGAGGGCACGCGGATCGATCTCACAAAAATCATAGTAACACCCGAAGCGCAGGATTGGGCCAAACGCAGTGGCCGCTCTGCGGCATTCCGTCAGGCCGTGCTCGATGAGACGAAGCGGCTCCACGGCAGAGTGGCTGGGGGCAGCCCGATCGCCATGCTCACGGAACTCAAACCCGACCACATGAAAGGAAGTCTGCTCGTGCCGAATGCGGGGCTGGATCAATCGAATGTGCCCGAGGGATTCGCCATCGGCTGGCCGGCGGATCCCGTCGCGTCCGCAAAAACACTCCGGCAGCGCCTGCAGGAAAAGATGGGCAGGAACATTGCGGTGATTGTGAGCGACAGCTGCTGCCGCCCGCGCCGCTGGGGCGTGACCGCTTTCGCGCTCGTCTCAGTCGGCTTCGATCCCCTCTCGTCCCAGATCGGCAGAAAAGATCTCTTCGGCCGGCCGCTCACGATGACGGTGGAAGCGATCGCGGACCAGCTGGCTACGGCAGCCAATGCAGTAATGGGCAATGCCGACCAGTCCATCCCCGCGGCGATCATCCGCGAACACGGATGCACCTTGAGCGACTTTGAAGGCTGGGTACCGGGGATCGATCAGGCAGAAGATCTGTTTCAGGGAGTGTTCTAATATCCTGCCTCACCCCCCAGACCCCCTCTCCGCACCCACCCAGCGCCAACCCGCCTTCGCCCTTCGGGCTACGGACGGGCAGGCCGGAGAGGGGGCGTACTTTTTCTGTTTTCTCAGCTTTTTCAGAACGACAAACGTGTGCCCCCTCTCCATGCAGGAATCGTGGCAGGGTTGGAGAGGGGGATAGGGGGTGAGGCAAAACCCCTACACGTAATCCTCGCTATGAATCCTCTCCTTCGGAATCTTCCACTCATCCATGGCCTTTGCGCGTACGGACTTGACCATCTCCGGTCCGCCACACACATAGATGCTGCGCTCGGAAAGATCGGGAATCACTTGAGACGCGACGTCCTGCACGTGGCCGGTGAGCCCTTTCCACCCTGCAGAAGGTCGACTGAGCGAAATATGCACGTGCACATTCGCGTGTCCCTTCGCGATCTCTTCAAGCTCTTTGGCCCAGAACAGATTCTCTTCGCTCCGCACGCAGAACAACAGATCCATCGCCCGCGTGTCACCATGGCGCAGCGCTTCGACGATATGGGAACGCAAAGGGGCGACGCCCGAACACGTGGCAAGAAAGAGGAGTTTCTGCTCACCGGAGGAAGCAAGCCCTGCACCACTCACTGCGTTCGGGTACGGGGCAAGCGTGAACTTGCCCAGCGGCCCCTGCAGTTTCACTTCATCGCCCTCCTTGAGCATTTCGGAAATCCACCGCCCCGCACGTCCGCCCTGCTTGATCTTGGCGACAAAGAGCAGCTCCGGCTCGCTCGGCGCGGATGCGACGGAGAAAGCGCGGCCCTGCACGTCCGAAGGATTGTCTGCAAGCGGAACCTGAAACATGACGAACTGTCCGGCCTGAAACGAGAAACCTTCGGGTTTCGCGAGCGTGAACTCATAAACATCCTGTGCGATTTTGCGGTGACCGGTGCAGCGGGTGGAAAGGGTGGGCAGAGGCATGTTGCAGATACTGTGACAGAGAGCTCGAAGGAAATAAATGAAATAGAAGAATGAAAGGAAATAAAGGAATTCTGCTCTTCCTTTTCATTCTTCTATTTCTTTTCTTTCCTTTATTTCTTTTTTGTTCCTCTATTTCCTCTCTTTCTTTTTATCCCCTCACAACTTCAATTCCCCCGCCTCAATCATCTGCAGCACCCGTGGGTACCACTCTTTCTCCAGCTCCTGCACGCGCTTCTGGAGCGACTCGGGCGTGTCATCGGGAAGCACGGGGCACGTCTTCTGCAGCAGGACCCGTCCGGTATCCACGCCCTCATCCATGAGATGGATACTGACGCCGCTCTCCTTCTCTTTGGCAGCCAGAACAGCATCGTGCACATGGTGACCGTACATCCCCTTGCCGCCATGTTTGGGCAACAAGGCAGGATGCACATTGATGATCCGGTTCTTCCACGTCGCTATGAACCACGCACTGAAGATGAACATCCAGCCCATGGCAGCGATGACCGTCTCCTTGTCCGCCCCCAACGCAAGAATGGCTTCATGTACGCGCCGGTCGAAATCCTCGCGGGATTCTTCTTTCGTCATGGGAACGATTTTGAACGGGAGCCCCGCCGCCTTCGCCTTGTCGATGCACAGACGATCCGGTCTGTCTGTCACCAGCCCGAGGCACTTCGCTTTGAGCTCGCCGCGCCGCAGTGCGTCGATGACGGATTGGAATGTGGTGCCGCGGGAGGAGGAGAGGACGACGAAGCGCATTTCGAAGGAAATATAGGAAATAAAGGATTAAGAAGAAATAAAGAATGAACGAAGTTTCGTTACGAGAAAACTGACGCGACAGATATGTTCGTCACACTGTGCAAATTGCTCTTGAGTCAGGTAACCCAAATCCTTCGAGAGCAGACACTCACAATGCAATTCCTCCAAGGATCCCAATGCGATGAGAAAGAAATGCATCTTGTCTTTTTCGGAACGCCGGGAATTTCCTTCCGCGATATTGATCGGCACACTCGATGCTGCACGACGAATTTGACTTACCAGCGCAAAACGCTCATCGGAAGGAAACTTCCGCGTCAACTTATAGAGAATCAGGCAAAGCTCGTACGCCTCTTTCCAAGCCACCAAACGTTGATAGGGGCGCTCACTCACTCGATCAGCATACCATCCCTTTCTCTTTCCTCTATTTCCTTTATTTCTTTTCTTTCTTCTATTTCCTTTCGTCCAATACCTTCACAAATTCATCGAAAAGATAATCCGCATCCTCCGGACCCGGCGTGGCCTCCGGATGGAATTGCACGGAGAAGAACTTGCCCGACTCATGCCGGATGCCCTCCACCGTCCCGTCATTGGCGTTCGTAAACCAGATGTGCCAGTCCTTCGGCAACTGATCCGGCTTCACAGCAAAGCCGTGGTTCTGTGACGTGATGATGCACCGCTTTCCGAGTTCCCAATTTCCCGAGTTCCCGAGTTCCCATTCGCTGCACGGCTGGTTCACTCCGCGGTGGCCGTACTTGAGCTTGTAGGTATCACCACCGATGGCAAGCGCCATGAGCTGATTGCCGAGACAAATGCCGAAGGTGGGGAGATCTTTTTTGATGCTCCACTGGATCTGCCGGATCGTCGCATCGCACTTTTTAGGATCGCCCGGACCGTTCGAAATGAAAACACCGTCGAACTTGAGCGGTGAGGATGCCAGATCATAATTCCACGGCACGCGGTGCACGGTGACTCCCCTCTTGAGAAAGCTCCTGAGGATATTGTTCTTGATGCCGCAGTCGAACACGACCACAGCCTTGCCCGTCGCATTTTCTTTCGGCTCGTAGGTCACCGGCTCCTTGCAGCTCACTTCGGCAACGAGATTGCGGGTATTCGGGTCATCAATCCCTTCGTCCTTTTCCCTTTTCCCTTCTTCCTGCGTAATCCTCCCCAGCATCACTCCGTGTTCCCGGAGCTTCTTCGTGAGGGCGCGCGTATCGACTCCCGTAATCGCGGGGATCTTGTGATGCTCCAGCCATCGGGGAAGGGAGCTGGCCGCAGCCTGATGACTGAAGTGCTCGCTACCCTGCGCCATAATGACGCCGCGCACGTGGATGCGCTCACTTTCCAGATGCGCGGCGAAACCGTACTCGTTCTTCTCTTCCGTCGGCACGCCGTAATTTCCAATTAAAGGATAGGTGAACACGAGGATCTGCCCTTCGTAGCTGGGATCCGTGAGGCTCTCGACATAGCCGGCCATGCCGGTGTTGAAAACAACCTCGCCATCCGTATCGCCCGCAAAACCAAACGACTCCCCCGCGAAGGTGGTGCCGTCTGCGAGAACAAGAGTGGCCATGTGTCGG
>Ga0247841_10007571_pt1 | contig 16064 bp, 14 predicted proteins | sample LaCruzMarch2015__2_FD_192410 | JGI IMG/M metagenome (GOLD analysis project Ga0247841, IMG submission 192410) | Freshwater microbial communities from meromictic Lake La Cruz, Castile-La Mancha, Spain - LaCruzMarch2015_18m | ecosystem: Environmental > Aquatic > Freshwater > Lake | place: Spain... | reverse complement strand
TGACCGGTGTTGATCTGGATAAACTGACTGTTGAAGAGCTTCGGGATCGCGCGGGGAGCGTCTCCGTCTATGCGCGCGTCTCGCCTGAGCACAAGCTGAAGATTATAGAAGCGCTCCAGCAGAAGGGACATGTCGTTGCGATGACCGGTGATGGAGTGAACGACGCGCCTGCGCTTCGCAAGGCGGATATTGGAATTGCCATGGGCATCACCGGCACGGATGTCGCAAAGGAAGCGTCCGACATGGTGTTGCGCGACGACAACTTTGCCACGATTGTCGCCGCCGTTGAAGAGGGCCGTGTCATCTACGATAACATCCGGAAGTTTGTGAAGTACCTGCTCAGCACGAACTCCGGCGAACTATGGGTGATGCTATCGGCCCCGTTCTTCGGGCTGCCTTTGCCGCTGCTGCCAATACAGATCCTTTGGATGAATCTTGTGACCGATGGCTTTCCGGCACTGGCTCTTGGCGTGGAGCCTGCGGAGCGTGATATCATGCGCCGGAAGCCGCGTAAGACGACCGAGAATATCTTTGGCGATGGCATGGGGCTGCATATCCTCTGGGTTGGGCTGTTGATGGCAGTTGTATCGTTGGGCTTGGGCGGCTGGTACTGGTGGTCGGGCCGGTTGGATCTTTCGAACGAAAGCGACATAGCGTACTATCGGACCATGGTTTTTACGGTTTTGGCCTGCCTCCAGATGGGGCATGTCCTCGCAATCAGGTCTCACAGGGAATCCCTGTTTACGATGGGAGCATGGACGAATCGCCCGCTCATTGCGGCAGTGTCGCTGACGCTTGGGTTGCAGTTGGCGTTGATCTATGTGCCGTTCCTGCAGAGAGCATTCAAGACCGTTCCTCTCTCGGCGGTGGACCTGGTCGTCTGTCTTGTGGCGAGCTCGACCGTCTTCTGGGCGGTCGAACTGGAGAAGCTTGTCAAGCGCAGACGGTAGGACCAACATAAGTTTGCCCAATGGTGAATACGGCGGAAAAAGACGCACAATGAAGAATGGAACCATAAACAAAGCGAACCTGGATCTCACAGGGGTTCAGGGGCTTGCGGAATCAGAGGCGCATTCGAGGCTTGAACTGGAGGGGGCGAACGAACTTCCAGCCCAGAAGAAGCGCGGCGTGGCGGCCATCGCCTTCGAGGTTGTGCGTGAGCCGATGTTCCTCATGCTGCTGGCCGCCGGCGGACTCTATCTGCTTATGGGGGAGCCTGTTGATGCGTTGATGCTTCTCGGCTTTGTTTTCGTTGTCATGGCGATAACCATCGTCCAGGAGCGGCGCACCGAGCGGGCTCTTGATGCCTTGAGGGATCTATCCAGTCCGCGCGCTCTTGTCATTCGCGATGGAGTTCACCGGCGTATCCCCGGGCGTGATGTTGTCCGCGGGGACATGGTTGTTCTAGGGGAGGGGGACAGGGTTCCGGCCGATGCCATCCTGCGGCGCGGAGTCAACATCTCCGCTGATGAGTCGCTGCTCACAGGCGAATCCGTTCCTGTGCGAAAAGTGCCTTCCGCTGAAACGCGGTTGCTGGAGCGGCCGGGTGGGGATGACCTTCCTTCTGTCTTCTCAGGAACGCTCGTCACGGCCGGGCAGGGCATTGCCGAGGTCGTAACGACCGGCGTTCGTACCGAGTTGGGGAAGATCGGGAAGGCCCTGCAGCAGGTGGTGCCGGAACCTACTCTGCTGCAGAAGGAGACTGGAAGGCTGGTTCGAGCGTTCGCGCTCGTTGGACTTGTGGCGTGTGTCATTGTTGTTGTCGTATATGCGATTACTCGCGGGGGAGGGACGACAGTATGGAAGGAGGGATTCCTCGCCGGCATCGCCATGGCGATGGCTATTCTTCCCGAGGAGTTTCCAGTCGTGCTTACGATCTTCCTGGCGCTCGGGGCCTGGCGCATTTCACGAAGCAACGTGCTCACCCGGCGGATGCCTGCCATCGAAACGCTGGGGGCTGCGACCGTGCTTTGCGTGGACAAGACTGGAACGCTCACGATGAACCAGATGACGCTGCGCCGTCTTGTTGCGGACGGGTGTTCCGTCGACCTGGTGCAGACCCAAACCGATCTTCCCGAGGAGGTTCACGGTCTGATCGAGAATGCAATCCTGGCGAGCCGGCGCGATCCCTTCGATCCGATGGAGCGTGCCCTTCATGCGGCCGGCGATCGACTGCGGAAACAGCCCGAGCACACTCATCCTGACTGGTCGCTTGCGCAAGAGTACCAGCTTACCCCGTCACTGCTTGCCGTAAGCCAGGCATGGTCGACGGGAACAGGTGATGAACTGGTGGTAGCATCAAAGGGTGCCCCTGAGGCGATTGCCGACCTGTGCCACCTTTCCGCTGAAAAGCGCCAGTCGCTTACGCGTGAGGTGACCGCTCTTGCGTCCGAAGGGCTCCGGGTGCTTGCCGTGGCGCGCGGGAAGTGCAGGGCGGCGGATCTGCCTGCTGACCACCACGGACTTGATCTCGAGTTCATCGGGTTGCTCGGGCTTGAGGATCCGCTCAGACCGACAGTACCGGCAGCGGTGAATGAATGCCGGGACGCCGGTATCCGAGTGATAATGATCACTGGCGACTATCCGGCCACAGCCCAGAGCATAGCCAGGCAGGCCGGACTTGCGAACTGTGAGACGGTGATTTCCGGGCCGGAACTTGATTTGATGTCTGACGAGGATCTGGCCCGGCGGATTCGGAATGTGCAGGTCTTTGCCCGGGTTGTTCCTGAGCAGAAGCTCCGTATCGTCACCGCATTGAAAGCAAACAAAGAAGTTGTTGCCATGACTGGTGACGGCGTGAATGACGCCCCAGCGTTGAAGGCCGCGCATATCGGTATCGCCATGGGCGGGCGCGGTACGGATGTGGCACGCGAATCAGCCTCGCTTGTGCTGCTTGACGATGACTTTTCGTCCATAGTTGCGGCCGTTCGACTTGGCCGGCGCATCTTCGACAACATCAAGAAGGCTGTTGCGTTTATATTGGCGGTGCATGTTCCCATCGCGGGTCTGTCGATGATTCCGGTTTTCTTCGCCGACTGGCCGCTTCTGCTGCTGCCGATGCACATTGTGTTCCTGGAACTGATCATCGATCCATCATGCACTCTGATCTTCGAGGCAGAGGACGCCGAATCGAACGTTATGAAGAGACCGCCGCGGAGTTCCACGGAACGGCTGTTCTCACTGGGTACGATCGGGGCGGCGGTGATGCAGGGGCTGAGTGTTCTTGCTGTCTGCGTGGGAGTCTTCATGCTGGCCCGGACCGACCATACGGCCGATGCCGCCCGCGCACTGACCTTTACCTCGCTGGTTGTGTCATTCGTCGTTATTATTCTTGTGAACCGGTCCTGGACGAGATCTGCGTTTACGATGTTACGGGTTCCTAACCCCGCGATGCGCTGGGTGGTGACAGGAGCGTTTGTCTTTCTTGCGGCAGTTCTCGTGATTCCATTCGCGCAACGACTGTTTCACTTCGCGCCGCTGCACGCAAATGACCTCTTTCTCAGCATCGGTGCCGGGTTGGTGTGCGTGATGTGGTTCGAAGTGTTGAAGTTCGCAAGGCGGCATCATGCTGCTCGAGCGTAGACTCAGCGTCGCGGTTTCGTCACGGTTGTGTCAAGAGTCTGCCCGAAAACCTATTTGTCCCATGGGCCGGTAGGTTTTAGGATAGGCTGAGACCGGGCTCGCGGCGCACTAATCTGCATTCGAGTTAGCGCTAGCTCCAGATTCTGGACCTTCTGCGGGAGGCTCCGGAGTTCCAATTACCGCTGTGGTCATTGTGTAATGCATGACCCAGCTGTGGCATCCGCCTTCCCTCGCTGATGGGCCTCCACGGTCTCGTAACGCAAGAATACCGACCCTGACCGACGGTAGGGTTAGACCCTAATGCAAAGTGTAGTTCCACCGCGTAGCCTGTCCCAAGAAGAGAGGAGGCGTGACGGACAAATGACGGGACTGATGGTATCCCGGCTGCGAGGTGTATCAGGTGTGCTGCATGGTCGTGGTCAGAGGAGTACGCAATGAAAACATTAGTAATGCTGGTTGTTGTTATGTTCGTTCTGATCTCCGGGTGTGCCCGTATCGCAAAGAAGCCAGGGCAAGCCTATGTTCCAGTGAAGGCGAAAGAATCGTTTTCAATAGGGGTATTCAAGCCAAGCAAGACGGAGTACAACTTCAAACACTATGATGAAGGAAAGGCTATTGCTTTTCTTGCCTCGATAGACGCGAGGTTTTCGGAGGGAGACATAGTTGCCCTGGACGGGCTGAAGTGGCAGAGACAGCACGGTGAATGGAACCCCATCCCAAACCCGCCTTTCCCTGTCTACAAGAAGGGCGACGATCTAAGTGAGTTTTACCTCAAGTATGCGGGATGGATCGACGATCACCCGCACTTCGGTTATCCGCCGCTTCCTATGGATAATAAGAGATAGCATACTCAAGGGCGCGGCAGACAGAGGCATTGCAACCAATGGTAGGGTTATACCCCATAGCCTGTGCGCGGCTCATCGCGTAACCTGCCTGCCGTAGATAGCGGATCTGGAAAGGAGCGTCATGTGTTGTGGACGATAGCAATAGTTTTGCTGGTTCTGTGGGCGGTGGGGCTGGTGACGAGTTACACGATAGGCGGGTTCATTCACCTTTTGCTCATTCTTGCCGTTCTCACAGTGCTGATCAGAATCATCCAGGGGCGACGACTGGCCTGACCGTTCGATATGCTTTGCTCTGAGTCGTGCGATAGAGGTGGTGGAGAAGCTGTTTTACACATTCAAGCAGCGAAGGTGGAGGATAGTGATGAATTCCAGAATGGTCATTGCGGTCGTGCTTGTAACTCTGGGGATCGTGGTCCTCGCTTACTCAGGCATAACCCTCAGAACCAGGGGAAAGCCCATTGATCTCGGTCCGGTGCATGTGGAAACAACGCAAAGACATTTCATTCCTCCTGCCGTAGGGGCACTGGCGCTCGTCGGCGGGATTGTGTTGTTGGTAGTGAGAAACAAGAAGGATTGACCGGCGGCATGGCGACGAGCCGACCCGCCGGCCGAAGCGCTCAGTGAAGATAAAAGCCAAAACAGCCCAATGGGCCAGATCCTATAACTCGGTTCTGCGTAAGTACATCAGTCAGAACTCAGGCGCGAACCTGGAGCAGGCGCGCAAGCTGGGACTCGCTGCAGTTGGCCTCGGGTTGGAGACACTGGATGTGGCTAGAGTTCACGAGCACGCCCTGAAGGCTGGCGAGTCGCGGGGCGGTATTTCCATGAAAGGGAAAGAAACGATCAAGAGGGCACATGGTTTCTTTGCCGAAACGGTCGTCCCAATCGAGAAGACTCACCCCGCCGCGCTGAAGGCCGACATCCGCGTCAACCAACTTGCCAGGAGGCTGCGTCGGCGCACTGTGGAATCATCCGCCTCGACCAGAAACCTGAAGCTGGGCATCGCACGGCGGCAAGTGTCTGAAAGGGCGCTCAAGACAAGCAGTAGGGAACACGCCAGACTGTTGGCTGAGGCGCATCGTCTGCAGAGGCATCTAAGGCATCTGACACACGAGATCCTCTCGGCGCAGGAGCATAGCCGGAAAAACGACAGCAGGCAGCTTTATGATGAAATCGCCCAGACACTGCTGGCCATCCATATCAGACTGTTGACATTGAAAAAGGCATCCAATGACAACACGTCCAGCCTTCAGAAAGAGATTGCCAAAACACGTCGTCTGGTGAAAGAATCCACCACAAGGTTGCAAAAGAACAGATTCATGCGATCATGAAGGCGACCTCCATTTCAAAACGCAAGTCGAGCACGTTGGCGAGCCGATACCAGGCATCGCTGAGCCGTTACATCAGGCAAGGCCAGGCGGCTGGTTTGAAACCGGCGGTGAAACTTGGACGCCAGGCGGTGGCTCTCAAGTTGGAAACCCTTGAACTGTCCATGATTCACGAGAAGGCATTGGTCGTCCAGATCCTGCCGATCCGGTCTTCAACCGCCAGGAATCGTGTCATGCAGCGGGCGGCAGCTTTCTTTGCCGGGGCCATTCTTCCCATGGAGGAAACTCACCGTTCGGCGGTGGAGGCCAATGTCAAGCTGCGCCGATTGAACGAGGCGCTCAACCGGCGTACGCTGGACCTGGCGGCTTCCAACCGGCAGCTGAAGAAAGAAATCGTCAAGCGCAAGGTCGTTGAACAAACCCTTCGAAAGAGTGAACAGCAGTCCATCCGGCTATTAGAGCAGTCCCGCCATATGCAGGAACAAATGCGGCATCTGTCCCGCGCCATACTGTCGGCGCAGGAAGAAGAACGAAAGAGGATCAGCCGCGAACTGCATGATGTTATCGGCCAGGTGTTGACAAGCATTAACGTCAGGCTGGCGGTCTTGAAGACGGAGGCCACAGTCAATACCAAGGGCCTGGCGAAGAGCATCTTGCATGCTCAACGGCTGGTGGAGAAATCGGTGAACATCGTGAGACGGTTCGCCTACAACTTGCGCCCTTCGCTGTTGGACGATCTTGGACTTGTTGCCTGCCTTGATTCGTTCATGGCTGGTTTTATGAAAGAGACTGGTATCAGGGCGAGTTTGACGGCGTTTGCGGGCGTGGATAATCTGAGCAGTGCGAAGCGCACTACGCTTTATCGTGTCGCCCAGGAAGCGCTGACCAATGTCGGCCGCCACTCACGGGCGAGCAGGGTGGACGTGACCATCGAACGACTTGCGAATCGCGTTCGCATGCAGATCAAAGACAACGGCAAATCCTTTGATGTGCAAAAGAAATGGCATATCAGGAAGAGGCCGCACCTGGGGCTGTTGGGTATGCGGGAAAGGTTGGAAATGGTGGGTGGCAGCTTTTGCGTCGAATCCTCACCTGGTAAAGGAACCACTATTAAAGCAGAAATTCCGTTCGACAAGGGCGCCAAGGAGCACAGCCTTCAATGAAGTCCACAAGAAAGATTACCGTGCTGCTGGCTGAAGACCATATGATCGTCAGGGAGGGCTTGCGGAAATTATTGGAGGTGGAAAGCGATATCGAGGTGGTCGGCGAAGCGACCAACGGCCGTCAGGCCGTGACGATGATCAGGAAACTCCGTCCCGATGTGGTCATCATGGATATCGCGATGCCGCTGCTCAATGGCTTGGAGGCCACCGAGCAGGTTCGCAAGACGATGCCCGACACCAAGGTTCTCATTCTTTCCGCGCACAGCGATGATGCCTACGTTGAGAGAGTGATGGCATTGGGGGCGGTTGGATACCTGATCAAGCAGACCTCAGCCAACTTCCTGTCCGAGGCGATTCGTGAAGTCCAGAAGGGAAACACATTTTTCAGCCCCGAGATTGCCAGGAAACTGCGCCACCAGAATCAGAAGTCTCTGGATAGAAAGGGCCGCATCAAGACGAAAGTAACGCGCATGAGTTCGCGTGAACTTGAGGTGATCCAGCTGATTGCCGAAGGCCTGGCCAACAAACAAATCGCGGCCGAGCTTGGCATCAGCACCAAGACTGTTGAAAAGCACCGTGACCATCTCATGCAAAAACTTGATATTCACGACACGGCTGGTCTCACTCGCTATGCCATCTCGTCTGGTATCATTGAAAGCAGTGTCCAGGTGACAATCGTTTAGCTGCGGCGTTCAGCGCGTGGATTCTCGCTCCTACTTCCCTTCACACTCTTGAGTTTCCTGCAAAAGTCCCGAAAAAGACGGTCACGACGGAGCGTGACCCTCCAAAAAGGCGAGAACCGTCCAGTCTTTGTAAATGGAGGTACGCGCTCCGTCGCGTCCGCAGGAGTTTTGCAAGAGCCTCACTTGTCTTGCCATTTCGCCAAAGCAGCGCCGATACCCTATTGCATGGGGTTTACACCCTATATCGCGCACACGAGTTCTCTGTCATCATTGACTGTGGAGTTCGAGAAGTCTTGCCCCAACGGGAAGTCAGCGGACGCTAGATCAGGTGATCCGGTGCCGCAAGCAGAAGGAGAGATTAGAAGGATGAAAATCAATCGCTTGATCTTGTCGGTCGTTGTGGCTGTGTTTGGTTTCCTGCATCAATGCGAAGCCTATTCGATTCTGAATTCGGCTGAGAGCTTTGCGGTCCTGGGTGGTTCGACCGTGACGAGCACCGGCCATACCGTTCTCAACGGAAATCTGGGTGTCTATTCAGGTACCGCTTATACAGGTTTTGGTCCAGGGATCGTGAATGGAACGATATATGCCGGCGATTCTATCGCGCATCAAGCCCAGATTGATCTCGCAGCCGCGTACAATGCTTTGGATAGTGAAGCTTATACGGAAGACTTGACCGGTCAGGATCTGGGTGGCATGACGCTTGGCGCAGGGGTTAGAAATTTCAGTACGTCGGCCCAGTTGACGGGGATACTTACTCTTGATGCGCACGGCGACAGCAATGCCCGGTTCGATTTCCTGATTGGGAGTACGCTCACCACCGCTAGCAGTGCGTCTGTCTACCTGATAAACGGGGCGCAAGCTGATAACGTGTTCTGGCAAGTGGGCAGTTCCGCGACTTTCGGAGCAGACACGTTGTTCTATGGCAGTATTCTTGCGCAAACGAGCATCACAATGATTACCGGTGCAGACATCTTCGGCAGAGCCCTTGCGATGAACGGTGCCGTTACGATGGATGACAATCTTATCACGGTGCCTGCGGATGCCATCGAAACCCCTGAGCCCGCCACTTTCTGGCTGTTTGGCACTTGCATCATTGTCTTCGGCTTCTGGCAGCGGCTGGCTGTACGGTGCCGAGCCGTTAGTGTCTGAAGGAGGGAGCCAGTCCTCGCAATCATCGCACAACCCTCGCAGGTAGGGTAGTAAGAGGGTCGAGTAAGTGTAACCTTGTAAGTGCAGTGGAAACTGGAGCGGCAATTGAAATGTATGGGTGTCCACACCACGCAACCACCCGGAAAGACTACCACGAAGAAGACACTGAGAACTTTGCAACTGTCCGGCCTGCTGTAGCCGCGGCGCTCCGTCGCCGCGCGGATTCTCGGACAAGAGCGCCGACTAACCTGACCTATTCATGAACTTGCGGAAGTTCATGAATAGGTCACTCTGGCGCAATGAGTTGCGCCAGAGACGTGATCCGACGCGATGCAAATCGCGTCGGAAACGTGGCAGCCCCGTTTGGATGCGGCATAGCCGTATCCATCACGGCCGCAGCGCGGTGAATTATTCGCGTTCGCGAATAATTCAGTCTAAGGGCTTATCCGAAGACCTATCTCCTCTTCACGCCGACAGAGCCGCCGTCGCCCAGGAGGGCTATGGCGAGCCATGGCGGCGTGGCTACAAAGCCATTCTGCGCATCTCTCCGGCCAGGATTCTGGTCGTGTTGATGCCGAACGGTGGATGAAGGTTGAGTCAAGTGGATACCCAAATAGAAGTGTCAAACGAAAATCAGGACAGGACACGTATCTTCATTGCGGCACTCACACTTGATCCCATTCGCGCCAGGGCAGGTAGGGTTATACCCCAGAGGGTTTCACCCCATAGCGGATGCTGTACCATGTCAGCTATCGTAGAAACACAGAACGAATTGCAGGGAATCACAGCATGTATACCACATATCAAGAAGCGATACCGCAGGAGAGGACGGGGCATACGATATATGTGCAAACAGTCAGAACGGAGGTGTAAGAGAGGAGGGAGAATGGGGCTTGATTGTTCACTGGATCGCAACAACAAAACAAACAAAGAGGTAATAGAATGAAACTGAAAGCAATGTATCACCTGGCGTTTGCAGCGGCGGTTGCCGCGATAGTCCTCACCAGCGGTACGCCAGTGCGCGCATCGGATGTTGATGACGAAATCGCATCGTCCTTCAAGAAGACCTACGTCTATAAGATGTATCTCGTAGACGATTCGATCAAGATCGAGTCCGAAAAGGGCGTCGTCACGCTGACAGGGACTGTGTCCGAGGAATCCCACAAGGCATTGGCCCAGGATACCGCGGCGAATCTGCCAGGGGTGAAGCGCGTGGACAGTCAATTGGCGACCAAGGCCGAAGCAGCCGCGGAAAAGGCGGATGTGTTGATCGGCAGGAAAGTCCGGGTCACCCTGATGTTTCATCGCAACGTCAGCGCCGACAAGACCACCGTTGAGGTCCAGGATGGAATTGTGACGTTGAAAGGTGAGGCTCTAAGCGCGGCCCAGAAGGAATTGACCACCGAATACGCCAAAGACATCGTGGGCGTGACGGAGGTAGAGAATGAGATGACGGTGGCCGCGACTCCCGAAAAGATGGAACGGACCGCAGGCGAGAAGATTGATGACGCGTCCACTACCGCCCAGGTCAAGACGGCGTTGTTCACTCACCGTTCGACGAGCGCCATGAATACCAAAGTTATTACCAGGAATGGCGAGGTGACGTTGACTGGAATCGCCAGGAACGCAGCCGAGAAGTCCCTGGTTACCAAGCTGGTCGAAGACATCAAGGGCGTGACAAGCGTCAAGAACCGGATGACGGTGGATGAGGTTAAGACCAAGTAAACTGGCGGAGCGTTACCGGCGGATACAAAATGTATCCGCTGGTGGCAGTCCTATTTCGAGAAACAGCAACACGTCGCATAAAAGCAAAGGGATAAAATCATGAAACACACGAGCAACGAGAATATAGCGGAAGCTTTGGAGCTTCTTGAGGAAGCGGCCCAGCAGAAGAAGGATGATCTTATGACTGTCATGTCTGATAAGTACACAAGCCTGCGAACCATGATCATGGAAAAAGAAGGCAGTCTCATGAAATCGCTGATCACCGCCAAGGACCATGCGGTAGAGGCGGCAACTCATGCGAAGGATGCCGGCGTCGAGAAGGTGCGTGAGGTTGCACACGATGTGGACAAGAGCGTACATCAGAATCCGTGGGCCTACATCGCGGGCACGGCTGGTGTGGGCTTGCTGGTCGGCTTCATTCTCGGCCGCAGTCGCAAATAAGTTCATCCGACAGGCGGACCTATGTTCAAAGACCTGATCAAAGGGTTTCTGGCTGGAATTGCGGGCAAACTGCTGGATAACTACCGGCGGCTGTCGATTCAACTGCTGAAGATCGAGGCGGCCAAGTGTTATCTGCACGGCGTTCGGATGGCCAGACTATCGGCGGTCGGTTTGATGCTGATGGGGTTGGTCATTGCGCTTATCTGCGCTGGATTGATGCTCCTGCATGCCGGATTATTCATTCTGCTGCCATGGACTGTGGAAGCCAAGGCTGTTCTAGCCATGCTCATGGGGTTGGTCTACGTGATCATCGGGATCGTTGTACTCCGGGCGGCCATGGATGAGAAAACGTGGATGGATAAGTCTGGTGCCTCTGAGATGCTCGAAGACGCAATTGGCAAGGCTGAAGAAGATTGATTCCAATCTAAGGAAAGACGCCGGGTTGGGCCTGACAGATGAATAACCATCCGGGACATGATGACGAACGGGCGCGAGAGTCAACCGGCGACAGCCCCGTCAGGAATAGTGTGGCGAGGAGTCACAGCCATACGTTTGTGCTGATGGCGTCGACCGCCATCGGACTCTATCTCTGCTGGCGGCTGGCGCAGCCATTCTTATCCCCGCTTGTGTGGGCTCTTGCGCTGGCGGTTGTCTTCTCTCCCTTTCAGAGGCGTCTTGAGTCAAAGCTCAGGCGTCGCAATATGGCTGCGATGGTCTCTGTCCTGATAGTCGGTATGATTGTGGTTATCCCGGCGACTTTCGTGGGACAGCGGCTCGTCATGCAGGCGGCCAAGGGCGCGCAGGTTGTCACTGAGAAGGTCAAAGCCGGAGATTGGCGGCGTGCAATGGAAACCAGGCCTCGTATTGCGCGTATCGCCGCAGCGATCGAGCAGCAGGTTGACCTGCCTGGAACAGTCCAGACCCTCGCCGGATGGATGACCAGCACAGCTCAGTCCATCGTCAAAGGTTCGGTGCTGCAGGTGGCAGGTTTCATCGTGGCTTTCTATCTGCTCTTCTTCTTCCTCCGCGACCGCCATGCGGCGCTTCAGTCGGTACGATCCCTATTGCCACTTTCGGAAAGGGAGGCGGACCGACTGCTGGCCAGGGTTGACGATACAATCTGTGCCACGATTTACGGCACGCTGACCGTCGCTGCGGTGCAGGGCCTGTTGGGAGGACTGATGTTCTGGTGGTTGGGCCTATCGGCGCCATTGCTCTGGGGCGTGGTGATGGGGGTTCTTTCCGTTGTACCGGTGTTGGGAGCTTTTGTGGTTTGGATTCCGGCCTCCATCTTCCTGGCGTTGGATGGAAGTTGGGGGAAAGCCGTGATTCTTGTTTTGTGGGGTGGTGGGGTCGTCGGCACCATTGACAATCTGCTTCGTCCCATCCTGGTGGGGAACCGGTTGAAACTCCATACTGTTCTCGCCTTCATCTCCGTGGTCGGTGGTGTGATTATGTTTGGTTCAGCCGGGCTTATTCTTGGTCCCGTAGTGCTTACAGTTACCGTGGTGTTTCTGGAAATATGGCGCCTCCGCCGGGAAGACCGGCGAGGTCTTGTGGAAATCGTTTGATCGTTAAGCCGGGGGATATGTTTCATGAAGAATGACAATAGAATCTTTGCCGTGCTCGCTGGAGTGGCATTGCTGATTACGGCGGTGGTGGTGTCGTCGTTCTGGGCCTTCCGTCAAATCAGCGAGGCTGCCAGTGCGCGGCAACATACCTACGATGTGATAAGCGGTGCGCATGATTTGATGTCTTCATTGATTGATGCCGAGACCGGTCAACGCGGATATCTGCTTACCGCTGACGATGCCTTTCTGAAACCCTATCTGGCGGTGCGCGATAACATCACTGGCCAGTTGCATAGCCTGCGCCAACTTACCTCAATCAGTGCTGCCCGCAATCACTTGGACACTATGTCCCCATTGATTGATGCCAAATTGGCGTTTCTGTCGCGCAACATTGAGCTGCGCCGCAATGGTGACATGGATACCGCGCTGGCTAATGTGCGCAGTAGTCAGGGCAAGCAGGCCATGGATTCGATTCGCGCCGAGATACGCCGCTTCATCCGGATAGAGGAAGGCGCTTTGTCGCAGCATGAAGCGGATTTCCAATCGGATATGCGCCGCATGTTTATCGTCATCGCTTTCGCCAGCGCCCTTATGCTGCTATTTGCGCTTTTGTTTGCATATTTGACATATCAGGAAGCACAGAATCGGCTCAAGAACCTGGTTCACCTCGAAACACAGCGTTTACTGGATATTCAGGAGGACACGAACAAGCGGTTGCAGCAGGTCAATGGCACCTTGCAGGTCAGCGAGGAAAAACTCTCAGTTCTGCTCAGCTCCATCGGTGATGCGGTGATGGCCACCGATGCCGGAGCGCGTGTCACGCTCCTGAATCCCATTGCCGAACAGCTCACCGGTTGGAAACAGGCGGAGGCCACCGGGCGGCCGGTGGACGAAGTGTTCCGTATCATCAACCAGGCAACCCGTCAGCCCTCCACCATTCCGGTAAAGGAAACCCTGGAGCGCGGCACGATACATGGTTTGGCCAACCACACCATACTTATTGCACGCGATGGCACCGAGTGCGTTATCGACGACAGTTGTGCCCCGATTCGCACCCGCGACGGTCAGGTGATAGGGGCCGTGATGGTGTTCCGAGATGTCACAGAACGCAAGGCGATAGAAGAGGGGCTGGAAAAAACCCGGAAAGAAGTGGAGATTGTCAGAAAGACCACGGATGAAGCCATTGAATTTGCCGAGAGCATCATCAACACCGTGCGTGAACCCCTTATATCTCTGGATCAAGATCTTCGGGTCGTCGCCGTCAGCCGCTCTTTCTATGAAGTCTTCAAGGTGAAACCTGAAGAGACCGTGGGGCAGCTTATCTATGATCTTGGCAATAAGCAGTGGGATATACCCAAGCTGCGGGAACTGCTTGAAACCATTCTGCCCCAGAAAGCGACCTTTGATAACTATGAAGTTGAGCACGATTTTGCAGGCATTGGGAGACGCATAATGCTTCTGAATGCCAGGCAGATCCAGAGAGCGTCGGGAAAGGAACGGATCATCCTTCTGGCCATCGAGGATATTACCGGGCGTAAGGAAATAGAAGCCGGCCTGGAAAGAACCCGAAAAGAACTCGAAGTAATAAAGGTGTCCGAAGATGCGGCCCGCGAATACTCCGAGAGCGTCATCAATACCGTGCGTGAACCCCTGATTACGCTGAATCAAGACCTGAGGGTGGTCTCGGTCAGCCGATCTTTTTATGAATTTTTCAGGGTGAAACCTGAAGAGACCGTGGGTCAGCTTATCTATGACCTGGGCAACAAGCAGTGGGATATCCCAAAGCTGCGGGAACTGCTTGAGACCATTCTGCCTCAGAAAGCAACCTTTGATAATTATGAAGTTGAGCATGATTTTGCAGGCATTGGGAGACGCATAATGCTTCTGAATGCCCGCCAAATCCAGAGAGCGTTTGGAAAAGAGCGCATTATCCTGCTTGCCATCGAGGACATTACTGAACGCAGGGCGATTGAGAATGGATTGGAAAAAGCCCGTGAAGAGCTGACGGAGTTGGCCACCGAGCTGAAACGCGTTGCCAGAGCCAAATCCGAATTCCTGGCCAACATGTCGCATGAACTCAGGACTCCGCTCAATTCCATCAACGGCTTCTCCGAGGTGTTGTACGATGAGACTTTCGGAGTGCTTAACGGGAAACAAAAGGAATATGTCAACTATGTCTTGACCAGTGGAAAGCACCTTCTTCTGCTGATTAACCAGATACTTGATATGGCTAAAGTTGAAGCCGGAAAGATGAAGCTGTCCTTGACCAACGTGCCCATGAAGAGCCTGCTGAACGACATTTCACTGCTGGTTGCGGACATGGTCAGCAAGAAGAAGCTCAATATGGTGCTTGAGATAGCCGAGAACCTGCCGGACATCGAGGCGGACGAACTCAAGGTAAAGGAAATAATCTACAACCTGGTTTCGAACGCCGTAAAATTCACGTCCGAGGGCGGCAAGATCGGCATGCGGGCGAGGAAAGTGGATTCAAAGGTAGAAATAGTGGTCTGGGATACCGGTGTCGGCATAGCATCCGAGAATATGGAAAGAATATTCGAGGGCTTCTTCCGTGTCGACACCCCATATTCCAGGGTGACTGAGGGGACAGGACTGGGCTTGCCGCTCTCCAAAAAGCTGGTCGAATTGCATGGCGGTAAGCTTTCTGTGGAGTCGGGGGGACTAAGCAAGGGAACCGCGGTTAAATTCTCTCTGCCCATAGCATTCAGGAAGGTGGTGTAAGGTGAAAAAGAAAGTATTAGTGGTTGATGACAATGCAAACAATCTGATGCTGGAAAAAGACCTTTTGGAAGTCGCCGGCTTTGAAGTATATGAAGCGGAGAATGGCGCCGGCGGTATTGCCCTGGCCATAAAGGAAAGACCGGACGTCATAGTTATGGACGTCCGGCTTTCGGATATGCGTGGTACCGAAGCCGCCAGGGTATTGCGTCAAAACAAAGCGACACGTGACATTCCCGTTGTTTTTGTGACGGCGTCTGTAATGGCAGATGGCAGAGAAGAGATAAAAGCCATAACCAACAGTGGATTCATTGGTAAACCGATTGATACGCGAACCTTTGCAAAAGAAATCAGTCAGTTTATCAAATGACAGGCGATGAAAGACAAACCTGTAATCTTGATTGTCGACGACCAGCCTCAGAATATTGAACTTCTCGAAGCGCATCTTGCTCCGCACGGTTATGAGATTGTCAAGGCGGCAAACGGTGAAGAAGCACTTGGTAAACTCTCTCGTCATGAGGTAGATCTTATTCTGCTGGATGTGATGATGCCCGGCATGGATGGTTTTGAAGTTATCAGCCGTGTGCGGAAGAATAGTGCAAATCGTCTCCTCCCGATAATCCTGGTTACCGCACTGCGGGAGACCGAAGACCGGGTAAAGGGAATTGAAGCCGGTTGCGATGACTTTATTTCAAAGCCGGTCGACAAGATGGAACTTCTAGCCAGGGTCAGATCCCTGCTCAAGGTAAAAGCCTACAACGACCTGATGAGCAATTACCGGACGGAGTTGGAGTCGGAGGTGGCAAGGAGAACAGGAGAGCTGGAGCGTGCGTTTCAA
>Ga0247841_10007568_pt1 | contig 16068 bp, 14 predicted proteins | sample LaCruzMarch2015__2_FD_192410 | JGI IMG/M metagenome (GOLD analysis project Ga0247841, IMG submission 192410) | Freshwater microbial communities from meromictic Lake La Cruz, Castile-La Mancha, Spain - LaCruzMarch2015_18m | ecosystem: Environmental > Aquatic > Freshwater > Lake | place: Spain... | reverse complement strand
CAGCAAGCTGCGAGGTATTAATACCTTGTAGTTTGACTTCGGCTCTGCACTCATGATTTTCTAACTCGCTACACTCATAAGAAAATATAATCGCTCGGACGATGTGAAAGAGATTACTCTTTCACTCGCTCCTCGCTAGTCAAAATAAAAAAACTAGGTATATTAAAGTCAAGCTTTAAATAAACAAAAAGAGACCTCACTGAGGTCTCTTTTTACTTACTCCACTTTACCCCTACTTTCATAAGGAGTGCCACGTTTCCAAACTGCGTAAATAATATGAACAAGCTTTCTTTCAATAGCACACATTACACTGAAGTAATGTTTACCCTCAGAGAGTTTCTTGTGATAGTAACTAAATAAATCTTTGTCATATTGTCTAGCAATAAAAGCCGAGTTGAATAGAATATGGCGTAAGTAAGTATTACCACGTTTCGAGATGTAACCTTTACCATGAATGGAAGTTCCGCTTTGATATACTCGACAGTCTAGTCCAATATATGCCACAAGTTTCTCTGGGGTCTCAAAACGATCTACATCACCCACAAAAGCGACTAAAGCCGCTGCCGCGGTCTGACCAATACCAGGAATCGAACGTAGTAGTTCTTGTTTCGATTGTTCATATTTTCCCATTAAACGTTCTAATTCCTTGATATTTTTAGTTAAAGTCTTTAATAGGTCTTGATGACTACTAGGTAAGCTACTCTGTAGAGCCAGAGTTTTTAGTTTGTTTACTCCAAGTCTTTGTTTGGTCTGCTGACGCATCTCCACGAGAGCTAAACGTTCGGAAATCAGTCCTTTGAGTATTAAAGTTTCTTTGGTATCACAGAAAAGGTATCCATGTTTGCTGAGAGTCATGAGACGGATTTTCTCAGCGTCTAAGCGATCGGTTTTAACTGTACGTAAACCCTGCATAATCATCTTGTGACTTTCTAGCGGATTAATGACATACACCGACCAACCGAGATCAGTTAGTCTAATGGCTAACAGTAAGTGATATACTCCAGTTGATTCTACTCCAATTCGAGTGTCATTTTTTCTAAATTTTAATTTAAGTATTTCACTAACGAAGCCCTTAATTCCATCTTCGGTATTGTCGAACTTCTTTCCTTTTCCTTCGTCAAAACAAGCCTGGAAGGTATCCTTGCTCATATCAATGCCAATAGCGTTCATATATGTTGAATATTAACGGATATTTCAAAGAGAGAAAAAGAAAGAAAAAGAGAGAGTGGACACACATCTTGTCTCACTTTGCATAATTTGCTAACCTTTTAATATGCAGGTTCCTCACACATACGTGGCTTGCCCACAACTAGGTAATCCGCATCTAATAAAGGGTTTTCTGTGAGACCATAGGTTTTTTAACAGACCTGAAGTCTAAACCGCCGAGACGATGGCTGCCCATAGAAAAAAGCGTACCATAGGGTACGCCTTTATTATAGGAACCGCACGGGCGCCATAATAGCGCGCATGCGGTGTTGTATTCGGAAGCCGTCAGGTTTTAAACCTGTGGCTGCCCATTGTCCTCATAGTAGGTGGGTGAGACATCTCGTCCCGGACCCTCCATAGTCTCGTAGATATAGAACCATTCATATTTTCCAGCTTTTCGGATAATCTTTCCGAAGCCGCCACCAGGCAGAGACATTGTCTCGGGGGATGAAGGAACATCTACGCGTTGGATAATGACCTTTGTGGCGCAATCGCCAACATCATTCATTGCCCCAATAACAACATAACTGTCCCGTGTCAAAGTGCAACTGAACGCCGAACCTTCCCCGATGTTTGTACCGTTTGTCCAAACTGACTCGCGCCAGTCCGTCTGGTTATCCGCCAAAACCTGCGTTCCAACAATGGAAACCGTGGGGTTATTCACCCGCACCAACGTTCCCAATTTGGAATTATCCCGCAAGTCGTAACTAATGGTTTGCCAGCGGTACCCACCAATATCATCGTAGGTATAACTCCCCAGCTGAAGATCGCCACCTTTCGACAACAATTCTTCAGAAAAGGTAACCCACTGAACACCGTTGGTATCACCGACCTCCAACCGGCTGTAATCAACTTGATCGGAGTTTTCATGGCGAACCTTCACCACGGCATAGTTCAATACCCCCTCTACTTTAACGGGGACGCGGAACTGTGGCGACAAACGGACTTGGACATTTTTAACCTCGGCAGGCAATGCCCAAGTGCCGTCTTCCTGTTGAACAGGCACCCCGCGGTTTCCACCTTGAAACAGCAGGCCGCCGAGCGGATTGTTGAAATAAAGGTAAAAGCCATTGGGTTCAAGGCCCTTACGGATTGCCACGAACTCATACTGCAAAACGGAAACGTCCTGCTCTGCAGCGGCCATCGGATCGCTTGCGCCGTTGTTGTATATGGTCTTGGTGGTGGAGGTGTTAAACTCCATATTGTCTTGAATGGACGCCTGGATCGAGGTCCAGCTGTGTTTCGCCCACTGAATCACCCCCGCACGGTTGTAAGCCGCGGGGTAAGTAATGGAAGGTGAGGACGTCGTCACCGGCACAATCTCCTGGGCCGAAGCCGAGATGATTGCGAGTGAAAGCATAGCCAGAAACATGACTGTCTTTTTCATCGGATGATTCCTTTTTTTGTTTTTTAAAGAAAAGAAACTAGGATTTAGACACTATTTTGACTTAAGGCCCCACGAAGGAGAACCCTGAATCCTTATAACGCTTCCCCGAGGCAACTTTGGCCTCGGCCGGCTTGGCAGGAACCTTAACCTCTTGCGAGATTATTGTTTCCGCCACTGGCTTTTTGGCGTCCGTATCCCAGAGGGCTACGGTGATACCAATGGCAATCGCCAGGACTGCCAAAATCAACGTTTTCACACTTTTCCTTTCTAGCCTTATTTAAGGCTATTTTAGTTTGTCTGACAAAGAGCGATCCGAAAGACCGTTCTTCCAGCTTCAGCCTAAGATGTTAGCATAAAAACATATTTGTGTCAATATGCGTAGGTAATGTGCATACACATCTGGCGGTTTTGCCAAAGACTACCTTCGGCAAGCTTACCGAAGGTAGTCTTTGGCAAAACCGCCAATCAACATACAATTATTGAGGAAACTCATCCAAAAGTTCACCTGAATAATAGAATTCATAGGCTAAACGTCCAAAACTATATCTATTACCGCTAATATTCAACTCTGCTCCACCCATTTGCGGATCAACTTTCGGCACAGAATGAACGAAACCAATATTATAAAGTGTTGCTAACACTCCAGGATTATTTGAAATATCCACCCCACTCTTCTGCCACTGAGCAATCACTTCTTTATTAAAAAGTGCAGCATAGAGGTATCCATAATAATGATCACGATAATTAGTTATTCTCTTGAAACGTTCTTGAGAAATACCAGTGGTATTAAAATTAAGCATGTTCTCATATTCAGGACCTGGATAAAAAACAGAGTTTTTGTTTTTTAAGTTAGTTTCCACAGCGGCCGCAGTATCTTCTTTAATTCCAAGCACCCCCCAAGAAAACTTGGTCATACTTGCCAGTACCTTGGCGGGAGAAATCATTTTTTCAAACCACGCTCGATCTGAATAAAACAATCTAAGTTGCTCCGCCAATAACTGCGAAACTAAAATTCTACTCTTGATACCCGTTTCTTTCTCTACCTTTTTGATTATATCAATATCCTTCACTACCCCATTTTTGAAAAAGCCCCACTCAGTTGAACTTGCAAAAAGAAATGGTGTTTTGTTTGTATCATCCACCATTCCAGCTAAAATTTTAAAATCGTTTTTAGATACATCTACTTTTAGGGTATCGTTACAGAAATTCTTATTCCCAGAAATTGTGTTTAGATTTTTGATAATAACATTTAAATTATTCTGAGCTAGCTCCTTTTTATCATTCAGGGCTAAATCTAAAATACGCCAAAAAGTACCAGGGTAGTCATTTTTAATTCTCTTCATAGCACAATAATTACCAGCATTGAAAAAAACGTCCGAAATGACTACAGTATCACTTTTCAAGGCTGATTGCGTTTTAGCAGTTTCCCAAAAGTCTTCTGTTTGGCTATCAATGATTCCGTCAGTATTGGTTAAATGTAAATTCACACCAAGATAAACAGCTAAAACGCCAAGTCCAACACAAGCAAAAATAACAACAATTATTTTAAATATAATTTCTAGAAGACTTTTAGAGGTTTTTTTAGAGTAATGGTGAATTACTCGTTCCCGACAAATCTTTTCACGATCTTCCAGTGAAAGATGAATGTACTCTTTACTATTCATTGTCATTTATTTTAACATAATTTTTAATTCCTAACACCGTCTTTTCTGCCATTAGCTTCAACATGTTTTCTCTATCAACCACCGTTCGTAAAGGCTTTTCATAAATATAGCCATACTCAATAAGCATACCTGGTTTATTCAATGTGCCAGAAGCACCAACTGCTATTAAACTCTGATCTTCAATTAAACTATTCTTTCTATTACCCACAATTTCAGGAGTTAGAATTGTTTTTAATTCATTAAAAATATTTTCGGCTATTGCAATAGAAGTCGATGAATTAATCATCTGTCGTTCTGGCACGTAAATACTGAAACCTTTAAATCCACCGGGCAAAGCCATGTTTTTTCTCCAGCTATCATTAAAATGTATGTGAATAACCAAATCAACGTCATTTTCATTAGACCATTTATTCATGCCGTACAATTGAACTGAGGATCTTGGGGTGGCATCTGAATGATCGGCTATGTCTGCGACATATTTCTTTTCTCCTGATTTTAACAAAGCTTTTTCTTCCGCCTGCTTTGCGTTTTTAAAATCTATTATAGCCTGTTTATTACTATCAAAATAATCTTGAAGGATTGGGTTCCAGGTCGTAGTACTACGGGCAATAATTACCTGATAATTAGTTTCCGTACTTAGCAAGGATACTATATTGTCGGCAATTTCTACTGCCAAATCCCGTTCATTAATATTCTTGTAAGCGGCTCCACCAAAAAGAGCGTCATGACCAGGCACTAAAAGAATCGTAAAGGGATTTTTTATTGGCTCTATGATTTCAGTAGTTGTGGCAACCGTTGTTGTAGCTATCTCAGGGATAGAAGAGGTGGCGATGATTTGCTCCACTTGGGGCAGTTGAGTATTACCAAAAGGCCAGTGAACCACTAGAATAGAGATGCCAATGCAGATTACAAATAAAGATATAAAATATTTCATAATAGACAAACCGGAACTGGCAAAATCAGACTTATCTCAAAATTAAATTTTTCCGGCAATCTGGATAATTTCTTGGAGGTGATCAATCTTTAAACTTTCCCGCCCGAGCAAAATCCCATCAGCCCGTCCTTCAGTTAATAATTTTTCAACGTTTTCTGGATTAACTGACCCACCATACAAAATCTTAGGAACGTGAGCACTTTTCTGATCAAACATATCAGCCAAAACTTTGCGAATAAAAATAATCGTCTCCTGGAGCTTGGCCGAGTCTAACGATTGCATATTTTTATTACCAATCGCCCAAACCGGTTCATAAGCAATCAAAATATTCTTCAACATCGGACGATTAACTTTTAATAGTGAAGTTGTAATCTGTTCCTTTAAAACATTCCAAAATTCGCCATGTTCATCACGAGCACTCTCCCCTACACAAACCACCACTTTAAAACCAGTTTTAATTACGGCCTGAACTTTTTCAGCAATTTGTTCACTGGTTTCTCCGAGAACACGTTGTTCAGAGTGACCTAAAATAATATATTCGCAACCAAGATTTTTTAGCATTAATTGAGATACTTCCCCAGTAAAAGAACCAGTGCTACCTAAAAAAGTATTTTGTGAACCAAGAGATAAATTAATATTTTTTACCAACGCTTTTTTTACTTCAGACAAATATACAAAAGGTGGGCAGACTACTAAAACCACATTCTTTACACCTTTAATAATCTTGCTAGTTTGGACGGCTAAAGTTTTTGCCTCCTCCAAAGTCGCCGGATTCATTTTCCAATTTGCAATAATAATTTTCTTGTTTTCAGACATGTGGAAATTATAGCATTACTAATTAAAAAACAGAACTTAAACAACCAAGCCGGATTTCGCAGAGCGAAATCCGGCTTGGTTTTATACTATATACCATTCCTATTCTACTTCTTTCCAGCTCAAGATATCCCAACCGCCTGAAGGTCCGCTTTTAAACTCGATATCTGATATACCGGATTCATAATTAATTGCTCCACCACCAGAAACATATAATGAATCACCGGTGATAGCCTTACAAGCCGACCCACCAACAATATTAACCTTACCGTATGGAGCAGTCAGAACAACCGCACCAGCACCACCACTTAAAGATATCGCTGAATTATTAGTCGCACAAAGAGTATCGGCTGGACACCTTGAAGTACTTAGTATTACGGGATAGCTACCAGGCGTACCCGAGCCAGAAAAACTACCATTACCTGATATATCTACACCTTTGTCAGCAATAATTACTTCACTGTCAGGTCCGTAAGAGGCCGCTAGAGCCACTTTACCACCCCCAGTTACAGTAATTGTGCCTTTTACCCAAACGGTTCCTGTAAGAGTTAATGTTCCTCCACCGTTAATAGTTAAATTGCCATTAATAATTCTCGGTCCTAACATACCTCCTGCCCAACCGATAATGAGGTTGCCTGTAGAAGTACCTCCAGCAGTCGCCGCTTCGTGCCAAGCATCAATATTAGCCTCAGAAACAGGCTGAGGCAACGGTGGTGGTAATCCCTTTGCGGCACTACCAGCGTCACAAACTTTCCCACCATAAACACGTGAAGATGTACTACAGTATATATTTCCAGTTGGCTTAATAAAAGTAATCGCATTTCCCCAAGCAATATCTGAAGCATTAGTGCCAACATACAAATAATCTCCTTCGTAACCTTTTATTTCTGATGGTGTACTACCAAGATAAAGTCTAAAATATCCATCGAGACCAACTGGCGAAGTATTTCCCCAAGACGGTGTGTTCAAGTTCCCTATTTTAGCTTGACCACCTGAGTAGTCATAATTAGCTCCCAAGGTATAATAATCCGTTGAAGCTTTTTTAGTAGTTCCAGTTATTTCCAGCCAATAAGTTGTTCCCGCTGTTAAAGTTGGATTGGAAACAAAAGTTAAATCTACCCAGCCATAATTAGTTGTTACTTGAGTTGCGATTAGGGTGGCCGTAACAAAAGATGTTCCTGGCAAGCCACCATTATCAGTCATTAAATTTACTGTAAAATTACCCGGTGAACCGACTTTCTTTACATAAATGGAAATTTTAGAAATTGGCGAGGTGGTAGCCGGTATAAAACTTTGAGCAAAATCACGGACAGTCGCTGAGGTATTAAACGAGATACCACTCGATGGAGTCGTCGGAGTTTCGTTGGAAGTATCTTTAAAAATTGAAACATTACCAGAAGCCGCAATCGCTGATCCACTAATATGAACGCCCGCTCCGCCTAAAATGGAGCCGTTGGCATAGACATTACCAGAAACACTAGAGCCTCCAGTTAGGGTTAATCCCCCATTACCAACTTGAACACCATAATTAAAAGCGACGCCCAAACCTTGAATTAAGCTTACACGAACATGCTTTTGGAAACCTGATGAATTTGAATCAGTTGTAACCTGTTTATTGTCTCCAACATTTATAATAGTAGTTGTAGCGGTTGAGCTGGCCAGAGTTAATACTTCAGTTGTATCAACAGTAATACCTTTTTTCATTCGATAAAGTACATCTTCTAAACCAGCTTCGGAAACAAAATAACTTTGTTTGGCAACCAATAAACTTTGAAAATTCCTAATATCTTTCGTCACGAAATAAGAGATACCAGAAATAATCATCACACCAACAGTTAAAAAAATTAAAACAGTTAAAAGTAAAATTGAACCTTTTTCAGCTTTATTAAATATTTGGCTATTTTTATTTATTGTATTCATGGTTTTAAAAGCTACGCGTCATAACAGTAGTCTCAAATATTCTCGTCTGGGTTGATGACCCAGTACCACTATCCATAGTCATTCTCACGAGAACACCTTGGGAAACGGAAGTACTTATCGGATTAACAACAAACGAGGTGATAGCGGTCCCAGTGCCAGTTAAAGCGTCGCCATTAACCACCATTTGATTATTACTCAAAAAGAAATTAGTAGTGACATCTCCAACTACGGTCAAGCAAGTCTGCCCATTGATACAACTGGTTTGTGGAACACTGATTGTTTTAGCCTGACGAACTTCGTAGGCGATTCTATTTAAAAGAGTTCCAGCTGAAGTCGCTATATTTTTACTAACGCTTAGTTCCTGATAAGTCTTGGACATAAATACAAAAGCATCTACTACTACCACCATTAAAATAGTAGTCAGTAGAATATAGATTAACATTTCTACCAAGGTGTAACCTCCTTTTTTTAATCTTTTTTTGGTTTTATTCATAAAGATTAGTTAGATATGTAGATAAACTTTTAGTAGTTGTCTCGCCAGAGGTGTCCGGCCAAGAAACAGTAATGGTTAACTTACAGGTACTAGTTGAAATTAATCCTCCGGTTAAGACAATGTCACTTGAGGTTGAACTACGATAAACACTTTCTAATTTAAAGGTTCTTTCAAAAATGCCGTCAAAAATTTGCTTGGTCGTGGTTGCCTTCCAAACATAATAAGGACTAGTTGAAGAAGCGGTGTTTATCAAATAGTAATTAGTATTATTGGAGAGAGTTCCAATATTATTATCCCAATTCAAATCTCGCATATAGCGTACAGCTTCAACTCCTGAATCCAACAAGTAAGTCGCTTGTACCGTTCTAACACTTCGTAATTCTGCTCGCAAGAAAAAACCATAGGCACCAATAATAGACACCACAGCCACAGTAATAATCATAGCACCTATTAGGACTTCAACTAAACTAAAACCTTTTTGTTTATTACTCTGGATCATAAAATTATTGAGTTATCGCTCCAGCTGGACTAATATATATTACAGCTGAAGTAGAGCTATTTGAAGTTTTAATAGTTAAACTGCCATAATTGTCAGTTGCTCCAGTTATTTTTTTAAAAACAACATTTGAACCATCACCACCGACAAAAGAACTAGTCGCAAAAACTAAATCATTATCAAAGATCAGGGGAACGTTGTCAGTCGAACTGGCAAAATAGGTGGATCCAGAAAACAAAACGAGTTTATCAAGCTGAACATGAACACCATAATTTGTATCGTTTAAGCCAGATACTGACTGAACCTTAGCTTGCTCCAATAAAACTTTTGCTTGTGAAATATTTTTATTTATATTTCCTCTTTCTTTCATGGCAAAAAAAGAAAAGGTTACAATCGTGGTTAAAATAACACCAATAGCAATAACTATCATTATTTCTACCAAAGTAAAGCCATTTTTGTTTTTTTTGTTTTTATTCATTTTCTTTTTTATAACTTTTTTAAAATAGCTTTAACTATATACAAAAAGACTTTCTAAACATTATCCATCATGGAGTAAATTGGCGTAATCATAGAAATAGCAAAGAAACCAACGGCAGCACCAATAAATACCATGAGCACCGGTTCAATAATCGTCGACATGTCCTTGGTTTTTTGCTCAACTTCATTTTCATAGTAAGTCGCTACCCCCATAAGCATCTCGGCCATCTTTCCTGTCTCCTCCCCCACACTCATCATCTCCCCCACAAATACTGGATAAAGTTTTTCATTCCTCATAAAAACTCCTGAGATTGTCTGACCTTTACTTATTCCCTCACCGGCATCTTTAATAACTTTTTTATAAAGATGGTTTTGTAAAACTTCACTAGTTATAGACAGTGATTCCGCCACGGGCACACCAGAAGACAGAAGTGAGGAAAGGGTTCTAGCCGTACGAGCAGAGTTTGTTTCTCGCACTAAATTACCAATTATAGGTAGCTTTAAAATAAAACCATCAATAAAACTTCGGCCACCTTTTGTACGAGAAACCATATAAGTTCCAAAAATTACTACCAATAATATCAAAATAGCCAAAATTGAATTGTCTTTCATGAAATCACTAGTGCCGATAACAATTCGAGTGGATAAAGGTAGTTCAACATTAATCTCTTTAAAGGTGGCGGTAATCTGAGGTATAACAAATATCAACATCATGAGTGCCACAACTAAAATTACGCAGACAATAACAGAGGGATAAATCATAGCACCCTTGATTTTTTTCTGTAATCTATTGGAATTATCCATTTGAGTAGCTACCACTCTTAGCGCCTCTGACAAACCACCAGACTCCTCCCCAGCTTTAACCATGGAAACAAATAGATTAGAAAAAACTTTAGGATAGAGCTTCATAGCCTCACTCAAAGTCTTACCACGACTAATATTTTCATTTAATTGGACAACAATTTCCTTAAAAACTTTATTTTTAGATTGTCTTTCTAAAACTGTTAAAGCCCGAGACAAAGCCAAACCAGCACTGATCATTGCACCGAGATTTTTAGCAAAAATAATTTTTTCTTGAGTGGAAACATGCCCCAAAATACCCCCAAGCAAGGATTTTAAATGCTGAAAAATACCCTCACTACCAGAATCAACTTCTTCTACATGCACAACCATATCACCACGTTCTTTAAGATCGCGAAACAAAGTAGCCTTGTCTGGGGCATCCATTGAGGCAGTATATTCTTCCCCAGTTACTTTTATGGCTTTGTAGTTAAAAAGAGACATTTGTAATTCAATTTATATTTAAGCTATTCCGTTACCACACGCAACACTTCTTCAATAGTTGTTACCCCAGTTACACATTTAAAAATACCATCTTCAATCATGGTCATCATACCATCTTTTTTTGCCTGTTCTTCAATCACCTGAGAAGTCTCTCCTTTGATGATGAGTTCTCTGATAGTTGGGGTAATTTTCAAAACCTCACAAATACAAACACGGCCGCCATAACCATCTTTAGAGTCTTCGGTTGGTTTCGGTTTATACATTTTTATAGTTTCCCAGGTATCGGTTGGAGAGACGATTTTTTCGGCCTTAAGGAAAGTCAAAACTCGATCAATGTCGGTAATTTTTCTAAGCGAAGCAATCTCTGCAGCTGATAATTTGTATGATTCTTTATTAGAAGACAAACGTCGAATCAAACGTTGACCAATAATTACTTCAAGTGTAGATACCAACAAAAATGGCTCGATCTTCATATCCATCAAGCGAGGAATAGCACCAGCGGCAGAATTAGTATGCAAAGTAGATAAGACCAAGTGACCAGTCAAAGAAGCATTCACGGCCAAAGAAGCTGTTTCATTATCACGAATTTCCCCCACCATAATAATATCCGGATCTTGACGAACTAGAGAACGTAATCCATTGGAGAAGGTAAAACCAATTTCTGGTTTGACTTGAGTTTGATTCACCCTAGCCATCTGATACTCAATCGGATCTTCGATAGTGGAAATATTTACATCAACGGTATTTAGTAATTCTAAAATTGTATAAAGAGTAGTAGTTTTACCAGATCCAGTTGGACCAGTAGTTAGGATCATGCCATTAGCGCGTTTGGTGGCTTCATAGATTCTTTCCAACGATTCGCCATGAAAACCCATCGCCTCTAGAGTAAAACCGGAAACATTCTCTCGTAAAATACGCATAACCACTTTCTCTCCAAAATAAGTTGGAATCATCGAAACACGGAAAGAAACTTTTTCATTATTTAATTCTATTTTAAAACGTCCGTCTTGAGGTAAGCGTTTTTCATCTAGTTTCAAATTAGACAAAACCTTAATGCGAGCCGTGATTGATTCGGCCGCATTTCTAGGTAGTACCATCGCATCATGTAACAAACCGTCAATACGATAACGGACCAAAACTTTATCTTCTAAAACCTCAATATGAATATCGGAAGCATTTTGCAAAATTGCATGTTTCAACAAAGTGTCGACGACGCGCACAACCGGTAAATCTTCCGCTGCTTTCTTTAATTCCTGTTCCCCCATTTCTGTTGTGTATCCCTCTCCAGAAATCGGTTTCAAAGTTTGAGCATCTTTTTGAATAATATCACCGAACTCTGCTTTTAAACTTTTTTGATATTGTAAAATTGCACTCTTGATAGAATCAACATCAGTCAAACGAGGTAAAATTCGAAGACCAACTTTTTTCTTAATAAAATCCACAGAAACTAAATCGTCAATATTAAGCATTGCCACCTCAAGAGAATCTGAATTTTTCTTAAAAGCGATAATATTGTATTTACGCGCAATCGGTTCTGGAATCAAAGTTAAAGTTTCAAAATCCATTCGCTGATCTTTGAGATCAACAAAAGGAACACCTAAAATATAAGCCTTGGTGCGACGCATATCGTCTTCAGACATTTTGCCTTTAGAAACCAATAAATCACTGAGACTTTGTCCCTTTTCTTCAGCCTCTAAAGCAATAGCTTCCAAATCAGTTTTGGAAACTAAACCAGAATCTAAAATAAACTCTTTTAATTGCTTGTCTTGAATTATCATAAAGTTACTCCCTGTATTATATCAAATAAAATTAAAAATATAAAATTATTAAACATAAACAGCAACATTTTCGTTGAAAAATGTTGAATTTTAATTTTATACGGAGAATGCCGGCAGTCGCTTAGCGACTGCCGGCATTCTTTTGCTATATACTCATACTTTAACCTATACGGCTCAATCTACTGACGTGCTTCGATAATAGTCTTAGCCACGTTTGGTGGAACGATTTCGTAATGGTCAAATTCCATAGTTGAAGATGCGCGACCTTCAGACATAGAACGCAAACCAGTAACGTAACCAAACATTTCGGCAAGAGGAACTTTAGCTTTAATAACTTTATTCATTCCGCGATCTTCCATACCTTCGATTTGAGCACGTTTTGAACTCAAGTTTCCAGTGATATCACCCATGAATTTCTCTGGAGTAACAACTTCAACCTTCATAATAGGTTCCAAAATAACTGGTTTAGCTTTCTTGGCAGCTTCCTGGAAAGCCATTGAAGCGGCAATCTTATAAGCCAATTCTGAAGAGTCCACATCGTGATAAGAACCGAACAAAAGTTCACAAGAAACATTTACCACTTTATAACCAGCTAGAATACCTCGATCCATCGCTTCACGGACACCTTTTTCAACAGCCGGAATAAATTCCTGAGGAATCACACCACCCTTGATAGAATCGATAAATTCGAATTCCTCGTAACGTTTAACGTTCTTTGGAATCTTCTCACCTTCAACAACGGCTTCCATTGGTTTGATCTTGATACGAACATGTCCGTATTGACCCTTACCACCAGACTGCTTGATATATTTATGTTCAACTTCAGCCTCGCCATTGATAGTTTCCTTGTATGCTACTTGTGGTTTACCAACAATTGCTTCAACGCCGAATTCACGTTTCATACGGTCAACCAAGATTTCAAGGTGAAGTTCACCCATACCTGCGATAACAGTTTCGTTGGTTTCAGAGTCAGATTTGATTTTGAAAGTTGGATCTTCATCAGACAAACGCTTCAAAGCAAAACCCATTTTTTCTTGATCGGCTTTGGTCTTTGGTTCAATCTTTAAAGTAATAACTGGTTCAGGGAATTTGATTTGGTCTAACAAGATTGGGTGTTCTTCATCACAGAAAGTGTGAGAAGTTTTAGCGTCTTTCAAACCTACCGCAGCGGCGATTTCTCCAGCGTAAACAGTTTCTACTTCTTCACGCTTATCAGCCTGCATACGAACGATACGGCCCAAACGTTCACGACTACCAGTGGTGGAGTTATAAATATAAGTACCAGAAGAGATTGATCCAGAGTAAACACGGAAATAAGTTAACTGACCAACGAATGGGTCAGCTTGCAATTTGAAAGCCAACGCTGAAAATGGTTCTTCATCAGACGCGTGACGAACTAATTCATCACCAGTAACAGGATCATGACCAACAACTGGTGGAATATCCAAAGGTGATGGCAAGTAGTCAACGACAGCGTCTAGTACCAACTGAACACCTTTATTCTTCAAAGCCGAGCCAGTATAAACAGGCACAATGTCATTTGCAATAACAGCCTTACGTAAAACAGCTTTCAATTCTTCAAGTGAAGGAATCTTGCCATCCAAATATTCAGACATCATCTTGTCATCTTGTTCAACAATCTTTTCAATCAAGATATCGTGATATTTTTTCGCATCAGCCATTTTATCAGCTGGAATTTCCTTCTCAATAATAGTATTTCCCATCTCCCCTTCAAAATAGAAAGCCTTCATTTTCAAAAGGTCAATTACGGCTTCGAAAGCCGCTTCTTCACCGATTGGGAGTTGCATACGAACAGCATGTTTGGTCAAACGTTCCAAGATAGACTGGTAGGAACGTTCAAAGGAACCACCCATACGATCAAGTTTGTTGATGAAACAAATACGAGGCACTTTACCTTCGTCGGCATAACGCCAGTTAGTTTCAGACTGAGGTTCAACACCAGCCACACCGTCAAACACTACAACGGCACCGTCGAGCACACGAAGAGAACGCTTTACTTCAGCAGTAAAGTCAATGTGCCCAGGAGTATCAATAATGTTAAAGCGAACTTTTTTAGAAAGATCGAGACCCATGTAAGTCGGATTCCAGAAACAGGTAATAGCCGCAGAACAAATGGTAATACCACGTTCACGTTCCTGCTCCATCCAGTCGGTAGTCGTGTTACCATCATGAACTTCACCAATCTTGTGTGACTGTCCAGTGTAATACAAAATACGCTCCGAAGTGGTAGTCTTACCTGCATCAATGTGAGCGATAATACCGAAGTTACGAATTTTTTCTAATGGGTAATCTCTTTTTAACATAATAATTTTAAAAGGTGGCGTGGCCAATAAGTTAGTAATAAATAAAAAAGGCAGCCGGCGCTTTTAGTTATGGCATAAGATTAGCATAAAAGATGGAAAAAGCAATTATCTTGAGGAGCACTCGAACAAAATGTACTCCCTTCTATCTTTGCGAGGACTGGCGAAGCAATCCATCTTAATCTTTATAGGATTTTAGACATATTTTGATTCCTGGATTCCTGCCCGACGGCGGGCGGGGCTTCGCTACACCTCGCAATGACGACCAAAAAAAGGAAAATTATTGACTATGGCCATATTAAAGTCCGTTCTTAACAACCCCACAACTTATGTTATAAATACAAAGGAAAAGTAACTTTTTTAAGGAGAACTTCAATGATAAAAATTCAAACAATTCTTGACGTCTACTATCGAGCCATGTTGGCGAGCTATTTTGGTTCTGGTCAAAACAATAACGTTATAACCATAGAGAATGACGGTCTAACGGTTACCACCTATAGCGAGGGTGAGGGTTTTATTGTAACCGATAGTTACAAAGACACTGGTGGCAACACCGAGATTTACTATCAAGGTGATCTTGTTTGGTCCATGACCTATAGTGGTAGCTATTCCAAAGAAGCTATCCCCACCTTAATGGCCGCCATCAAATCCAACCTGGTAAATAGAATTTTCCTGGGTGGTCGCGGACCAGAGTGTTTTGGCCTTGGTATCTATATCTATGAAAACAAGGTTGAGTCAAACGACCCGATGGATTTCCGTGGCACAGAGAAAATCTACGTCCCTGGGTCGGTTCTTAAAACAGCTGTTCTTGGCTACCACCAATACACTGGTAGAGCCAACACCGATCTCGTGGAGGTTTAGTCCCCCACCTTTTTTTTTGTAACAACAAAAATCGGACGAACATTCACCATGTAATTTCGTATGTTTCAGTCAAACAAAAACCACCGACAGATGTCGGCGGTTTTTTATAAATTGTTATTGCCCACACCTAGTGGTACCAGTTGGCTGAATCACACTATATGGAGCATAGGAGGATTTATTATTGTATTTATACGGAACCAAATCACCCTCAATACACTTATAATAACGCCAATACATTTGACCAGCAGTATAAGGTTCTTGATTTACACACATCATACCATCAAAATAACTACGATTATCCCAAACACAATACCCTTCCGACTTATCCTGAGGAACTGTCATTGTTTTAATTTTTACTGTCATACTCGAGCCGTAGTTATTTGAACTACATCTAGTAGTTCCTGATGGCTGAATAAGAGTTGAGTAAGGTGAAC
>Ga0247841_10007567_pt1 | contig 16071 bp, 16 predicted proteins | sample LaCruzMarch2015__2_FD_192410 | JGI IMG/M metagenome (GOLD analysis project Ga0247841, IMG submission 192410) | Freshwater microbial communities from meromictic Lake La Cruz, Castile-La Mancha, Spain - LaCruzMarch2015_18m | ecosystem: Environmental > Aquatic > Freshwater > Lake | place: Spain... | reverse complement strand
AGCCAGTAAGGCAATCTCATCTTGCATGAGTTTGGAAGCCCTGAATTTGATTTCTACGCAGGTTGAAAAGTCAGTGAAGCTCACTGATGACAACAAAGTCGTATTACGAGCATTGGTTGTTGAAAAAACCAAAGACTTCAATGCTAAGCAATAATTTACCTGAAAAAATTGAAGAATTTCTGGTCTGGCTGGAGTGGAGAAAAATTAAGTCTAACAACCCAGTCATGTTTTCTTTCGTCAAAAGCAATATGCGGTTAAACTATTATTTCACTACTGGAACAACCACTGTTCAAAATGACAACCGAAAATTTCTGATGAAAGAATATAACATAAAAACAGCTTTACAAATGGAACTAGCATTACATCGCAATAAAATCTAATGGAAAAGTTACTATTACCAAAACCGCATTTATCTTGGAGCCAGATGACCTGCTGGATTTCCAACCCAACCCGCTATCGCAAAGAATACTTTGAGTGCGGGGACAAGTTGGACACCAAATATCTGCGGTTCGGGAAAGGAATAGCCAAATTGGTGGAGGATGGATTACACACAGAACTTTTGCCGGACCTAGAAGTTTACGACAAGCCCGAGTTTGAAATCAAGACAGAAGTAAATGGTGTGCCGATTCTTTCCTATCTTGATACTTACGATTCAAAAAACAATGTATTTCGGGAGTACAAGACCGGCAAGATTCCGTGGACTATGCAGAGGGTTCAGAAGCACGACCAGCTCGTCTTCTATGCAACGGCCCTCAAGTGGAGCAATGGGAAAATGCCTTACGAGTGTCATCTCGATTGGATTGAGACCAAAGTAGGGTCGCTGGATGTCGATGACTTCTGGCGGGAAAAGGAGGATTTAATTCAGGTCACTGGTCGCATAAAATCCTTCTGTCGGGAATTCGATGAGCGAGAGATTGAGAGAATGGAGAACTTAATAGTCAAAGTGGCGACAGAAATCTCTGACGCTTACCGAGAATTTTTAGCCGAAATATAGTATGGAAATCATCAAACAATCTAAAGGCGGAGAGGTTGATATCTCGGAAGAAGAAACTGTTAAAGTAATCAACTTTATTGCCGATACTTTTGTAAATTCTAAACAATGTATCATTGTTGCAATTGATTTAAAGACTGATGGAACATTCGTTTTTGCTAAAGACTTATGTAAAAACTGTATCCGCAAAACTCTCGTAAAAAAGGTTGAAGAAGCGTTCGAGAAAGACCCGACCTTTGTAGAGGATTGCTCTATCCAAGACGGAAGTATTAAAAGCCCTTATCCAAATATCTAAAAAATAAAATTATGGATTCAACAAACACAGAAAACAACAAGTACGCACTTTTATCTTTTAAAAGAAATGAAGAGACCGACACACAGGAGTTTCAGGAAGTGGTCTTTTACAAATTAAACGAAGACGGCACATACGAGAACGGCACAACTTTGGAAGAAATGCTTCGGGTATCCATCACTAGACTCCAAGACTTGAATAGTAAATTCCCCTGCCGTGAAAATTCCCTCGCTATCACCAAACTTGAAGAGGCTCTGATGTGGTTAAACAAGAGAACAGCCGACCGTGTGAACCGTGGTGTAGAGGGTCAGCATGTCGCTTAATAACATGTTCAAACTACCCTTTTACGGCAAAAAGAAACTGCTTCTCGCTTTCGAATATGGAGTGATTCTCTCGGATGTCGCAAAGGATAGAGGAATCCCTTTGACTCCGGAAATTGTAGCAAGGTGTGAGGATATCATTGAAAAAGAATTCACCAGTAAAAGTTCTACCCGTGTTGCTCTTGACATGGTTCCGAATATCCTTGCTTCAATGGAGGTATAGCTTATAATTGAGGTGTGGTATTACTGGGGTCATCGAGGATGTATTTTGGAAACGCTGGGGTCAGCCCACGGTAAGGAATATGGATACGACTCTCTGGTTTTATCAAAATAAAAAGCACCTCTGCTCTGTAACAATATATTTGTTAAACGCAGACATGAGGTGTTTTTTAATTTTTATTTAATTAAATTCAAAAATATGGGATGGATAATCGTAATTGTCGCTGTCATCATTATCGGGGTTATTTGGATTCTTAACCTCTAAACAGTCTCGGTCCTCTCTGACGCATACCCCCAACATCACCTTTGTTTCCGCCCGGCGAATATGGAGCTCCCAACTGATTGGGAGTTCCTTGCGTATTAGGGACAACTGTTCGTGGACTTGGGGCCGGAAGTTGCTTAGTATTGTTTAGAATTTTTGTATTTTGAAGAAAATCATTGCCGAAAGTATTGGCCGGAGTTGGAGTGTAGCCCATCTCAATTGCTCCCCACTCATTTTTAATTCCCTGCATTGCCGCATCCACCTTAGACCCGGCGGGCAACAACGGACGGAGTAACCTAGCGGCTTCTTGTTCGGTGACATACTGACGCATGATGCCGTAAATTTCCGGAGTGGTTTTGCCAATACTTTTCAGGAAAGAAATTTTTACTGGGTTGGAAGCGTTGTTGAAAGTATCAGCCACCATCCCTCCAAATTGATAACCAGAGAACATACCGAATGGACCGGCAGTTTGAGCTCCCACGGTTGCTCCAGATAGCTGGGAGGCACGCTTAACGGCCTTTTGGAAGAGACTTCGGACAGCATTTTTACCATTAAGAGTTCGGAGATAATTAGCCAGAACAAATTTTTCTTCTTGGGCTTTGAAGTATTTATCAATCCCCAAACCTTTTGGAGCTTTTTCTATCAGCAATTCTTTAAACACATCACTCTCAATTTTCTTTTGTTGGCTAGTCAGCGTGTCGGAAATACTTTGAACTCCACCACTGGTCGGGGTTTTATACAAACCAGAAGAGGTCTGAAGTTTTGAATCATACAAATTAGTCAGAGAATAACCATCACGATAACGAGCAGATGTGACTGAAGCATCCCCGTATTCTTTTGCCACCTTTCGGGCGAAAGCTAGTTTTTGTTCTGGAGATAGAACCCGGTCTGGAATGGAACTGATTTTCGAGGCGATTCGTTGACGCACTTCATTGATTGGAACTCGCTGTACACCAGTTTCGGCTTCTGCTAAAGCTGGACGGAACACTGTTGCTCCACCAGAAATTGCATCATCGGCTAGAGCATCTGCTGCTTCGGCCGTGGCATACTTTCCATCAGAAATATGGTCGTCAATATAAATTTTATTATCAGCTGCCACCTTCTCCAATTTGATACCCCGAGCTTTGGCTTGTTTTGCTACCTCGGTTGCCTTGGTGAAAGTTGCCCCCGCTTCTTTGGTTGGCTTCATCAATTTGTCCATTTCAGTCTTCTCGTAGTATTTGGCGACATCATTCTTAATTGTTGGATATTGAGTTTTGGCAACTTCTTTTGCTCCGGTAAATAAACTCTTTGTGGCTTTATTTATTGTGCTATCAAAAACTTCAGCTCCTTTGGTAATTTTTTTAGAAATAGGTTTTGCAATTCCACCAAGTAGCTCGTGCTGTTTCATAAAATTCTGAACAGCCCCAGCACCTTTGCTGGCCACATCTTGCAGAATCTTTGGGGTGATTTTTCCAATGACTTTTCCGGAAGCGTTGAGAAGTGGCTTGCCAACTAAATCAAGAGCTTTACCGGCCCCCATACCTACCAAAGTTGAAACCAGAGTTTCTGTGCTAAAAATATCATTCCCTTGTTCCAGAGAACTTCCCGCTCCGAACGCTGCACCGGCTGCGAGAGGGGCACTTCCTACTCCTAGAGCGACAGTCTGAAGACCCCGGCCGACATTTTTCTTTAATTCTTCGCCAGTCGTTTTTCCAATCGGGGCAACAATATCTCCGACAATCGGTATATTTTTTGTAAATTCATTTATCTGTTCATTGGAGACACCACCAAAAGGCAGAGCTGCAACCGCTGTGGCCGCTTGAAATGGTCTGGCCAACAGTGTGGCTGGAGCGGAGACTAAACCTTTTGCCATCGCTCCCAACATACTTCCTTTTTTTTCTTGTTCGGGGGCTGGGGCTGCGACCGGTCTGATTTTCGAAGCAAATGATACACCACTAGCCGGAGTAGTTGTTGGAGCCACAGTCGGAGTACCGACTTGCCTAATTTTATTTTGGAATGATAATGCCATATTTTTTATTGGTTATTTCCATCCTTCATTTTGAGCCTCTTGTAATTCCTCTGGAGTTAGAGAAGCAATATCAACTTCCTGTGTGCCATCTGGAGAACGGAGAACGCCGGCGGTATCGCCACTCAAGCGGTCAATAATTCCCTGAAGAGTAGTCTGGAAATCAGTCTCTGATTGAGAGAGATTCAATTTAGTAATAGCATTTGCCAACAGAGCTCGTTCGGCATCGGAGACCGCTCCTTGTCCTTTCAAGTATTTAACACCCTCAAGAGATAGCATGTCTTTGAGGTTTTGGAAATCAATAACAAAGTCTGCTTTATCAGTACCGGGAATGGCAATTGACCCTCCAAAGATACGGCTTGAACCTACGGCCGAAGTTCCCTCACCGGCTTTATATTTCCTCATCAATTCTTTTGCACCGAGAGCCGCTTGTTTTCCAAGTTCAGTCACGGTTGGTTTCCCGGCCAGAGTATTTCCACTGGCTTGCAGAGCAACCACCACAGCGTCACGCATACCTTTTTGAGAAGCAGGAATATCTGTAATTTTGGCACTTCCATCAAAAATTCTTTGGGCCCAAGCATCTACCGCTGGGTTGGCTCCGGGAACATAAAGGCCACTACCACCAGCACCCATATCCGTTCCGCTTGGAGTTCTTTTTAATTCCAAATCATAGCCGTGTTTAACGGCAAGTTCAGCTAAAGTATTCTTGTGGTCAGTCAAAGCTTTTTGTTCGGCAATTTTTTGTGCGAGTTCAGAAGCATCTTTCTTTTCCTTTTCATCTATACGAGTGAAAACATCATTCAGGGCTGGGTCGTAAATTCCAGCGTAAGCTTTTTCAATCGCTGAAAGTTGAGCGGGAGAGTAATCAATCCCTGAATCTTTTCCAACTTTATAAGGGTCAGTTGCTCCGACAGACAGGTCATTCCGGGCATTATTCAAATCACGAGCCGTACCTTTCATATCAGCAACAGTTTGGTCGGGAGCCATAATGGCATCACCGGCATATTTACCGAGGTCGGAATTTGTGAGGGGAATTTTCTTCGCCATGTTCGCCACAATTTCTTTTGCGGTATAAAGTTGTCCGGTCGTAGGATTGATGAAATTCTGTGGAACATTCAAAGTCGCCGACTCGGGAGCAGTTTCATTCGGAGCAACAGCTGGTCGTTCTGGAGAAAAAAGTGGAGCCGATGGTGTCACCGCTGGAGCAGCAACCGGTGGTGGAGTGAACTGGGCAGGAGCTTGAGCAACTGGAGGCCGGAACATAGTTGCGGGAGTAGTATTTGCTGTCCCCATTAAAGAATACAGCCCTCCCTGATTGGGGAGACTTCTTGTCATATTGAAGGGTGTAGTTCCGGTCCCTTTGTATAAGTCTGTGAGTTTAGCCATATTATTAAAGTTGATTAGCGTAGCTTGTTGATAAAAGTTTATTCCCACGATTAGCCAGCAATCCTGCTGCTCGTTTTGCAGCCGCTGATTTCTTTTCAGCTAATTTAGTTCCTTGGAAATCGTATTGGCCCGGAGTGTAGATACTAGATAAACCACCGGAGGTCACTCCACCTGTGGCTACTTTTGGATTGTAAGTATTGTCTCCCAATTTATAATAATCAGAAAGGCTGGAGGCGGCATCTCCCCCATATTTGTATTGGAAATCTCGAGCAGTTGTTCCAATTTCGGAAGCAACTCCCGCTCGTTTGGAGGCCAAATCTCTTTCATATTTTGTCTTCAAATCTTGTTCTTTCTGAACTCGGCTCCCGGAAAATAGTACACCTTGATTGGCGGAAGTTTGGTCGGCAGCAGTTTTATCCTCGGCAAAATTCTCTCCGGAAGTAATCAGGTAGTCTTGGAAAGCTCGTTGTTTTCCCTTAATCGCTTCTTCCGTATCAGCTTTATCTTTTTCGGCTTCGGCTTTGTAGAACCCTTCGAGGTCTTTTTCGGCTTCGGCCATTGCTGTCTGTTGGTCTTGAAGGCTAAATGGCTGTCCAGTGAAATCAGTCAACTTACTCAAGTCACCAGTGGTGGTCGCATAGAGCAAATCTTCAGCGGTATTTCCTTTGGCCAAAAGAGCCGAGGTGATGGAATTGTTTTTTGTTTCTGCCAGAACTTCTTCGGTCAAACGGTCAATGTCAGCTTGAGTCACTTGCCCCGTTCCGGACATGCTGGAAGCACCAGCTCCCGAAGCAACCGATTGAGATTTCGGTCCCCAATATCCAAAACTACCACCAGCATCCACCCCTTGTTCTTTCTGCCAGCTCGTTAGAGCGGCCTTCGTTTCGTTTCCGAAATAACTGGTCGGACCGGAGGGAATAGCGTATCCTTGCGAAATCAAAAATTCTTGAAGTTTTTTTACTTCAGGACCAGACTGTCCCGGTTGTAGATTTGTTTGTGGATACATAATGGTAATATAATTATATGATTAAAGTTTTACTTAGGCAACTTAGATTCAAGATTTTTTATCTTTTCACTCAACTCTTGGACGGCTCGAACAAGTACGGGAATCAATTCGATTGTTGCTAAACATTTATTTCCTTCATCTTCAGACACCAACTCGGGCATAGATTTTTCAATATCTTGAGCGGTGAATCCTAAGTGGGCTCCCGGGATGTCTTCCTGCTTGTATTCGTATTTGATTGGAGAAATGCTTTCAATTTCTTTAAGACCATATACGATTGAAGACATGTTCTTTTTTAATTTTTCATCAGAATCATTTATCAAAGTAGTGTACCGAACAGTGTTCCCATAGACATAAAATCTATCGGTAGAAAGACCGATTTGAGGAGCTGTGCCGGTCGCCTTAATCCAGTTGAAATAGTTCCCATCGGTTTCATCACTGAATGTATTAACTCCAGAAAAAAGATTGTCACCGGTAAATTCGTTCCCGAAAGAAAATAGATTGTAATTGGTAAATTCGTTAGACCCATCAAAAGTATTGGCTCCTTCAAAAAGGTTGTCTCCGGTCAAAGTTGCAAACCCACTAAGGTCTTGGTCTCCAGTATTTGACCCAGAACTATCACCAGAGAAATTACTGGCTGAAAGAGCTCCGGAAGTAGTGATATCCATATTGGAATCAACATAGCCAGCAGCGAAATCAGGGTCAACAACATCAAAATAATAAGTTCCGGCATCAGTAAAAATACTGACGAACCTACTCCCCGCACCGATTTCTTGTCCGTAAACTGACACTCCACAATTCTGTGTTCCGTGTTGCAAAACAAATCCAGCTGCTCCACCTCCTCCCGGTACGGCCATTGCTTTTAGTTCAGCGAGAAGAGTTGACCCTGACCGAAACTCATAAGAATTATTTGGTCCGGACATAATCAATCGAAGACCAGAAGAAGCGGTTTGAATCACCGCTCCAGTAACGAGACCGGCAATAATCGTTCCCAAGTCGGCCGAGATAGCCGACAGAGTGTTCACAATCATGTTGTCAGCGACAATTTGTGTGGCTTGAACTAAAATGTAAGTCGCTGCCGATGTTCCATTTTGGCAGACAGCCACTAAAACTTTCCCGGGTCCAAGCACCGCTGTTTGGGAAGTAGTAATTTGATAGGCGGTCGTGGAAACATTCACATCCAAATATACATAGGTCTTGGCAGCCATGTTCCCCGTGTTCCCAGCCAAGATACTATAAGAAGTTCCCTTGGCAGAAGTAAAAGTTCCAGCCCCCCACGAGACAGTATTGAGGTCCGTGACCGAAAAAGTTGATGTCTGGGTCCACCCCAAATCAGCAATATCCATCAATTCAGCGGGAATTTCTCCATCAAGTTGGGTGGTATTTACCGGAACCGAACCAGTGTTAATATCTGTCGCAGCATTTCCAGACGCAACTCCGGGGGCACTCGCTCCGGAAGCATCCATAGACACCACCGAAGAATCTTGAGTTTCCGAACTCTGGCTTGAATCACGATATAGGAATCTGTTTAATAATAATTCAGATAATTTCATTTTTTAATTCTGGTCCAGACCTTTGCTCTGAACAGTTAAAAGTTCAATCCCCTTAAAGATGATTGATGGCCCGCTAGAGTAGCCCTTAATCCGTAAGATTATTTCGTTAAAATCTTCGGTTTCCACATTCGGAAAGAGAGAAACTAAATCTTTACCCAGCGTCCCCAAATCCTCCCATTGATTTGTACCAGCTCCATCACCTTGGTATTGTAATTCAGCTCCACCGGCATTTTCGGCAATGACCGCAATTCCTGTCACATTTTTTGAAAGACATGTTAAATCAGTGAAAGCTCTCTCACGGTCAATCATTTCGTAATAAATCTTCCCACCGAGGTCGGTATATCCGGAATCTAATTTTGCAACAACCCCTGTTGATGTTCCAGCTACCTGTTCAATCGTGTTACCGTCATCAAAACGAATCAATGCGGTGATATTGATGTTGGAAAAATCGTAAACCGTCCACACTTGGGTAGAGATAGAATACCTCATTTGGCAATTAGCGTAGGTCACTCCATCAACCGTCAGCGAACCGACAGACCATTTCACCGCATCGTATCCGTCATAAACTCCAACGATACTTTCATAAGAAGACCGTGGAATGGCTTTGACAAAATCAATTACTCGGCGAGAGATTTCTGTTGGCTGTGTATCGTAAGCGAATTTGTAGAAACCGGAAGAGTGATGGAAATACAGTCCGTCTTTAGTTTGAACAATTGATTCCTGTGAATAAGTTCCAACATTGTAGGCGGGGTACGGGTCAACATTGGTGGCACTGTAAACACGGAAGATATGATTCTGTTTGAAGACCAGCAACGCCCTCGGAACTCTGAAGAGACCAGTGATTGATTCACCGTCTTGAGGAGAAAGATTTTTAATGAAGTTGGTTGCGGTGTAGGTAATCGAATAAGTAGATGGAGGGGTGAACTGCACGATGTCAGAATAATAGAGAGCATCATTCGGCTGGCTGGCAATCCAAATTCGTCCATCGAAACCAGCTTGAATAAAATTACCCACCGGCATAGTCGTAGCTGGTACAAAACCAGCAGTCGCCGCAAAGTTTCCACCATCTGAACACTGGAGGGCATCTGTGCCATTCACCATATAAAGATGATTCAACCATTGGCTAAACCGAGCTTTGGTAGTGACCGAACAGGTTCTGACCGAAGTCCAAGTCCCTGTCGCATAGACCGCAATATCTACTCCGACTTGAGAAAACAATCTTTTTATACCTCCTTGAATTGATAGAGTCCCGAACGAAGTGATGCTCCCTGCTCGGGAAGTGGCATAAGTAGCCATCCCGGGACGAGTAGCTAAAGCTCCTACTCGGTCGAAATTCATATTTATAGCCAACTGAACAGAATTTTCTGGACAGATATTATCGTCTAATTGAGCCGAGCGAATCACTCCTTCGGTTGGATATGGGATTTTAAAATTTTTTATTGTTTCTGACATGGTTTTAATCTTACTATCCCTGCCCACAATAGGTTAAATGGGCAGGGGAGAAAGACTAAGTAGTGATATTTGTCACCAGACCGTCCACAATTGTGATGGTCTGAACTGGGCCAGTAGGGCCAGCGTTGTAGCCGTTCCCGGGACCGGTGTAGCCGGTGTAGCCAGTAGGACCGATAGGACCGGTATAGCCGGTGTAGCCAGTAGGACCGGTTGCACCATCAGCACCGTCTGCACCAGAAGGGCCAGTCACAGTGGAATCTGCACCGGAAGGACCAGTGTAGCCAGTAGGACCAGTAGCACCAGCGGGACCAGTAGGACCGGTAGCACCAGTTGAAGAAGCTGCACCATCCGGACCGGTGTAGCCAGTAGGACCGATAGGGCCGGTGTAGCCAGTTGCTCCGGTATCAGTAGCATCGCCGGAAGGACCAGTGTAGCCAGTAGGACCGATAGGACCGGTATAGCCGGTGTATCCAGTAGGACCGGTGACGGTAGGGCCGGTGTAGCCAGTAGGACCGGTGTAGCCGGTAGCACCAGCAGCACCAGAACCAATTGTCGACCACGAAGGGTTTGCAACCGTTCCGGTCATTTGGTAAACAGCAGACCCGTTAAGGTCTTGCAACAAACATTCCAAAGCGAAAATGTTTGCATAAGTTGTTCCCGCTGGGGGAGTGCCAATAACAGTTCCCAGAGTAATTAACTGGTAGGAACTGTTGCTTTTTGGCTGTTCCTGCTGTTGGATATCAACAGTAGGAATTAAAGGATTTTGATAAGCCATTTTTATTTGTAAGCTTAGCTTGTAATGATTGTGGTTTCTTGACCAGTGTAAAGATTGTTAAAGAGGGCTTGTACCAAATCTTCGAACTTCTTTAAGTCTGGGTCATCGCTTCCTAATGAAATATCTTTACGATACTTGACCGCATATCGTAAGTACCATTTATATATTTCTCTATAATTCTCTGGGAGCAATTGATAGAGGTCAACAACAGCATCAATTTTTTTGTAGTAATCAATGTAGACATTATTCCCCTGCATTGAATCAGGAATCACTCGGTCAAAAACCAATTTATTTTCATTCACCGTATAGTAGATAGGCTGCGAAATGGTTGGTCTCGACCAGACCCGGGTCCCCGTAGGGATTGACCTTGTAATTCCAGTTACTCCAAGCAACTGATTTGTTGTTAAATCTATACTGGTGTAAGAAATCTGCATTATCGTTTGGTCGTAAGCGGTCGTTGCGACATAGGCCACACCAGAGGCCGTGTCTGGAAAATCTCCAACACTATCTAAAGTAATTGAAACTGCCCCGATGCCGGCTACGGCCTGATTGATTCCACCCATCACAGAGAAAGAGACTTGGTTCCAAGACCTCTTATCTATATACCGTAAATTGTACGGAGTGAGGATATTATCAAGCATAAAACGAACAGCCAACAAAGACCGGTCCGTTTCATTAAATTCGATATCATCCGGCAAGTCTACGGAATTTGTTCCCGCCAAGACTCGGAGAGGATATTCAAATTGCTGTTGCCAAGCGTGGCGAATTCCAAACAATTTAGCTGCGGTATATTTCCGAGCATCATCAATAGCAGACAAACAGAATTCGGAGGTAATTTTTGTATCATTTTCCGAAACTCCCATCGCTTTTAAGACCGGGTAGATGATATTGGCGACAGAGTTTTCTGGATAGGAGTCAACGCTAATCGGGTCCGAATAATCAGAAAGCAATCCGGTGATGGAATTTTTCCACTGAACTTTGTAGTAGCTAGTCACCGCACCCGTGGCATCATAGACGATAGTATTTTGCTGGGTGGTGAAGAATGTTTGAGTGGCCAAGACGACATAAACACCATCAATAGTCGCACTCTTGGAAATAACAATTTGGTCGTACTTAATTTCATTAACTTCCTCGCCACGATTGTGAGCCATCACAGTCGCCAGTGTTACAAATGACTGGTTAGTATGTGAAGCAGAAGTAACGATTTCCGAGTTCTCCGACCCGATTGATGAAAGTAAAAGGAGGATAGACCCCGCCGTAAAATCAATGGCATTATCCACTGGAACAGCGAGAACTCCCGCAGCGATATTGCTGCTCATATAAGTAGCAACTTTAACATCCAATTGGTTTGGAATTTCAATTGTGTTGCCTATGTTGTGCTTAACTTTTATTTGTGGGAAATCTGACATTGGATTTTAGGCGGTTATCTAATAAACGCTACCTTAATTCTACACCCTCTTTTAACGAAATCAATTATTTTCCGCTCAAAGAGTTGTTTATGGCCTTAGAAATTTCACCAAAAATCAATCCCATCAGCGTAATTGTGGCTGGACTGATATATGGAGCAAACACATCGACATTCTCGGCAACAGTACCGACAATGAGAGCAAGAATCATCATTCCTGTCCTCCAATAAAGTGACTTCATTCGTGAACTCAAGAATATATTTTTCAACATACTTTTATAAGTTATTTTAATAAAGCTAATAAAGCTATGACCTTTTGAAGATAGTCCATAATTTGACCAATGATGGTAGCCCTTTTCTTTTTTTGGTCTTCAATTGGAGCCGGTAATTCGCTGTAATATGGAATCCACGCCTCGGTTGGCTTGTAGTCTTTCAGAAGGAAATAAGCCGTTCCACCATCAGCCCATTCTGGACCCCAAGTATTCGCCACTCGTTCCGACCCACCAGAATAATTACAAACAGTGATTAAATGACCACTAAGAACAACCTTTGGAGCTTGCAATGGCTCAATCGGTGGAGTCCACCATTCCGCTCCAACTGTGAAGCGAACGATAATTCCCGCCTTTGATTCGTCAATGGCATTGGCCAACATATCTCTATCTATTGGAACTTTGGCATACCCGGCAATTCGGTAAATCTTAGAAATCTCAAATAACTTTTTAATCTCACTTTCTGGAATGGCTTGCAGCTTTTTTATATATTCGTTGTAGGGAAGGAGGCGGTCAGCTTCGGTTGTGAAAGTCCAGTTCTCTTTAGGTAACAATCCTCCCCAAAGAAAATTACCATTTTTATCTTCTGCTCCCCGAGCTACCCGCAAAGCTGTGAAAGCCGATGAACCTTCAGTCCAGTTCAAATCTACATACTTCTTTTGAATCAGATATTGAAAATCAGCACTGAATTTTATACCCGTTGCCTTTCTGGCGTTTTGAGTCATCGAGATAGCGGTACAAATTCCCACTCGCCGTTGATTCTCAATATCCTCCGGAAGGTACTTTGTACCACCGGACACATTCGCCTTGGTCGGAACATAGGTAAAAGTTCGAATGTCGTATTTTGATTTCTCTGCTCCTGTTGCGTACTCCATATTATAATTCAGCTAATTTCTTGGCTAATAATTCTCGGTCAGCTTCTTTCATAGAATAGGCTAATTCATAAACTTTATCCATTTGGCCGGTCTTAGAGAAGTGGTAGTGATTGACGATAGCTTTTTCGGCTCGCTTGGCAATCCCTAGTTTTTTCATCTTCGCCCAAAGCAAGTTATCACAGCCACAGTGGTAGAATTCGGTGTCAAAAATCTCTCCGATTTTTTCAATAACGTCTTTCCGAATCATGAAATGCTCGTTAATGTTTCCTTCATCTGGATAAAGTAATCCTGTATTAAAGGCGGCGTATCCCTCTACACCAGCTTGCAAAGCTTCGTTAATCGAGTCAGGAGTGAATTCAGTGTCATTGGAAGCAAAGACTATCCAATCACCGGTCGATTCTTCTACCCCTTGCTTGAGAAGTTTTGGTACACCAACACGATTTTCAAAACTGTCGTGCTTGATGATAACTTCCACCATATTCTTTGGGTAGTTTAATCTCTCAATGGAATCAACACAGCGTTTTAGACCTTCTTCTCGTCCGAGGGTAGGAATCACAAAAGAAATTTTTGGAACAGGAACTTTACGGATTACTCCACCAAAACTCCAATCCGGAACAACCTCTTCCAGTTTTTCAATAACGAGACCTCTGGTTTTTTGAACGGCAGCCATAAATTCCACCGGAGTGAAAGCTTGAAGATGTGTTCCCGCACTCAACATCGGGTCCATTGTATTGATGGTCTCATCGTTTGGAAGAATGAAGATAATCTTGCCGGTTGGTTTTAGAATCCGATACCATTCATTCAAAGCTTTTCCGGTACTCCACAAATGCTCCAAAGAATGACGAGAGATTATAATATCTACCGAATCGGAAGCGATACCGAGGTCATCAATGCTCCCGACTAAATCGGAAACTGGTTCGATATCAACGCCGATAGCCGAGTCCAAAGTTTTATTTCTTCCACACCCCAAATCGTAAATAACCTTATCCGAAAAATCACCGATTTCTTTAAGGACATAGAGTTTTTCTGGATGATTTTCCTGTGGTAAAGCAAACATTTTTTCCACTAAATCCATATCCAAGTAGCGGGCCAACCTGCGAGCTTTCTCCGCATCCAAGGTCTCGGTTCCATCCAGAACTTTGTACCAAATCCGGTCACAAACCTGAACTGGACCAAGCAAAATATCTACCGCCATTCGGACGGCTTTGGCATCGTGATAATCATGCCCGCAAAGAATTTTCTTTGCTTTTGGAAGCCAAGCAACAATATCTTCCGTAATCTCCTGAATCCTGTGACCTCCATCAATGAAGACCACATCAAGGCTTTTTTCCTCAAATTCTTTCACCGCTTCTAAACTGCTCATCTTCCGGACATTCAAATTTTCAAAATGTCCGACATTCTTAATAAAGGCTTCGTAAGTATCATTGTTACCAGTTTCAATTGGGTCAGAACTACCGACAAAGTGGTCAACAGCATAGACGGTTTTAGCTCCACCAGAGAGGATGGCGTGGGTACTTTTACCCTTAAAACTGCCAATCTCTAGGAATGAATCAACTGTTTTTGAAGTCTGGTACAGCCATTCCATTTCCGCTGGAGTCATCATCCCTTCAATGCCCGGGTCAATATAGTGGTCTTCAAAATAAAGTTTCTTCAAGTCGTCCATCTCGGCTTGTTCAGTGCGGGTCTTTCCAACAAAAATTGGGTCAAAAGAACTTCCGGCATCAATGCAGGTGACATTTTGGTTAGCTCGGAGAGTCGCAGCAATCAAAACTTTAGCTGGCATACCACAACTAAAGATAAAAATATCTCCATCCTGCGGAACCAAATCCATGCCCTGAATATAATCAAAGGCGTTTACCAGTGGTACTTCCACAAAAGTTGCTCCGAGAAGTTCAGCCACACCAATGAGTCTTTCTGGTCCAATAAAGAATTTCTGACGAGTGGAGGCTTTAATCGTTTTATAGAATTCACTCAACTTAACCAAATCGTTATCAGTTCGGTGAAGCAAGATATTGTAATTTTTCTGGTCATTCCACTCAACAATATCCGCCTTATCTTTCAAAAATTCAAATGATTTTTTTAGAGCTTCTCCTAATTCTGGAGAGTAGTCATGGCCATCACAATTTGCCCCAACCTCACCATTCATACAGGCAATCTCACCATCACCTCGTTTTACGAAAGTGAAATTCACATTGTTCTTGATATTCTCGGTGTAGATATCTAGTTTAGCCGGGATATTATAAAATTTGCCATCATTAAGATACTTAGGATTTTTAGGATTAAAAGACAATGCTTTTTCCCAATGCTCTTTACTTTTTTCTTTATTCCCAGTCCACCAATACGCAACATAGAGAAAAGCGTGTGGAACATCTTCATAATATGGTTGGTGATTTGAATAAAAAGGCAACTGGCTGATTGACAAAGCTGCCTCGCAATAAACAATCGCCTGTGGGTACATTCCCCGATGGAAAAAGTATTCCGCCTCTCTCATTAGAGGTTCTCGGCGGGCTTCTTTTTCTACCGACTTCGTATACCACTTAAAAGCTTCATCTTTTAATTCTTCCGCCGAAAGAGTTTGTATATAATCTATATAATTCATATTTTATTTTTAAAAAATGATTTCCAAGAATCTCTACGGGTGTTTGTCTTTGTATGACAACTACGGCAGAGAGTTATTAAATTAAGTGGATTACAATTTTCTTTATTATAATCAATGTGATGAACTACAAAACCATTTTGATTACATATCTGACAGACATAGTGGTCTCTTTCTCTGATAGATTTTTTCAATGTTTCCGTCCAATCTAAAGAATATGGCAAAAAAGATACTCCACCCAACCATCGAGGATTTTTATTTCCACTTAAAGACCGACTCATTTTCTCCTTGTATTCATCTGTATGAGTTTTTCCCTTCCAGTATCGACTGTTACTTTCTTTCATCTTTTTCTTTCTGGACTCTGAAAATTTTATACCAAGAAGTTTACCTTTATTCTGTTTTGCTAAATTATTGCCTTTTTGAAAACCAAAATTTTTGTTTTTATGTAATAATTTAGAAGCCTCTTTAATTTTGGCTTTTGATTCACTAGAATGTTTAAATCCGATATTAGGCATTATTTTCTTTTTGTTTAGATAAGTGTATCAACGCATCTCCTATAAAAAGCATAGACTGGGCCGCTTCCGTTCCCCACCTCCCCATCGAGATGTGATGTTCAAACTCCTTAATGGCTGACTGGTAACGCCCCAGATACATCATCTCAAGGG